>ERZ780157.4012-NODE-4012-length-11609-cov-3.864463_pt1 | contig 11609 bp, 12 predicted proteins | sample MGYA00511169_ERZ780157 | MGnify/ENA primary metagenome ERZ780157 (study PRJEB29588, sample SAMEA1965149) | human gut metagenome | biome: human gut; feature: human-associated habitat; material: faeces | place: Denmark | collected 2008/2010 ... | reverse complement strand
ATGGCCGCGCACAACAGCGCGCTGGGCCGGCCCCTCCCGCAGCCGAAGCACATCATCACCGTCGCCCCCGGCGAGGTGCCGTGGAACGACGATGAACGCGCACGGATGCAGGCGCTCAATGCGAGCGACGTTGCCATCGACTATGCCTTCATGGCCAAGGGCGAAAAGCTCATGCGCCACGGGCACAATGACGTCCCCGACTACATGCTCGCGCCCTCGCGCGGCGACTATACGGGCGTCGGCGATATCCACTTTTATTACAGCACCGACGAGGTGCTCTACGGCGCGCTGCCGGAATTCAAGGCCGCGTGCGAGCGGGCAAATGTGCCCTACACCGTGACCGCCCGCTCCGGCATGACGCACTGCTACTGCATGCTGCCCTATTTCAAGGAGGCGAAGGAGGACTTCGCCATGATCGTCGAGCAGCTCAAAAAATAGAAGGAAGAGAGAAATGATCGGACAAGTGATTTTGGAGGGCGTCGGCCTCGGCGCAATGCTGATGCTCATGTGCGCTATCGGCATCCGCAACGGCGCGGTAGGCATGGTGCATCTTTACGAAAATAACGTGCAGGAGCGCTGCATTTCGCTTGGCCTGACGACGCGGGAGAAGATCAATCGCAACCAGCTCTTATTTAAAATCGTCTGCCTGCCTATCTACATCGCCTATGTGCTCATCTTCGTGTACGCCGTGAACGGCGCGCGGGGCTTTGGGGAGGGCTTCTGGCAGATATTGCTCATCCTCCTTGTGCTGAACCTCATCGACCGGCTGCTCATCGACGATTTCTGGGTCGGCCACACGAAAATGTGGACCATCCCGGGGACGGAGGACTTAAAACCCTATATTCCAAGCAGCGTCAAGCGCAAAAAGTGGCTCTTCGGCACGTTCGGTATGGCGGTCATCGCCGCGGTGCTCGCGGGCGTGATGAGGCTTTTTATCCACTGAAATATTTTGACAAGCCGCTGCCGCAAGCGGTAGTTTGCCGTTTTTACTCTGAGGTGAGATTTCCATGCAATTTGAAACATTTGGCAGCAAGGACGCACCTGCCGTACTCTTTTTCCACGCAATGGGCGTGACGGGCGCGAGCAGCGAGCCAGTCGCAAGATATTTGCAGGAGAAGTATTTCTGCATCCTGCCGACCTCGACCGTCTACTGCGAGGGACAGCAATATATCAGCAAGGCGGACGAAATTCGACAGGTGGAGATGTTCTTGACATCGCAGGGCGTCACGCGTCTTGCGCTCGTCGTGGCCTCGTCCATCGGCGCGGACCTCGCGGCGGCGTTTTTGTCGCAGACGAAAATCCCCGTCGACCACGCGTTTTTCGACGGCGGACAGTTTGCGCAGATCAGCCGCGGCACACGCCGCGTGATGGCGCCGTTTTTGTACCTTGCCATCAAGAGCCTGTACTGGTCGAAGGGCGGTACGCTCAAAAAGATCATGTGGTGCGACGATGACGCCATCAAGCCCTACTTTATCGCCGCGGGCAAGGCGCTCACCTATGGCAATATGCGCTGCCAGATGGCCGACAGCCTCGAAGATAAGCCGTTCCCGCCGCTGGCAAAGGAAGTGCAGGAGCACTGCTTCTTCGAATTTGGCAGCGGAGAGGAGCACTTTAAGTACCGCGAGGCGGTGAGAAAAGCGTATCCCGACGGTCATTTCCCTGTTTTTGAAGATCATAACCACATGCAGTATCAGATCCGCGACCCGCAGGGCTTTGCGGCGATGCTGGAGCGCATCAGCGAACAAAACGAGCTGCCGCCGGTGCTGTTTTTGCGAAAGTGAGGGGAGAAGTGTGAAGGAGAACTACATCATTGCGGCGTTCCGCGAGACTGTCGCGCAGCGATTCCCAGAACAGAGCGTCGAATTGAATCGGCTGCTGGACGAAAAGCTGTCGCGCCTGCGCTCAATGCATCTGAACGCGTCGAAAGAAAAACAGTTCCATTTGGAAAGTCAAAAAAATTGGAAGAAGCTTATGTTATTGGCATAAAGGAAGAATCACAGTATGAGGTAAAAGATATTGCAAAACTTGAAGATAGTCTTACAAATTTTCAAATTAAGCTTGCAAAATGGATGGCTAGAAGATATTTTTGTAATGTTTCTGATTGTATTAGATTAATGCAAATGCCAGGAACAAATAGTAAAGAAAATAAAGTAAAAGATAAAATTATAAATACTGTATATTTAAAAAAAGGCATTGAGGAGATCGAGTTTGAGATTGAAACAGGGAAAATAAAGTCTCCTAAACACAAAAAAATAATAGAATTTGTAAAAAGTAATGAAGGTTGTACAATTCCTGAAATAGAAATGTTTACAGATTGTTCTAGAGCTATTGTAAATACACTTATAAAAAATAATTATTTGGAAATTGTAGAAAAAACAATTGAAAGAGATCCTTTATTAGATAAAAAAATAGATAAGACAAAATGCTTAAAACTAACACAAGAACAGCAAATAGCATACAAAAAAATAGAAAATAGTATTTTAAATAAAAATTTTAGTGAGTTTTTATTATATGGTGTGACAGGTTCTGGAAAGACGGAGGTATATTAATAAAAAAGGTTTTAGAAATTGGAAAAACTGCAATTGTGTTAGTACCAGAAATATCACTTACACCACAAATGTTAGATAGGTTTATATCTAGGTTTGGAAAAGAAGAAATTGCAGTTTTACATAGTAAGTTATCTGTTGGAGAAAGGCATGATGAGTGGAAAAAAATTAAAGAAAATAAAATAAAAATTGTAATAGGAGCAAGGTCTGCAATTTTTGCACCTATAGAAAATTTAGGAATTATAATTATAGATGAAGAACACGATTCTTCTTATAAGTCAGAGTCTAGCCCTAAATATAATGCAAAAGAAGTGGCAAAAATTATAGCAAAAAATAGTAAATGCCCATTAGTTTTGGGAAGTGCAACACCAGATATAAATACATATTACAATGCAAAAAATGGTGAAATAGAACTTTTGGAATTAACAAAAAGAGCAAATAATTCTAACTTACCCAATGTAGAAGTAGTAGATTTAAAATTAGAACTTGCAAATGGAAACAGGTCAATGCTTAGCAATTCTTTGTATGATTCAATAAAAAATAATTTAGAACAGAAAATGCAAACGATTTTGTTTTTAAACAGAAGAGGCTATTCAACATTTATAATGTGTAGGGAATGTGGGTATACTGTAAAATGTAAAAATTGTAATATAAGCCTTACATACCATAGGCCGGAAAATAAGTTAAAATGCCATTATTGTGGTTACGAAGAAAATGTTGTTAGTGTGTGCCCAGAATGTGGAAGCAAAAAAATAAGATATTTTGGAACAGGAACACAAAAGCTAGAACAGGAGATAAATAATTTATTCCCAAATGCATCTACAATAAGAATGGATGTTGACACAGTGACAAAGAAAAATTCACATGAACAAATATTAAATAAATTTAAACAAGAAAATATAGATATACTAATTGGAACACAAATGGTAGTTAAAGGGCATCATTTTCCAAATGTTACATTGGTTGGTGTAATTGCAGCAGATGGTTCTTTAAATATTGATGATTATAGAGCAAATGAAAGAACATTCCAAATATTAACCCAAGTGGCACGGAAGAGCTGGAAGAGAGAATAAACAAGGAAATGTAATAATACAAACATACAATCCAGAAAACTTTAGTATAGAATGTTCTAAAAAGCAAGATTATGACATGTTTTATGAAACAGAAATTGAACTTAGAAAACAGTTGAAATATCCACCATTTTGCGATATAATATTAATTGGGTTTAGTAGTACAAACGAAACAGAAATAAAACAAATAAGTAATGCATTATATGAATATTTAAATAGGCATTTAGAAGATAGTAAGTATAAGGTATTTAAACCAATGCCATGTCCAATAGACAAAATTCAAAATAGATATAGATGGAGAATAATAATAAAAGGAAACATGGACGAAAAAACTAACAAAATTCTAAATACATGTTTAAAACAAATATATAACAAAAATTTAAAACACACAAAAGTAAATATAGACGTAAATCCTAATAATATGATGTAAAAAAGGGGGCAAAAAAATGGCAATAAGAAAATTAAGATATGAAGGAGACGAAATTTTAAAAAAGAAGTCAAGAGAAGTAGAGCAAATAGATGACAGAATGCAAGAATTAATAGATGACATGATAGAAACAATGCACAAATATAATGGGGTTGGACTTGCGGCAGTTCAAGTTGGAATATTAAAAAGACTTTTGGTAATAGACTTATATGATGATACAGGGGTAATAGTAATGATAAACCCTATAATAATAAAAGAAAAAGGAGAGCAAGAAGTTGATGAAGGTTGCTTAAGCTTTCCAAATAAATTTGCCAAAGTAATAAGACCAAAAGAAGTAGTTGCAGAATATACAAATAGAGAAGGAAAAAGAATGAAAATAAAAGCAAAAGACTTGTTAGCACAGGCAATATGTCACGAAGTTGATCATTTAAATGGAGAAGTATTTGTAGACAAAATTGTACCTGGAACAATGGAATATGCAGAAGAAAAATAAAAAATTATAAAGTAAGACATTGGGACGGGGTTTTTGTCTTAAGTTTTTAGGCTATTACAAACCTTATTAGATTTATTTGTAAATAATAAATCCAAAAACCTTAAGACAAAAACCCCGTCCCAATGTCTAATGTCCAATAAAGGAGAGATTTTTAATGAAGATAGTATTTATGGGAACACCAGATTTTGCAAAGGAGAGCTTAGAGGCTTTATATAATGCAAAATATGAAATTTTAGCGGTTGTAACAAATCCAGATAGGCCAAAAGGACGTGGAATGAAAATGATTGCTTCTCCTGTTAAGGAGTTTGCGTTAGAAAAAGGTATTAAAATTTATCAACCAGAAAAGGTAAGAAATAATGAAGAATTTATTTCTGAAATAAAGGCTTTAAAACCAGATGTAATATGTGTTGTGGCATATGGAAAAATTTTACCAAAGGAAATACTGGAAATACCAAGCAAAGGCTGCATAAATGTACATGGTTCTTTACTTCCAAAGTATAGAGGTGCTGCACCTATTCAATGGGCTGTTTTAAATGGAGATAAAAAAACAGGAGTTACAACAATGTATATGGATGTTGGAATGGACACTGGTGATATGATTTTAAAACAGGAAACCCAAATTGGAGAAGATGAAACAACAGGAGAACTTTGGGAAAGACTTTCAAAAATTGGTGGAGATCTTTTGGTAAAAACACTAAAAGAAATAGAAAACAAAACAGCACCAAGAATAAAACAAGGTGATGATTTTACAATGGCTCCAATGCTAGATAAATCAATGGCTAAAATAGATTGGGAAAACAAAACAGCATTGGAAATTAAAAATTTAGTAAGAGGACTTAATCCAATAATGGGAGCATATACATTTTTAAACGGTAAAAAAATTAAATTTTGGAAGGTTGATGTTGCAAAAGATATCTTTGCCGATGGAGATATGGAATTTATGAAAAATGGTACTGTAATTGTATCTGACAAGCGAGATGGTATATATATAAAAACCAAAGATGGCATTTTAAAAGTACTTGAAGTTCAAGGGGAAAATGCGAAAAAAATGCCAATACAAGATTATTTAAGAGGAAATCAAATTAATGAATTTGATGTATTTGGATAGAAAAATTGACAAAATAAGAATAAATTATTGCAAAGAAATACATGTTTATGTATAATAAACAAGAAGTAAAAACAAAAGAAAAGGAATTGGTTGGATTATGTTAAAAATAAACCGTGTAACCTTTGAGGCTCTGCACACACACACGATACATTTAGTAAATAGAATAAAAGAAAAATATAATAAAAAGATAGCAGGAAATCTATTGTTATAGACTAATAAGTTTTGAAATTTATTTTAAAGACAAAATTAGTTTATAGGTAGATTTTATTTGCTATCTTTTTGTGCTTAAAATAAGAAAAATAAATAAAATTAAAATTTAAAGTGCATATAAAATATATAGCACAGAAGGAGGAAAGAACAAATGAAACAAAATTTAAAAGAAAGGGTAAAGAGTAAAAATGGTATTACACTAATTGCACTTGTAATAACAATCATTGTTCTTCTAATACTAGCAGGGGTAACAATTGCAACATTAACAGGTGATAATGGAATATTAACAAAAGCACAAAGTGCAAAAGAAAAGAATGCACAAAAAACAGTAGAAGAACAAATAAACTTAGCAGTGCAAGCATCAAGAATAAATGAAGGACTTGTTATAGATAAAGACATATTAGAACAAGAGCTAACAAATAATGGAATAGAAATAACAAAATCAGAAAATGATGAATTGCCATGGACAGTAAAAAAAGACGGATATGTATATACAATAAGTGAAAATGGAGAAGTAAAAGAAAAAGAGGGACTAGTAATAACAGCAGGAGACATAGAAATACTAAAAGGAGCAACAGAAGAAAAAAAGGTAAGAGCCCAAATATTAAGTGGTGAAACAGGAACCATAAAATGGGAAAGTACAGGAAATATAACATTAAGTGAAGCAGGAGAAAATGAAGTAACAGTAAAAGTAAATAGTAATGCAAATGCAGGGGAAACAGCAACTGTAACAGCAAAAGTGGAAGGAAAGACATACCAAGACAGCATAAATGTAAAAATAGTAGCAAAGGTAACAGGTGTAACAGCAGAAAAAATAGAAGTATCAATTGGAGATAAAAGCAAAATAGGAAAAATAACAGCAGTGCCAGAAAATGCAGAAAGTGTGGAAGTAACAAGTTATGTATCACAAGATATAACAAAAGCAACAGTAGATGAAAAAACAGGAGAAGTAACAGGAGTACAAGAAGGAGAAACAACAGTAACAATAAATGCAAAAGGAAAATTAAGTGGAACAGTTGTAACAGGAACATGTAGTGTAAAAGTTACAAAATTAGACCATTCAGAAGTAGTAGTACCAACAATAACAGCAACAGGAAATTTAGCAAATAAACCAAATATAAAAGAAGTAAGAGAGGGTAATATACCAATACCACAAGGCTATAATTATATAAAAGGAGATAAAATAGGAGGAGCAGTAATAACAGATGCAGCAACTGGAGTGGAAAAGACAGGAAATGAATTTGTATGGGTGCCAGTAGATACATTAGGTAATATGGCTGTACCAACTAGTGGAACAGATGCAAATGAAAACACAAATTACAGGGGAGTTTTATATAACTGGAACACAGATGCTACAGGAAATACAGCATATGATTGGAGTGCAGATTCAACAAGTTATAGAGAACCAGCAAATTTAAGTAGTTCATATGATAGTACAAGTACAAATTCAAGTTGGACATCAACATTGTACCAAGAAGAATATAATAAGATGATTAAAAGTGTATCACAATATGGAGGGTTCTATGTTGGAAGATATGAAATGAGTTTAAATAGTGAAACTAAAAATGCAGAGTCAAAATATGGAGCAACATCTGCAAATGCAAGTGATACTGATACAAATCAATGGTATGGATTATATAATAGAGCAAAAACATATGCACCAGAAAATGCAAGTCAAAAAGTAGTATCAAGTATGATATGGGGAAGTCAGTATGATGCAATGTTAAAATGGATGAAAGGTAATAAGATAAATGTTACAAGTAGTAGTCCAACAGATTTGTCAATAGGAAATACATCAAGAAATACAACAAGAGTAACTGGTGGAGCAAATAATGGACAAACAGTAAGTAAAGATAAGTTAAGTAATATTTATGATTTATTAGGAAATAGTAGAGAATGGACACAAGAGGCCTACGGTACCGATTACCGAGTATACAGGGGTGGCTATTACAATCTTAGCTATGCGCCAAGCAATCGCCTCGATAACTTTCCGACCAGTACCCTTTCCGGCTCTGGCGGTAGGCTCACACTTTATATAAAGTAGGACTGAACTCTAAAGTTGTGAATTGAAAATTGTAAAAAAATTAGAAAGAAATAGTAAAAATTGAATAAGGAGAAATCCTAACGAAAGAAATTGGAAAAAAGAGAAAATCATAGGAAGTTACAAAAAATTACTAGAAACAGTAATGAAAGTAAAGAAAATAGCTTAAAATACAGGTTTAAGCGAAAATGAAATAAAAAACCTACACAATCAAAAATAGAATTTTAATTGACAAATAATGGAAAAAATTATATAATAAAAACATTCGCAATTATGGCAAAGACTTTAAGGAGGAATTTTTATGAAAACAGACGAAAGATGTATTGGTATTGTAAAACATGCCAAACATGACTTACGGCAAGCAGAACCGGGCACAACAATTCTTCAGTTAGAATATGATGGAAGCTCAGTTTTGCAGGTAAGGGTAGATCTTAATCACCATAAGGTGAAAATATTTACCATTCATCGTGGCGTTTGTCCAGAATGTGCGGCAGATGTTAAAGAAAATTTAGCTAAGTTGGAAATAGAGAAAGATTATATCTTTTTGTCAAATTTCTAAATTTCCTAAAAAGGCACCAGTATATGGTGCCCATTTTTATTATATATAGTATTTAAGTTATGATTATAATTTTTCATTTAAATCAGAAATACTTACATCTTTTTCTTCAAAAGTATCTACAAAGCCTACTTTAGCAATATTGCTTGAAGTATTAATTCCTTGAATCCATACAGGTCTACTATTATAAAAAATATCAAATTTTTCATCATTATTTAAAATTGATTTAACACGATTTAATTCCATCACAAAAACCTCCTAAAAAATAATTGTTATATTAAGTATATCCAAAATGAATAACAAGTATTCTTAAATTTAAGCACAATCATTTAATAAAAAAATTAAAAATGCTTGCTTTTTATGGAAAAATATAGTAAAATAAATATGCTTTAAAAGCAATACCTTTTACTTAGCTATAAGATTAGCACCTATTCTTAAGCTCAGTTTTAGGAAAATAAATAAAAATAGGAGGTGTAGTATTAAATGACAAAGGAAAGAAAACAAGAAATCATTAATACTTATAAAAGAGAAGAAAACGACACTGGTTCTCCAGAAGTTCAAATAGCTCTTTTAACAGAAAGAATTAATGAATTAACAGAACATTTAAAAATCCATCAAAAAGACAACCACTCAAGAAGAGGTCTTTTAAAAATGGTTGGAAAAAGAAGAAACCTATTAAACTATCTATCTAAAAAAGATTTACAAAGATATAGAGATATAGTTGAAAAATTAGGATTAAGAAAATAATCTTTTATAAAAGGCCCTATGCTAAATAAAAAGCAAGGGCTTTTTGTAAAACAATAAGCTTAAAATATTTAGGTAAGTAGCTTGTATAATGCACTACAAAATAATGTATTATAGAGGTTACAATCTAAATTTAAGCTTATATAATAAAGGTGCAAAAAAGTAGAAAGGAGCGTATGATTTTATCATACAATAAAAAATATGTTTAAAACTTATGAAACAGAATTAGCAGGTAGAAAACTTGTAATAGAAACAGGAAAAATGGCAGGACTTGCAAATGGAAGTGTATTGGTTAGATATGGAGACACTTGTGTACTTGTAAACGTTACTGCATCAAAAGAACCAAGAGAAGGAATAGATTTCTTCCCATTATCAGTAGATTTTGAAGAAAAACTATATTCAGTTGGAAAAATTCCAGGAAGCTTTATGAAAAGAGAAGGTAAACCAAGTGATAAAGCAATATTAACATCAAGAGCAATAGATAGACCATTAAGACCATTATTCCCAAAAGATTTTAGAAATGATGTATGTGTTGTAGGAACTGTACTTTGTGTTGAACAAGACAATTCACCAGAAGTAGCTGCAATGATAGGTGCAGCAGCAGCACTTGCAATTTCTGATATTCCATTTGGAGGACCCACAGCAGCAGTAAATGTTGGGTTAGTTGATGGACAAATTGTTATAAATCCAACAGAAGCACAAAGGGAGGTTTCAGACTTAACATTAACAGTTGCAGCAACAGAAGAAAAAATAACAATGATAGAAGCTGGAGCAAATGAAGTACCAAATGATGTTATGTTAGAAGCAATAAAAACAGCACATGAAGAAATTAAAAAAATATGTAAATTTATATCAAGTATACAAGCTGAAATTGGAAAACCAAAATTTGAATATAAATCATTTGAAGTAGACCATGATGTATATAACTTTGTAAATGATAATTTCAAAGAAGAAATGAAAGAAAAGGTTCAAGAAGCTGACAAAACAATAAGAGACAAAAATATAGATGAATTAACAGAAAAAATAAAATCAAAAAGAGAATTACAAACGAATATGCATTAAAATTTGGAGAAGAAGAAAAAGATGATCATAAACAAGACATAGGAGAAGCAATATACAAAGTAGAAAAACAATGTGTTAGAGAATTAATATTTAATGAACATAAAAGGGTAGATGGAAGAGCTTTAGACGAAATAAGACCATTATCATGTGAAGTTGGATTATTACCACGTACACATGGAAGTGCTTTATTTACAAGAGGACAAACACAAGTATTATCAATTGCAACTTTAGGAATGGTATCTGAAGAACAAAAATTAGATGGAATAGACATGGAAGAATCAAAAAGATATATACATCACTATAACTTCCCAAGCTATAGTGTAGGGGAAGCTAGACCATCAAGAGGACCAGGAAGAAGAGAAATAGGACATGGAGCACTTGCTGAAAAAGCATTAGTTCCAGTAATACCATCAAAGGAAGAATTCCCATATGCAATAAGAGTTGTATCTGAAGTATTATCTTCAAATGGATCAACATCACAAGCAAGTATATGTGGAAGTACACTTGCATTAATGGATGCAGGAGTTCCAATAAAAAGACCAGTAGCTGGAATATCTACAGGATTAATTACAAACCCAAATGATGACAATGATTACATAATGTTATTAGACATACAAGGGTTAGAAGATTTCTTTGGAGATATGGACTTTAAAGTTGGAGGAACAGAAAAAGGAATAACAGCAATTCAAGTTGATATTAAATGTGATGGATTAACATATGACATAATAGCAGAAGCATTTGAAAGAACTGAAAAAGCAAGAATGCATATTTTAAATGACGTAATGTTACCAGTTATATCAAAACCAAGAGAAGAAATTTCTAAATATGCACCAAAAATAGTAAATACAACAATTAAAGTAGACAAAATAAAAGATGTAATCGGACCTGGTGGAAAAATGATAAACAAAATCATAGACAAAACAGGCGTTAAAATCGACATAGAAGAAGATGGACAAGTATTTATTTATTCACAAGACAGTGAAAAAGCAAATGAAGCACTAGAAATGATAGAAGACATTGTAAGAGAAGTCGAAGTAGGTGGAATTTATTTAGGAACAGTAACTAAAATAATGGCATTTGGAGCATTTATAGATTTAGGATTTGGAGATAAAGAAGGATTATTACATATTTCAAAAATCTCTAATGAAAGAATAAAAAATGTAGAAGATGTGTTACATGTAGGAGACAAAGTAACTGTAAAAGTAACAGACATTGATGATCAAGGAAGAATAAACTTAACAGCAAAAGGATTAAATTAGACATTGGGACGGGGATTTTGTCTTAAGGTTTTTAGCACTTTTCTATATTTAATCCAAAAACTAATAAAAAAGCATATAATATTAAAATCAAAT
>ERZ780157.4004-NODE-4004-length-11621-cov-7.876275_pt1 | contig 11621 bp, 11 predicted proteins | sample MGYA00511169_ERZ780157 | MGnify/ENA primary metagenome ERZ780157 (study PRJEB29588, sample SAMEA1965149) | human gut metagenome | biome: human gut; feature: human-associated habitat; material: faeces | place: Denmark | collected 2008/2010 ... | reverse complement strand
AAAGCTCTTGAAAGGGGTGTGGGGAAAACTTCTCTCGAGAAGTTTTCCCCACAAACAAGAAAACACAATCATTTTACGCTAACGGAGCTTTTGCTCAAGAAGTTCCTCCCTCCCCCGCAAAAAAACGAAAACAAAAACGGGCGACTCCGCAAGGGAGTCGCCTGTTCTTTGTTTTGTTTTCGGAGCCGATTAGCCAAGCTTTGCCTGGTTTACCTTTACGCCGGGGCCCATCGTGGACGCCAGAACGCAGCTCTTGATATACTGACCCTTTGCAGCAGCGGGCTTTGCCTTGATGATTGCGCCGAGCAGAACGTTGAAGTTCTCCTGGAGCTTTTCAGCACCAAAGGATGCCTTGCCGATGGGGCAGTGGATGATGTTGGTCTTGTCGAGACGGTACTCGATCTTACCAGCCTTAGCCTCGGTAACTGCACGAACAACGTCGGGAGTTACGGTGCCTGCCTTGGGAGAAGGCATGAGGCCCTTGGGACCGAGAACCTTACCGAGACGACCGATCACGGACATCATATCGGGGGTTGCGATTACAACGTCGAAATCGAACCAGTTTTCCTTCTGGATCTTCTCAGCGTACTCTGCACCGCCTGCGTAGTCTGCGCCTGCGTCGAGTGCCTTCTGAACGTTGTCACCCTTTGCGAAAACAAGGGTCTTTACGGTTCTACCGGTGCCGTTGGGGAGAACGACTGCACCGCGGACCTGCTGGTCAGCGTGACGCGAGTCAACACCCAGACGAACGTGAACCTCGATGGTTTCATCAAACTTTGCCTTCGAGGTCTGGCAAACGAGTGCCATAGCCTCGGAGAGATCATACATTTTGGACTTTTCGATCAGCTTTGCGCTGTCAGTATACTTCTTACCCATTTTTGCCATTTTCGTGCCCTCCTTACTCCTCGACGGTAACGCCCATGGAACGAGCGGTGCCGGCGATCATGCTCATTGCGGATTCCAGATTTGCCGCATTCAGGTCGGGCATCTTGGTCTCTGCAATCTTCTGAACCTGCTCCTTGGTCAGCTTTGCAACCTTGGTCTTGTTGGGAGCTGCAGAGCCCGACTCAATGCCTGCTGCCTTCTTGATCAGAACGGGAGCGGGGGGAGTCTTGGTGATGAAGGTGAAGGAGCGGTCTGCATAAACCGTGATTACAACGGGGATGATCAGACCGATGTCGTTCTTGGTTCTCTCGTTGAATTCCTTGGTGAATACGGGAATTGCAACACCGTACTGACCCAGAGCAGGACCAACGGGGGGCTGGGGAGTTGCCTTTCCTGCGGGCAACTGGAGCTTAATGTAACCCAAAATTTTCTTTGCCATGATTATTTTTCCTCCAAATGTGGTTTTTTGCGGAAGAATTCAGTAAAAAATTTTTCTTCCTCCCACGTGCGGCTCACGCGCCGCAATTTCAGTTTTGTGCAGCCAGAAGCTTGACCTGCTCGGTTGCAAGCTCAACGGGCATGTCACGGTTACCGCGCTTGATGAGAACGGTAACGCTCTTGAGATCGTCGGAAATCGCCTGAACGGTACCCGTGTACCCCTCAAACAATCCTTCGCTCACGGTCACGCTGTCGCCAACGTTGAACGAAAGCTTAACCTGCTGCACCTGTTCGATCTCGAGTGCAGCAACCTCCGCGTCGGACAGAGGCGTCGGACGCGATCCGGGGCCAACGAAGCCCGTCACACCCGTGATGTTTCGCACGGCGTGCCAGCTTTCCTCGTTCATAATCATTTTCACGTACACGTAGCAGGGGAACAGCTTGTTCTCCACTTCCTTTTCGGTGTCGCCGTTTTTCTCAATTACGATCTCAACGGGAATGCGTACGTCAAAAATCAGATGACCGAGACCTCGGTTTTCAATGATTTTTTCCAGATTTGCTTTTACTTTGTTTTCGTAGCCTGAATATGTGTGCGCCACATACCATCTCGGGCCAACGTTCATTTCATTGATATCACTCATAATGCTCTGCCTTCAATCAAAACAGATCAATGAATGCCATAATGCCTTTGGACAGTCCATAATCGAGCAGACAGATCACAACTGCGCAGATGAGCAGAACGAGCAGCACAACGAGCGTGCTCTTCTTGGTCTGATCCCACGAAAGCCACACGATCTTCTTGCACTCGCTCTTATAAACGCGCAGGAACTTGCCAACCTTCTCATGGAAGCGGATGCAGAGAACCGCACCGATCAGGATCAGCGCGCCGAGAATGCAAAAACCAACGATCTGAGGAACGGTGAGTCCCTTCTTCGCGGTGGTCGTGCTACCCGTGGTTTCGGTCGCACCTGTGGTTGCGTCCTCGCCCGTGGTTTCGTCAGCGCCCGTGGTCTCGGTAGCGCCCGTGGTTTCGGTAGCACCCGTAGTCTCGGTAGCACCCGTGGTCTCGGTAGCACCCGTGGTCACGTCCGTAGTGTCTTCGGCAAAAGCTGGAAATGCAAAGAGGCAAATCGACAGAACGATGGCAACGATCGCCAACGACCATCTTTTCAACAGGGTTCCTGTTTTCATATTGAACTTTGTTTCCTTTCTGAATTTTTGTCGGGACGTGGAAATTACTTGGTTTCCTTATGAAGCGTATGCTTGCGGCAATGCTTGCAGTACTTCATGAGTTCCAGTCTGTCCGGGTCATTTTTCTTGTTTTTCTTTGTGTCATAGTTTCTCTGCTTGCACTCGGTGCATGCGAGAGTAATTTTGACTCGTGCGTCATTAGCCATTTAGCGGCACCTCCCATATAAATTTTTTTGACGCTCCCGGCAAAAGGAGCATCCGTGTACCTCCCTCTGAAAGGCACCGTGCAACCCGTTTTCGGGTGGCGCATTGCGCGGCGGCTTTGGCGATCCTCGGCTTGTCTGCAAGCAAAAAATGCGCACAAAGAAAAAGCCCTTTAACAGAGGTAGAGACATTATATCACATTTGCAACCCCATGTCAAGAGCTTTTTTCATTTTTTTCATTCTTCTCCGTATTTTTTTCTTTCCTTATATATATGAAAATTGGTCTGCGGAGAAAGCCCCGCTCCGCAGAGCCTCAAAAAAGGGGTTGAGCGCAATCGCTCAACCCCTCGATAAGCCTTATTCGGTTCGTTTTTTCGGTTGCAGGACGAATGCCGCGCCAAGAAGCATGAAAATCACTGCAAGCGCGGAATTGCCGCCGAGCATGCCCGAGCATCCGCCGGAGGCAGGCGTGTCTGCGCCCGTTCCCGTTTGCGTGGAGGTCTCGGTTTCGATCGGCAACGCGTCGATCGGACGGGTCTCCATTACCTCGCCGCAATCGTTGCAGCACCTCTGCTCCTCGCCCGCAACGCCGGGCTTGGGCTCAATCGCAACCGCCCAATCCGAAAGCTCGCCGTGTCCCTTTGCAGGCAGAGTCACCTGCGGCACGAACACCTGTGCGCACACGCCGCAGTGCTTGCCCTCGGTCAGACCCGTTTGGGTGCAGGTGGGCGCCACTGCTGCATCAACGATCTCAACGTGACCCGTTGCTGGAACGGGGGTTTGCTGCAGGGTGGTGATTCCGCAAACGTTGCAGCGTCTGCCCTCGGTCAGTCCACTCTGTGTGCAGGTGGGAGCAACCGCAGAGAAGATCAGCTCGGTGTGACCCGTTGCCGGCACGGTGGTCTGCGCGAGCGTGACGGCGAGACAAACCGTGCAATGCTTGCCCTGCGAAAGTCCGCTCTGTGTGCAGGTTGCGGGAACGGCAGCGTCGACCGTTTCCACGTGTCCGAGCGCGGGGATCGGATTTTGCTTTTGCGTAACTGCACCGCAGGTCACGCAATGCTTGCCTGCCGTGAGTCCGTTTTGCGTGCAGGTGGGCTCCACCGCCGCGTCGTTTGCCTCGGTGTGCCCCGTGGCGGGAATCTCGGTTTGCGCAACGAACACCAGCGAGCAGGACGAGCAATGGCTACCCTCGGTAAGGCCTACCACCGTGCAGGTTGCCGCTCTTGCGGGATCGGTGACCGAGGTGTGTCCCTTTGCGGGAATTTCGGTTTGCGTTGCGAACACAGTCTGGCAGGTGGAGCAATAGCGCCCCTCGGTGAGTCCCTTCTCGGTACAGGTTGCCGCCTTGCCCGCTTGGATCACCTCGGTGTGTCCCTTTGCAGGGATCACGTTCTGTGCCACGAGGACCTCGCCGCAGGTGGAGCAATGTCTGCCCGCCGTGAGTCCGCTCTGCGTGCAGGTGGCAGCAACAGCCGCATCGACCACCTCATCGTGACCGTCGGCAAAGAGATAATTATCTCTGTACTGATTGCCGCACTTGCTGCAGATATGGAGCGTGTAGCCGTTTTCGGTGCAGGTGGGAGCAATATCCTTGGAGATATAGGCGTGACCCGAGCCGTGCACGATCAGATCGTCGGGGTCTGCAACCTCATCGGTTGCCTCGGCGTCGCGGAAGATCCGATCGCAGGTGTTACAAACGTAGTGCTCCGCCGTGACGTCCTTGGTGCAGTCCGCCGCCTCTGCGGGATAGTGTGTCAGATCATGCGCCCCAAGCCCCGCCTCGGTGTCGGCAAAGGTTTCCTTGCCCGCAGCACCGCAGGAGCAGCTGAAATAGTAGAGCGCGGGAGAGAGACAGGTTGCCTCACTTACCAGATAGGTTGCGTTTTTCACCTGTTTGTCATAGGTGTGCGCGATCGTGGCGAGCGTTTCGGTTTGCGTCTGACCGCACTCCGAGCAGGTGTACACCTTGGTGCCGTTGGTTGTGTGGGTAGATTCCACCGTCACCGTCCCATTGCCCCAGGTGTGATCGCAGGTGCGGGTGGCGGTAAAGCGATTGGCAAGACCGCCCCAGGACGAAACCTTGATCTCGCCGCCCGAGGCACCGAATCTGCTCGCGTCAACGCGAACAAAGGGTACCGTTTGTGTGGAGAGGTTGCCGAGCGCATCCACCGTGACAGCATACAGACCAACGGGGTTGAACGCCTCGTTCTTTTTATATTGCGTTTTTACGGTTGCATAAGACAGGGTGAGGGCAGAGAGATAATTGATCTGCGGACGCGTGTTGGCATCCAGATAGATTACCTGATCAAACGGAAAGTCCTTCACAAAATAGGGGGATGGGTTTCTCGCCCAAGCTCCTCCGATGGAAGGATATCCCGATCCATAGATCGTGTCGCTTGTATTCACGGCATAGTTATTCGAGCCGCTGCCGCCCTCGCCGCTGCCGGCGATACCGCCGTTTTTCGTTGTTTTGGAGCAATGCTCGTTGTCACAAATTGCATTGGTGGAGACGGTGGTGTTAAAGGCAACGCAACGCTTGATGGTACCGTTTGAAAGCTTTCCAAACAGACCGCCTGCAATGGCGTGCGCCTCTGCGTTATTTTTGATAAACAGGGTCTTGCTGCCCGAGCCGTGTGCGGTAGCAGTGAGCGTGCAGTCAATCACGATCGACTCGGAAATCGAGCCTCCCGCCATCACGCCGAGCAGACCGCCCGCGCAAGCCACGTTGATATCACCGCTCTTGTCGTACGCCTTCAGAACAGAGCACACCTCGGTGTTGCGAACGGTGCAGCGCTCAATTGTTCCGTAATTGATACCGGCAAGCGCTCCCACGTTGAGGCAGTTGGTTCGGTTATCATCCTGCTCGGTCAGCTCGCGACTCACCAATACGTTTTCGATCACACAGTTGCGGATCGTTCCGTTGTTCTTTCCGCAAAGCACTCCAACATAAGTGTCTGCCGTATCCCAGGGGGTCCTGTCACCGTTTATTCCGATATAAACCGATTTTTTGTAGGAGGGGTCGCTAAAGCCGCTCTTTCCGATACGAAGATCGCAAATTGTTCCCCCGTTCACCGAGAAAATTCCAAGGTGCGCCTCGTTGAAAAATGCGTCGGACATTTGAAAATTGTAGACCGCAAAGCCGTTTCCGTTGAGCGTTCCGGTGAATTCGTACATATCCAACGGCTCCAGCTCAACGCCGCCCATATTGATATCGTTGTAGAGCGCGAACACAGGGCTCTGATCCTTGTATCGGACATAATTCTCAATGATGTTTTTGAAATCCTCTGCCGTGGAGATCACATAGGGTGCATCCGCCGTTCCGAAGCCGCCCGAAAATGCACGCGTTTTGATATTGACCGTGAGTCGGTAGAGCTCAACCTCGGTCGCACCCTCCGCCGCACGGTAGAACAGGCTCACCGTGAAGCTGCCGTTCGCGCCGAGCACCTCCACCACGCCGGACTGCGTCACGCTCGCCAGCGAGGAATCCGACACACGGAAGGAGAAGCCGTCGGGATTGAAAATACCGTCGAAAAGCTCGGGCATCGAGTGGAAATAGAGGTGATCCCCCTGGCACGCCTGCATCACGGTGGCAGGATAGTTGATGTAGAGATTGCTGCCCTGCGGATTGTAAAGATAGGCGTTGTCGAGATTGACCTCGGTGATGAAGCTGCAAACCAGGTTGTTTATCTCAACCTGACGCACGCTTGCCTCCGCCATCATTGCACCGTAGCGCTCAAGCGGAGTGGTTTTATCGCTTGCATAAGCATATTCGTCGAGATCGTTTTCCAGACAGAAGTTTGCCTGATAAAGCTCGCAGGTCATTTTGCAGTATTCCGCAAAAACGTATGCACCATAGATCTCCTGCGCGAGGGCATTTGCGCTTTCCACAGCCCCCTCGGTGCTTTCGGTGTGTGTGGCGTAGAGATAGATCACGTCGAGAATCGACTCATCTCCCCACAGTCCCGTGCCACTGAGATAGGGATAGACAACGTTATACAGGTCAAGCGCCGCGGCGTAGAGCTCCTTATATGCAGCCTCATGGTTGCCGCTCGGATTTTTCAGAACGACGGCAAGGTCGAGATACTCCTTGTTGAGCGCCTCGTAGGTAACGGCGTAATCGCGCTGGAAGTTGTTGAGCGTAATTTGGGCGGCATACCGCTCCAGATCGCTCTTCAGATCGGCAATCGCCTCGTTTACCTCCTTGATCGAAGCGGCGAGGTCACCGAGCTCCTTGTGCACCTCCTGAAACTGATTTTGAATTTCCACGTACATCTCGCGGGTGTCCACGTTGCTGACCCGAATGCCCGTAAAGCCCGAGATCGCATCGGCTGCAACGTCGGTAATGCTGCCGCCACGCTTCCACGAGTCGCCGCCCGCGGTTGCACCGCGCAAAAGCTTATAGCCCAAAAAGGCGTTTTTACCGATGAGTTTTCCGGTTGAGATAATCACCGAAACGGGAATTTTCGCCGTGCCGCCCATCTGCGGCGCGACAACGGGTGCCCCAAGTCCGCCCGAGGGGGGCGCAACAATCGAGGACGCCGCGTGCGAATGTGCTCCCGAGAGCACCTCAGCAGCATGCACGGTCACCCCGCCCGACGGAAGGGTGCAGCCCAGCGTCAGAATCAGCGCCAGCGCGAGCAGACAGATTTTTTGAAGAGTTTTACGAAAACAGCCCAACATAATGCCTCCTTTTATCGTATGCACCTACGGGGCAAGCCCTCTCGGTGCGATTGCTTCAGACCTTTCAAAAGGTACTCCGACAGGCGGCAAATTGATGCCGCTTGTCGAATTCCATACATAGTTAGTGTACCACGAAATGCCTGTTTTGTCAATACGTTCGGGAGAAAATCTGACCGCAGCCGAGGCAAAAATCCCCCCTGACGCCATGGCAAAACGGCGCAAAAGCCGCCTTGGCAGCAAGGCAAAACGGCATTTTTTATTGACATTCTGCAAAACGTGTGCTATAATGATGCTATCGAAAATACGAAAAACAGCAAAGGAGATTTGGAACCGTGAAAAACGAATACAAGATCACAAAAAAGCTGGTGCAATCCTGGACGCGCGAATGGGTTGTTGCAGGTGCGGCAGACGTTGTTCTGACGGTGCTTTGGGCATTCGTTGGCCTCATGGGACTTTCGATGATCGCGATTCTCTCGCTGCGCGGCGGTGATTGGCTCAATTGGTATCTCGCCGTCCTCTTTCTCCTGCTTGCCGTCTTTAAGCTCTTTTTCTCGCGCTATATCACGTGGATGCGCCGCTACGGCATGATGGTAAAGCTCTACGGAACCGACGAATGGCTCCGCATCACCGAATTCAACGCCGATGCGATTCTGCTCACCGAGCAGGGCTCCACCACCACCTTTCGCTATGAAAGCATCAAAAAGATCAAGGAAAAGAAAAACGTTGCCTTTGTGATCTTCCAAAACGGCATGGGGCTCCGCCTCTATAAGAACGCCTTTACCGAGGGCTCCTGGGAGAGCTGCAAGCAGCTCCTCCTCGAAAAGAGCCGACGGAAATAAGGGCACGCACGAAATAAAAAACGGACGCTCATGCAGGCGCATTCCAAACGCTTGCAGGTGTCCGTTTTTTTGCCTTTTGCGGAACAATTCGGAATGAAAAACGAAAGTTCCACCGTTTGTAGACGGCGCAATTTGAACGAACGGGTTGAAAAAAAGCGCCAAAAGTGCTATAATGGAGTCAACAAAACACGGAGGTGCTCCACATGGGAAATTATCATTTTGGAAATTATATTTGTCAGTTAAGGGAGAAAAAGGGTCTCTCGCAAAGTCAGCTCGGCGAGATGCTCGGCGTAACCAACAAGGCGGTGTCGCGCTGGGAAAACGGTGGGACTTACCCCTCCACCGAGCTCATGCTCCCGCTGGCAAAGGCACTCGGCGTTAGCATCGAGGAGCTCTACCAAGCCGTTTCCGAAAGCCGTGCCCCCAAAACAAAAATCCGCACCTTGATCGAATTTCTGGCGCAGCACTCGAGGACCGTCACCCTCATTTGCACGTTGCTCTCGGCAGTTCCCTATCTCTTGTTCGTCTTTCTTTCCGACATGCCCGACAAGATCACGCTCCTGATCCTCACTCCCATCATGTGCGGCATGATCTACGGCATGTTCAGGCTGGCGCTTTTGTTCAGCCGCAAAAATCCCCTCATCTCGCAGTCAACCATTGATATCGTGTCGGTTATTTTCATGTGCGTGATGGTCTTCGGCTACGTGTCGGTCTTACCCTACTATGTCAGCGTTTTTCCGCATTCGTTCTCACCTTCCATTTGCTTCCCGCCCTTTGGCTTTCTTTCAGTGGTCCACGCCAACAAAAGATGGATGCGGCGTTGATTTTGCAGACCGTAAACGCGTTTTAGAAACGCAATGACGTAGCCGAGGCAGAATCAAAAATTGCAAATACCTATACCTTGAGTCAATAGACATCCCCTTGACGCTTTGATCCCCCTCTTGAAAGTTCTTGAAAGGGAGGGGGTGCAGGGGGAGGGAGGAACCGAACAGCCGACGCGTCGGCGTTCGCACAGCAACGGAACGTTGCGATGTTCTTCTCAGATAGGCTTCATTAACGTAACAAGAAAACCGTTTGTAATAGGTTTTCGCATCATTCCAACAAAAAAGTTGCTTTTTTAGGAAAGGCGGCAGGGTAGTAGGCTCCGTCGCAACGTTCCGTTGCTACCGACGCAGGGCACAAGTGCCTGACGTCGCGACGCCTATCGGCAGTACCTACGCCTTGAGCGATAAAACTCTCGCTCGACATCCGGATTCCCCTCTTGAAAGTTCTTGAAAAGGGGGGGGGTGCAGGGGGAGGGGGAAACTTCTTTCAAGAAGTTTCCCCCTCCCCCTGCATTCTCTTTACCTTTACCCTTCCTCCTCATCAAACAGATGAGCGGGCTTTTGCTCGAGCTGGGCGCGGTGGCGTTCGCGCTTGCGCTCCTCGATGGTTTTGCCGACCAGCTCCACGCGCGCGCATCCACTAGATCCGCAAAGGAGGAGCAGACGCTTCATGCGGCGGCGCATATACTCGTTTTCAACGAGCAAAACCACCTTTTCCTCATCGGGACGCTTGCCAAGCCCAAAGGCACCAAAGCCCAGCCGCTTGAGCGAGCGCGGAACGACCACCTCGCGCAGGCGCGGCGTGTTCGCAAACGCCCAAGCACCAATGCGAGCGGTGCCGTTTTCCAGCTCCACCCGAGCAAGACGCGTGCAGCCGTCAAAGGCGCGCGATCCGATGCGCTCGATTGTGGACGGGAGCGAAAGCAGCTCGAGTGCCGAGCAATCGCGGAAGGCGCTTGCGGGAATTTCACACAGCGTGTGTGCAAAAACGATCTCAGCGAGCGACAGACACCCACGGAAAAGCGAGGGAGAAAGCGCCGAGACGCCCTCCTCGATTTCCACGCGCGCGAGCTCGGTGCAATCCAGGAATGCCGCGTGACCGATTGAACGGAGCGAGGATGGCAGCGTGATCGAGGTCAGTGAAACGCAACCGCGAAACGCCTCGTCACCGATCCTGCGCAGATCATGTCCAAGCTCACCGCTTTGCAGCATCCTGCAGCCCGAAAAGGCGCGCGCACCGATCACAGAAACCATCGACATGGGCGTTACCTCGCGCAGTCGCGTGCAGTCGGCAAAGGCAGACCCCGAAATTCCCGTTGCCGCCTCGCCCGAAAGTCGGACAGAAAGCAAACGGCGGCAGCCGCGGAACGCCTCGGTTTTGATCGCGGTGCACGTGGGCGGTAGAACAGCCTCCTCAAGGCGGCGGTGGCGGCGAAATGCCCCCTTCCCCACCGACAAAAAATCGGCTTCGGCAAGGCTTGCAAGCTCGTCGCATCCGCGCCATTTGATCAACTGCCATTTCTTAATTTTAAGTTCGGTTTTCATATCGTTCTGCCCTCTTTTTTGCTTGAAATCGCACCACGTGGTGCGTTTTTTGTTTTTGAGAACGGCTTACTCAATAGCCGACGCGTCGGGCTCGGTTGTGAGCTGCGCCTCAAGACAAACCGTTCCGTCGCCGTCCAGCATGCGGAACAGATAGCCGTCCCCACCCTCGCGCTCGCGGCGATAGACCTTGAGCGTATGCCCAAAGGTCGCCTCGTGGAGGAAGGAAAGCGTGACACCCGTCACGCGCTTTTGGTAGATGTCGGGAGTGAAATCGCAGAGCATGTTGGGATAATGTGTGTTGTTCATGTGCCAATTGTAGTCCACGTCCGAATAAACAATGGCGCGGTCTGCAATATATTCCATCGAGTCAAGCGCAGGATAGCGCACGCGCGCCGAAAGCGCGGGGTCGAGAGGCGGCTCGGGCTCAATATCGTAGGGAAATGCGGAAACGGGCAGAAGCTTGTGCGCGTTCAGATCAAGCAGCGCCCAGATCGAATACGCCTCGGCAACAACCTCGTCGCCAATCCGCACACGGTAGCAACGAACAAAGCTGAGTCCGCGGCTCTCACAAACCCAGGTGTCCACGTCAATCGCGTCATCAACCGTAAGCACACGGTAAATACGGATCGAGATGCGACTGAGAATGAATGCCAGCCCCCGTGTGTCACGCAGCTCGTCCAAGCTCATTCCGCTCGAAATCAGATGTGCGTTGCTCGTTTCTTCCATATACATGAGCAAATGCGTGGGCGTGATGTGGCGGTTTGCATCGGTATCATGCCAGCGGACCGTGTAATGCGACGTATAAATCATAGTTACCTCTCTCGGAAAAAATCACGGGGTGTCGCGCGATCTGCGCAACACCCCGCTACCATGTTTATGGATTTATTTGTTTTTGTGCTTACTTCTTGTCGGTCTCGCCGTCAGCAGGAGTTTCCTCGGTAGCTTCAGCGGGAGCGTCGGTAGCTTCAGCAGGAGCGTCGGTAGCTTCGGCAGGAGCGTCGGTAGCTTCAGC
>ERZ780157.4002-NODE-4002-length-11622-cov-2.874643_pt1 | contig 11622 bp, 7 predicted proteins | sample MGYA00511169_ERZ780157 | MGnify/ENA primary metagenome ERZ780157 (study PRJEB29588, sample SAMEA1965149) | human gut metagenome | biome: human gut; feature: human-associated habitat; material: faeces | place: Denmark | collected 2008/2010 ... | reverse complement strand
TCGGCATTCCACCGCCAATAGTTGCCTAAGTCACCGTCACCGTGCGAGATTTTTGTATCAGAAAGTTGCAACTCGTCGTGAGCAAAATTGTTGACCAACGTCGTATAGTCGGTGTCGTACACCTTTTCCAACACCAAACCCAACACGGCGTAACCGAAGTTGCTGTACTCGAAATCGTGTTTTGCAGCCAAGCCAACACCGCCTACTCTGCCAAGCACAGACTGTTTGCTAACGCCGCAAAAGTCGTTGTTACCGACAAGAAAATTCCATATCATCGGCGCTTCAAAATAATAGCCGTCGTAGCCCGAAGTGTGCGTAAGCAGTTGCTCGATTGTGGGATATTGTTTGTCGCTAGGCAAGGTCAAGTAGTCGTCCAACGTATCGTCAAGGGCAATTTTGTCATCCTCTATCGCTTTATTTATCAGCGCCGCCGTGAAAGTCTTGGTCAAAGAGCCGATTTCATAGGTATGCGCCACTTGCGGAAGCTCCTTGCCGTTGTTGCCGTACACCTTGTAGGACGTTTGCCCGTCCCTTACCACGCCGACGGTAATCACCGCATCGGGATTGTTTGCTGTTGTGTACTGCAATGCGTCGACAAAAGTCAAATTTGCCAACTTTCCCGTTTGACTTGTTCCATAAGCCATAAGTGTACTTGTCGCCATCGCAACCACAAGCACCACCGACAATGCAACGACAACTTTTGTTTTGCCCGAGCAATCCCTGTCAAAAACAAAGTATCTACCCGTGCGCTTTTTGTACTCCGTGTATGGCGCGCCGAAAGTCGCCGTCAAAAACTTTTCCTCTTGCAAAATTTGCAAGTGCAACATCGTCACGGCAAACAACACAAACGCCAAATGGATGTAGTTGAAAAAGCACACAAGCAAGCCGATGTACATCAAATCGAACACGAGGAAAGCAGGGTTGCGACTAATGCGGTATATGCCCGTGGTCACAAGTTCGGTTTTGTCCTCGGCAGGTATACCTGCACGCCAACTGTCGCGCATGGTGACCATTGCCAACAAACACCGCAACGCCCACCGCCGCAATGCCTATGCCAAACCAAGCGTAGGAGGAACGCCACATGCGGAAGTCAAACACAACGCTTGCCACCTCTACCGCCACGATGGAATAGGTGGCAATCTTCATGAACAACTCCACGACAAGCACTTTGCGTGGTTTGTTGCCCTTGCCGATTTGGTCGGTTTTGACGCCGCCGCGCCGTTGCAAAATCATTTTTGTAAAATATGCGACGTAAAACGCCGCCACCACTGCAAGCGCCGTCCACTGTATAGCTGCCATAATTACCTCAGTACCGATATACAAAAGCTACGTTCAAAATGCAAGCGATTACGCAAATTTGTAATAATTTTTTTAGTACGTATGCAAAATTTCATTACATTTCCGTCGCAATTAAGCACTAAAGACACATCCAAACGTCGCCGTCAACCAAGCGCAACGTCCAACACCATCATCAACGTAAAACCGACGGCGAAAAACACCGTGCCCAAGTTGGAGTGCTTGCCTTGCGACATTTCGGGGATGAGTTCCTCCACGACAACATACATCATTGCACCTGCGGCAAAGCTAAGCAAATAGGGCAATGCAGGCACAATCAACTGCGCCATCAGCAACGTCAGCACTGCGCCGATAGGCTCCACCACGCCCGACAGGACGCCGCCGCCAAAGGCTTTCCACTTACTTTCGCCCTCGGCGCGTAGCGGCAAGGAGATTATTGCGCCTTCAGGGAAGTTTTGTATAGCAATGCCGATGGACAACGCCAGTGCGCTTGCCGCCGTAATTTGCGTATTGCCCGACAAAAAGCCTGCGTAAATAACGCCCACCGCCATGCCCTCGGGGAGATTGTGCAACGTGACTGCTAACACCAGCATTGTTGCGCGTGCAAGTTGGCTTTGCGGACCTTCCTGCTGACCGCTTTTTGCGTGAAGGTGCGGTATTATGTGGTCCAACAATAGCAAAAACAGCACGCCCACCCAAAAGCCGACAAAGGCAGGAACAAACGACCAACCGCCCATATCCGAAGATTGCTCGATTGCAGGGATAAGCAAACTCCACACCGAAGCCGCCACCATCACCCCTGCGGCAAACCCCGTAAGGGCACGCTGTACGCCGTCGCTGAGTGTTTTGCGCATAAAAAACACGCAAGCCGCACCAAGCGACGTACCCAAAAACGGTATCAATATTACGTAAAAAGCTTCCATATTATGTTTTCTCCCAAATTGTAGGTAATGACATTATACCGAGCCGAGTTTTGCACAACAGTTGCACTAAACCGACCTCGCTAAACCCATAACAATTGCATTATACCACACCGCAAGCAAAAATTCAATCGGTTAGCATAACCTAACCGTAATTTTTAGATAATTTTTCAACCAACCGCTAAACAAACACCCCGAAGATGCGTTCCTCGGGGTATTTGTGTGTATAGATTTGTTGCAAAAATCTGCATACGTATTAAGATTTTTGTTACAAGATGTTATAGTTGTTTTATCGATTTGCGGTCGTATCTACTTCGTCCTCGGACTTCTTTTGCTTCTTGGGCAAAAATCCCGAGCAAATTGGCCATGCGGCAAGACCGACAATCGCCACGTTTAGCAACACAAGCAAGGGTATCCACCACGGGAATACCTTGGACACGCTACCGGTACCCAACACTGCCGTGTAGATGTCGCTACCGGTGTAATCCTTGTAGCTGAGATAGGTTTCGCATTGTACGTAGATCATATTCTTTGCAGCCTTGCGTGCCGCGTACATTTGCGCTCTATTGGTGCGGTCGAGCGGACTGCTGTTGGACTCGCGGTCACACAGGAACATGTCTTGTCCGGCAACGACTGCGCGCGGCGTGTTGAAGAATGTCAATCCGCTTGTGTAGTCGGTAAGTACAATGCCCTTAAATCCCCATTCGTTGCGCAGGATATCCGTAAGCAACGCTTTGTTGCTGCCTGCCCATACTCCGCCGAGTTTGTTGAAACTGCTCATAATCGCATTTGCTCCACACTTTTTGATAGCGATTTCAAAGGGTTTCAGGTACACTTCGCGTAACGCTTGTTCCGTTTCCCAACAAGAAATACAGTTAGTTTCGCCCTCAAATGCGACAAAATGCTTCATAAAGCAGTACATGTTGTTTGTCTTGGCTCCTGCAATAAAGTTGCCTGCCATCCAACCGGTCACAACGGGATCTTCGGAGTAGTACTCGTAGTAACGTCCGCTGTACGGGTTGCGCAAAATGTTGGCACCCGGGGCATAAATACCGTTGATACCCGTAGCCAGTCCCTCCTTGGCAAGCGCACGACCTTGTTGGAATGCAAGACGCTTGTTCCAAGTGTAACCGATATTAAGGCTCATCGGATAACCCGTCCAATTGTCGTTGGGCGCAATGCTTCCGTAGTGAGATTGGAATCCGCTCGGTCCGTCGTAGTCGTAGTAAGCCTTTTTGCCGATTTCTGGCATAGCGCAGTTGATAAAACCGCTCTTTTCCACCAATGAGCAAAGGCTGTCAACGGATATTTGATTAAGTAACTTTGTCCAAGTTTCGCTTTCGCCGTTGATGGTATACTCGCTAACGAGTTGGCGCATCAAATCTTCGTTTTCCTTCAATGTACTCCACTCGGTACCCGTGCGCACAAGGTCGGACGCACTTGCCTTACCGCCGTCTTCCTTGGTCCACAACAGCAAATCTCCGCTTGCACCTTGAGTAGGCATGTCCATATTGTCATAGCCGTCGTAGCGGTAAGTTTCCGCCGCAACTACTTTGGGATCGCTTATGTTGAGTATGGTTTGCGCCGTCGGGAATGTGCCTGCAAAGTCCGCGCGAGAAAGATACGTCACGCCGTCACCCACAGTACTACCGTCAATAGGTACGCCCGCATATGCCGTGTCGCCCGTAAAGCGGTTTTTGACAACCTTTTTGGTGGTCGTATCACGCTTGTAGTTTAGCGTGTTAGGAATATTGAAACTTACTTGGTCGTTGTCACAACCCTTAAGGGTATGGCTGTCCGTCATCAACTTCAATACGTACTCGCCGCTGTCCAATTCGTAACTCTTTACGCCGTTGTTGTTGCGGTCATAGCAGTCGTAACTTGCCATGTCGTACAGGTCAAACGTCAGCGTAAGTTTTTGCGATTGCCCCGGTTGCAAAATTTCCGTTTTGTCAAACGCAACGAGATTGACGTACGCCTTTTCTATGCCGCCCTTGGTGTACGGAGCGGTGTAAAACAGTTGCACAACGTCCTTGCCTGCGTAGTCGCCTGTATTAGTAACCGTGACATCCACCGAAACACTTTCCTTTTTGTTGGTCACGTCCACCATTCCGCCTGCGGTAAGCAAATCCGTTTCGCCAATCTTGACGCTGTCGAGGTTCCAATCGAATGTGGTATAACTCATACCGAAACCGAACGGGAATTGCACTACTTCGTCGTAGTTTTTACTACCGTAGTAGCCGTCACGGAATGCCGTTTCGTACCACTTGTAACCCACGTAAATGTCCTCGGCGTACACCATGTGGTCCTTGACCGAATCACTGTTGTGAGCAAGGTTGGCAAACGCGGGATCGTCTTTGTGATTGACCGCAAACGAGTTTGTTAAATGCCCCGACGGATTGACTGTACCGCGAAGCACGTGTCCTACCGCATTGGCACCCGTCACGCCAAGGTAACCGATGTGCAACACAGCGTCGATTCTGTCGTCCTTGATGAAACCGAGTTCCATCGGGTTGCTACAGTTAAGCAGAACAATGACATGCTCAAAGTTTTCCGTAACAAGTTTCAACAACGCTTCTTCCTCGGTGGTAATTTGCAAATAAGTACGAGAGTTGTCGTTTGTAGCATTAAGCTTGGGTTGATTCATCTTAATGGAGTATCCTTCTCCGCCATAGCGGGCAATTGTTACAATTGCCGTATCGGAAAAAGCCTTTGCCTCGTTCATTACGTCATCGGTGTAAAAACCCGTATCCGGTTCGATGAGGTACGTCGCTCCGCCCGGGGTAAGGTTACTATCTTTGCGCCCGTCCTGATAGGCGGTATACTTGTTAAGTAAACTCTTGTTTACTTCAAATTCGCTTGCTTCCAGTCCTGCCGAAAGCGTAATGCGATCCTTATCGGAAATATAGCACGCAGCCGAACCTGTACCGCTGTAAATGGTGCCGTTGTCACTGCTTGCCCACCCGAACAGATTGACCTTCTTTGTGTCTTTAAGCGGCAACGTGTTGTTGTCGTTTTTCAACATTACTATTGCTTCGTCCATAATATCGGACACAAGGTTTTTACCTAATTGCAGGGCGTTTTGTACTTCTTCGCCTTCAAAGTTGATGCCGTCGCCGCACAATAGGAGCGTAATTTTGCTACTCCATTTGGCGCATGCAACGTCGCCAACGACAAGCGCAGCAATCAACACAAAACACACGACAAGTACTATCCATTGTTTTACGCTAAGTTTTTTCAAATTCATAAAAAATTTCTCCGTTTGAGATGTGTACCCGAAAGCTTGACAACAATGAAAAACTTTCGGGTAATCACACTATTATTGCTGTTTAATACAAGAAAGTGTCGCTTACAAATGCCGTTACTCTGCCGCAGTTATCCTCATACCGCAAGGATTGCCATAAGGTTGACTTGCTTCGTACGTAATTCCGTTTACCGTAACCGTACCGCTTGCCACGACGGTGATTTTGTTGTTGTCGCCTGCGGTAGAATCGCCCAGCGGCATATAGAAGATGTACTCGCCGACTTCCGTCAAACTTGTCAAATCCGCAACCAACACGAAGTTGTCGCCGTCCACGGTAATTGTATACGTCAATTCTACATAATGCCAATTGCCTACAAGTACTTGCGTATACACATGGATGTCGTCTTTGGACGTACCGCCAAGAGTACCCTTTAACTCCAACACGACCTTATTGTTGCCATCGGCTTTGATTTCCGCAGTCGAAACGTGTACCTTTTTGACGGAAACTTTCATTCCGCAAGGATTGTCGAACGGTTGACTTGCCGTGTATGTCACGTCGCCGACTACCGCTTCACCGGTGGCTTTAACTGCGATTTTGTTAGCGTCACCCGCTTCGGCACCTTCGATCGGCATATAGAAGATGTACTCCGCTTTAGCTTCGCCTTCACCGTTTAGGTTGGTTATGTCCGCTTTGATTACAAAATTTCCTTCTTCAATGGTCATCTCGTACGACAACTCGGAGTAATGCCAATTTCCGACCAATACGTAAGTATATACCTTTATGTCTTCTTTCGTATAGCCTTCGATTGTGCCTTTCAGTTCCAACACGGCTTTGTCTGCGCCGTCGTTTTTGATTGCAGCTTCGGTAACGGAAATCGTTTTTGTCGGTTCTTCGCTACCGTTTACTGTCACATCGACGGTTGCCGTCTTGTCCTTGTAAGATATCGTCACTTGCGTGGTATCTTTTGCAAGAGTTGACGGACTTACCGTGTAATCTTCGGCAGTCAACGTCTTTTTCGTACCGTCGCTCATATTTGCCACAACTACCATTCCCGTCGAGTCAAACTTGTCGCCCACGTTGTACTCCGTCTTGTCAGGGGCGTGGGTAAGCTCGATACTGTCGACCGTAACTTCCGTAACGGGCGGTTGAGGATCGCCACTGACGGATACCCTCATTCCACAAGGATTGCTGTAAGGTTGACTTGCGGTGTAAGTTACGTTACCCACTACCGCAACGCCTGTCGGGATGGAAGTTATTTTGTTACTGTCACTCGGATCTGCACCACAGAGAGGCATGTAGAAGATATACTCGGATTCTGCACTTCCTTCGCCGTTGAGGCTTGTAATGTCTGCAATGGCAGTATAATTCGTTTCTTCAACAGTAATTTCAAAGGACAGTTCAATGTAATGCCAAGTTCCGATTAATGCATACGCGTACATCTTCACGTCGTCTTTCGTGTAGCCCTCGATCGTACCCTTTACTTCCAATACAGCTTTGTTTGCACCGTCATTTTTGATTTCCGCACTTGTAGCAACAAAAGATTTTCTTGCAACGGCGTTTTCCGCTACGGTCATACCGCACGGGTTATCGTACGGACGAGAGGCAAAGTAAACACGACCGTCCACGACTGCTTTACCGTTGCTAATCACTTGGATATGCTTGTCGTCGGCAGACATATCGGGATTAGCCTCTTCATCGGCAATACGCCACATGCAGAACAACGACTCTCCGAGAGTAGTCAAATCTGTGATGTCGGCAAGCGCAACAAACATATTGTACTTGTCCACGGTCAATGTAAACGGCAGCTCTACAACCGACCAATTACCGTATAAACAGTGCACACCAATTTTCACGTCGTTGGCGGTAAGACCGTTTATCGATCCTCTAATCTTGACCATTGCGCGATTGTCGACCTTGACAATTTCAACACGACCAATGCGATAATTGTTTTCCTCCGCGGGAGCAACATCAATGGGCGCGTCCCCGAATTGAATGCAATCGAAGTTGAGCGACGCTGTAACAGGCGTACCTATATGCGATCCTTCCGTTGTCAAAACATCTTCACCAATGTTAGTAAACTCAATCAGGTTGTCGCCTTGTTTGAGATGCACGGTTGCAATATCAACAAGCTGTACCCAAATATCCAATGAGTACTTTTCAATCTGACCGCTACGTGTGCGCCCTTGAATAATTACATCATCGGACACTGCGACCTCTTCACCATTGACAAATAGCCTAAATACTTGATTGAATTGTACATCGGCAGTTTTATCCGGTCCCCAAGCATCGTTAAGCGCAATACGTACATAAGACGAGCACGACAGTTTAAGCATGCGATCCGTTTCTTCCGTTGACCACATGTGAAAAGCAATCGCATCGCCGTTTTTAATGGAATTTACAACTCTTCCGCCTGACGGCACTTCGATACCCCAACTACTGTAACCCCACGATCCTAATCCGGCCTCATTAAAGCTGCGGCTACTGTCGGCAGGTTTCCACTCGGCGTAGTTTTTGGTATCGGTAAAGTTGCCTAATCCGTTGTGATTTTCCGCTTCGATAAGCGTATACGGACAATCGATGTTGAAGTTGACTTGTTTTTGTCCGTATTCGACCGTAAGAGTGTGTTCGCCTTCGGTCAAAAAGTATCTTGTTCCGTTGTCAAGCACGGCTTTTTGTCCGTTGTCAAACAATTCGTAATCGGTTACTTGTTGTGGTTTGTCGCCTGCCTTGTACACCGCAGTAACGTCCAATAACGACAAATCGATGTAACCGGCGCTACAAACTTCGGGCAAACGATCGCGATTTACATCGAGGCTTTCCACCGTCACGTCGGACAGACCACTGACGGTGACGGAATAAACTAAGCTAACGCCCTCGTAGGTAAACGTCACTGCCTTGTCGCCTTCCGCAAACACTTCGGGCGCAATCGTATACTCTCCGCGACCGAGTTCCTCGTCCTCGCCATCATTCCACTTCGCCACAAGCACCATACCCGTCGGGTCAAACGATTGACCGGGCAAATAGTATGTCTTGATGGGCGGAGTTGTGACTTCGAGCGACGAAACCACGGGATCGATGTCCTCGTTGCCACCGCTGCCACCGGGATTGGGATTGGGATTGTTCGGCGTGGTATTACATGCGGCAAAGGTCAATGCAAGCGCACACACGACAAACAACACAACCAACGCTACCAAACGTTTGTTAAGTTTCATAAAGTTTTCTCCTTTCCGTTATTTACGGCAGTAGCATACCGACAACTTAGTTTGCGTAATTTCGACCTACGTAACTGCGTATCAAAAAATGCCACACTGCCTTTTACTCGGCAAGTGTAGCATTGGATTGTTTCATTTACAATAGGTTTTTCCTAATCGGCAAATCTGTTTCCTAATTCGCACAAAACGACGCAAATAAAGGACAAATCGTTGCGCACATCCCGTTTTTCACTCCTACTCCGTCGCTTCGTCGTTTTGATTTATTCCGCTAAACAATATGCTCACACTAAACACGCCGTCTTCCGCTTTGATGTTCATCTTTCCTCCGTATTTAGCCGCAAGCAACTCCACCGATTTTAATCCGTAACCATGATTGTCGCTGTTGCCTTTGGTGGTTATCGGCAAGCCGTTGCGAAACACAATGTTGCCTTCGAAACAATTGTACACATTGACAAACACCATTTGATTGACGCGTTTGACGGACAACCCTACCACGCGGTTTTCTTCGTGCAGCTTGGAAACGGCTTCCATTGCATTGTCCAGCAAATTGCCGAACAGAGAATAAATGTCGGATTCGTTCATAAACACCAACAACTTTCCGTCGGCTATGCAGGATAGCTCGATTTGCTTGTAGTTGGCAATCAACCGTTTTTCGGTCAGTATCACGTCCAACGCATCGTTACCCGTCTTGACGTTACTGTCGTAAACCGATATTACGCTTTCTATTTCGTGTATGGTATCGACAGGTATTGCTTCCTTGCGCGCAATGTTGCGTATTTGATGTTTGAGGTCGTGACACTTGATGTTGATCAAGTCGATATTTTCCTTGGTGATGTCATACTGCACCTTGCGTTGCTCCCACATACGGTTGACAATGTCAAGCTCCTTTTCAAGTTTACGCACAAGCACTGTGTTAAACTGCAAAAACAACGAAAACATACAGCAGGCAATATTGTACACGTCTAACATAATTATGTAACCGCGGTCGAGATTGCCTTGCGAGTGGTATGTCACTATTGCGCTGAAAAACACATCAAACAACACTATTACGCCAACCATTGCCAACAACATGGGACTGCGCACTGCAATAGCTTTCTGTTTTTTGACAAACGGCATCAAACACCGACACGCAAGATAGTATACGATGAGATATATGCCTGCGTAAAACATAAACACGAATATGTTGCCGCCCACAGAACCTTGACCACTGCCGTAGGTAAACACGGGCAACCAAGCAAGTTGTCCCGAACCGACATTGGGCGTTACAGGTTTGTCGCGACCGACAATGCCGGTGGCAAACAAAAACAAATCAAAACATTGGTTTGCCATGTGCTGTATGGTGTAGCCGGCAATGCCGCAAAAAATGATTGTACGCCAATCAGTATCGAAACAAAACCTGATTGCCCCTAGCGAAAAACCGAATACCGCCAAAAATAACACCGTGGCAAGCAACGGATTGTCCGTGACCGGCAAAGCCAAAGCAAACGCCTCACAACACAACACCGCTAACGGTATACGCCAACCGATGCCTTTACGTTTGGGCAGAAACAGCACGAGCAACGCTTCCGCAGCCAACAACTCCACCACAAACACCGACTTGTACCAAAAGAAAACGTTTATGTCGTAGTACATTGCTAAAAACGCTCCTCCATGTAAGCGGCAAGTTTGTCCAAAAACTCGCTTTTTTTACCTCGAGAAATCGCAAGCGGTTGCCCGGCGCAAATCACCGTGTTGCCACATACGTCGGTAACATGACGTAGATTGACCAGGAAACAATTGTTACACCGCACAAATCCGTAGGGCGCAAGTTGCTGTTCGAGATCTCTCAGACTGCCGCAGTAGCTGTACTCGCCCTCGGTTGTGTGCCACAGCAAAGTGTGACCGGACACCTCCACCCACTGCACGCAGGACACGGGCAATACCTTTGTGCCGACGGAGGATGGTATGGTGATTTTATGTTCGTGATTTTTGTCGAGGCACTTTAGCGCGCGACTGAATTTGACGGCAAAGTTGTTGTACCCGACAGGCTTGACGATGTAGTCCAATGCCGACACCTCGTAGCCGTTGACTGCATACTGCGCCATGTTGGTGACAAATATCAGCACGACAAATTCGTCCAACTCTCGCAAACGTTTGGCAACGGTCAATCCGTCCATAAGCGGCATTTCGATGTCCATAAAGACAATATCGAATTTGTTACGATACCCCTCGATAAAGGAAACGCCGTTGGCAAAAGAAACAATGCTGAATTGCTCGTCGTTGTGTTCCTTGGCGTACCTTGAGATATATCCGCTTAAAACCGCTGCCTGTTTTGCATCGTCTTCAACAATTGCAATGTTTATCATTGTGTTGCACATCCCGTTTTTTTTACTACTGTAGCACGACTTTGGACATTTGTCAATGCAGAAAATGAAATTTTTTATGTACTTTTTTGCCCGATAAAAACCAACAAAACAATCATGCAAACGCACCGTTTTGTAAGCAAATTTCACATACGTATGTATTTTTGCATACAAAAATTCGCCACGAAAAGTCAAACCTTTCGTAGCGCAATCTTTGCGTAACTATAAATTGTGTCAGATATTTTTTTTGCCGTTTTACGCAACTTCTTTTTACGTCATACCTGATTTTGTGCATTTGCTCTACGACAGAATTTCATATCCGCTGTCGTTCAAAAGGGCTATATCCTGCGACAAGATTTTTCTTGAAACGTTGATACCTTTATTCAAATGATGCGTTTCGTCGGTATATTTACAGAGAATATCCCATAAAACAAGTAATTTGATTTTGTGTGTTTCGTTAGCCATATCCGCTCCTGCTAATCAAAATATCGCCTTTTAGAATTAGAGCCGTCCGCATTGACTACGAACGGCTCGTTGTAATTATTTCATCTTATTTCTTTTTGGTAAACAATGCTTTGATTTTTGCTCCGAGATTTTTGAAGAAGTT
>ERZ780157.3992-NODE-3992-length-11650-cov-4.019491_pt1 | contig 11650 bp, 8 predicted proteins | sample MGYA00511169_ERZ780157 | MGnify/ENA primary metagenome ERZ780157 (study PRJEB29588, sample SAMEA1965149) | human gut metagenome | biome: human gut; feature: human-associated habitat; material: faeces | place: Denmark | collected 2008/2010 ... | reverse complement strand
ACAAACTACTTTAAAAAAGTCAAAGTCAATATTATTCTTATCATTTAAAACATTTAATACTTTTTCTGCTTTATTTAATATTTCTTGTATTACATCATATTTTCTCAAAAAATATAGTTCTCTATACAAATAATATTTTTATTTGTCATTTTTAATATTCACTTTATGTACTACATCATCTATGACAGGTATCATATTATTTATTGTTAGCTGTGCAATTACTTCTTTTTTATTTTTAATATTTATTGTTAATTTTGGATTTCTCTTCTTAACTTTCGACGTAAAAGGTATACAATAGTCAGTTTTTTCTTTTGTTATTAATATTCCATAATATTTTCTATTTGACTTTTTTCTAACATTTTTATCATATTTACTCAAATATTCTAAATACATAGGATCAATCTCATATACGCTAAATTTTCCTTCCTTTATTCTCATATTTCACCTCTTTTCGCACAAAAATAGAGACTACAGCTAGTAGTTAATACTAGTTATAATCCCTATTTCATCATCCTTAATTCTCCTCTAAAGTGGGAGCTTACTCATCTTGAATTCTCCTCTAAGTGGGAGCTTACTCAATTGTTTTCTCCTGTATAGTCGGAGCTTACTCATCTTCTATAGCCTTAGTATAGCATGACTATGTGCAAGATGTCAATACAAAAAATTTATATTTTTCAATATATTTTATTCATTTTTTTACAAATTATTACATACATTTTTCAAAATCCACTTATTTTAAGTTTTCTTCTACACATTTCAAAGCTTCTGCTATTACTTTATCCATATCATAATACTTGTACATTCCAAGTCTTCCACCAAATATAACATTTTTGTCTTTACTTGCTAGGTCTGCATATTTCTGATATAAAGCATTATTTTTATCATTATTTATTGGATAATATGCTTCTTTTTCTTTATTCCAAGTATCTGGATATTCTCTTGTTATTATTGTTTTTGAAATTGTATCTTCTTGTCCTAGACTTTTTGCATATTCAAAATGTTTATGCTCTATAATTCTAGTATATGGAACTTCGTATTCAGTATAGTTTACAACTGCATTTCCTTGATAGTTTTGAATATTCAATTCTTCTTCTTCAAATCTCAAACTTCTATATTCAAGCTCTCCAAATTTATAATCATAATACTTATCTATTGGTCCTGTAAATACTATTTTCTCTGCAATATTATCAAGTTCTTGTTTATGTTCAAAATAGTCATAATTTAATTTTACTTCTATTCCATCAAGCATCTTTTCTATAATCTGAGTGTATCCTCCCATTGGGATTCCTTGATATTTATCATTAAAATAATTATTATCATATATGAACCTTACTGGTAAACGTTTTATTATAAAGCTAGGAAGCTCTGTACACTTTCTTCCCCATTGCTTTTCTGTATAGCCTTTTACAAGCTTTTCGTAAATAGTTTTTCCAACTAAAGAAATTGCCTGTTCTTCTAAATTTTTAGGTTCTGTAATTCCTGCTTCTTTCTTTTCTTGCTCAATTTTTGCCTGTGCCTCTTCTGGAGTTACTACTCCCCATAATTTATTAAAAGTATTCATATTGAAAGGCATATTGTAAAGTTCATTTTTATAGCGTGCAACAGGCGAATTCGTATATCTATTAAACTCAGCAAATTGATTTATATAATCCCATACTTCTTTATTACTCGTATGAAAAATATGTGCACCATATTTATGTACATTGATTCCGTCTTTATTTTCTGTATAGATGTTTCCTGCTATATGTGAACGCTTGTCTATTACAAGAACTTTTTTCCCTCGTTTATTTGCCTCATAAGCAAATATTGAACCAAATAGGCCAGAGCCTACTATTAAATAATCGTATTTCATAATTAATTATTTTCCTCACTTTAACTAAATTTGATGCACATAATCTTTGTTTTTTTATTTATTATTTTATCTTACTACAGTAATTGCTAATCATAGCAGCAGCTTCCGCTCTTGTAGCTGTTCCTTGCGGATTTAATTTTCCATTTGAACCATTTACTATTTGATTACCAACAGCCCAATTCATTCCCCATTTTGCAAAATCAGATATTTTATTGTTATCTGTAAATTTACTGTAATCTGCATGTACTGTTTTGTATTTTCCTTTATATCTGCAATAATTATATAAAATTGTTGCAAGTTGTTCTCTTGTTATGTTGTCGTCTGGTCCGAACTTTCCATTTGCATAGCCACTTACTACATTATTGTTGCTTGCCCATACTACTGCATTGTAGAAATATATGTTTTTATTCTGTACATCTGCAAATTTGCTTGTTCCTGTTATACTTGGATGTCCCTCCAAATTATATAGTATTGTAACTAGCATTCCTCTCGTAACTTTAGTATTTGGACTAAATGTATTTCCGTTTAATCCAGACATTATTTTGTTACAGTAAGTATACTTTACAGCATTATAAAACCAGTCATTTTCATTTACATCATCAAATGGCAACTTAATAGTTACCTCATATGTTAGTTCCATTTCTCCGATTATTGCAGAAATAGTTACTTTTCCAGGTGTTATCCCCTTTACATTTCCATAATCATCTACTGTTGCTATTTTTTCATTCGAACTTTTCCATATTGCTGAATCAGCATTTAATTTAACTAATTGCAAACCATAAGAGCATTCATAGTTTTCTATAACATTATATTGGCTTTCTCCAATTTTTAATTCCATCGAAGATCTTTCTAAACGCAAATCTACATAATCAGCTTCTATATTTATTTTACTTGTAGCATTTTTATTTTCTGTTATAGTCGTTCCTTCTGCCTCGTTTTCTCCAAAACACTGTACCCAATAATTAACTCCATTGTAGTTAAAGCATCCAATACCAATGCTTTTGCTGTCTGATGATAATATGTTTGCTTTATGCCCTGAAGAATTCATCCACAAATTCATTACTTGTTCTGCTGTCCATGCACCACATGCTATATTTTCTCTTGTCATCTTACTATTTGCAGTAAAGCAGTCCGAACCATCTGGTCTTATATGATTCCAATATATTGAACTTTCAGCTGCTCTTTGCATTGCAGTTTCTAATAAAGATCTGTCCATTTTCAAGGCAGATAATCCATTATTTGCTCTTTCATTATTTACAATTGTTAATACTTCATTTGCCTTTTGGTAGTCAAAATAACCATCTATTTTTATTGTTGTCAGTACTCTATAAGAGCCATCTTCTAATTTTTCTAATTTCGTAGCTGAAATATCTAATGTTGTGTTATTGTTAAATGCATAATTAGATATGTACCTTACTCCAGAAGGAATTTTTATATTATTTAAATTTGAACATTCATAAAAGCTTCCAGCATCGATTTTCTTCAAGTTCTTTGGAAGAGTTATATTGCTAAGTGACTTACAGCCGTAAAATGCTCTATTATAAATTTCTTCTATGTTATCATTTAGTGTAACATTTTTCAGACTAGTACAACCATTAAACATATCATATGGAAGTACTTTAACTGTTGATTGAATATTAGCTGATATCAATTTTTGGCAGTCTGCGACAGGTCCATATCCCATTTCTGTTACTGTGCTTGGAATTGTTATTGATGTTATATTTGTTGATGAAAAAACATAATTGCCAAATTTTTTCACACTACTTGGTATTGTTATGCTTTCTACTTGTGCATACGAAAATGCAGAATCACATATTTCCTCCACTGTTGATGGAATTGTATACGCCTTTTCAGTTTTACCTTGTGGATATAACACTATTTTCTTTTTATCTTTACTAAATACTATGCCATTACTGCTTGAAAAATTTGTATTTTTTGTATCGACATTTATATTTTTTATCACAAAATTTCCAAGAAAAGCAATACCACTAATATGATTTAACTTTTCAGGTAGTGTTATTTCTGTAATATTTGTCTGAAAAAATACATAATCATATATTTTTTCAACATTTTTTCCAAATTTTAAAGTTGATAAATTTGAACATTCTGCAAAAGCACGTGGTTGTATTACTTTTACACTATCTGGTATCGTTACACTATTTAAATACTTATTTCCTCGAAATGAGTCACTACCAATATACGAAACTTGCTTTCCATCTATTGTTGATGGAATATTTAAATTACTAGCACTACCATTGTATTTAGTAATCTCAATAGTTCCATCATCTCGTACATCATATGTATAATCACCATTACTATTGGCTAATGATTTTGGTAAAATATTAAATACTGTTGTTACTAGTGTTATTACAAAAAGTGTTACAATTATTTTATTTATTACATTCTTCATTCTTATTTCCTTTCATTTTTCATAATAAATTTAGATTTTACTATAACTCAGATTATTTTATTGTGTTACAATAATTACTTATCATAGCTGCTGCTTCTGCTCTTGTTGCCGTTCCTTGTGGATTTAGCTTTCCGTTTGAACCATTTACAATCTTGTGTCCAACAGCCCAATTCATTCCCCATTTTGCAAAACTTGAAATCTTGTTACTATCTGTATATTTACTGTAATCTGCATATACGGTTTTATATTTTCCTTTGTATCTACAATAGTTGTATAAAATTGTTGCAAGTTGTTCTCTTGTTATGTTGTCATCTGGTCCAAATTTTCCATTTGCATACCCGCTTACAACATTGTTATTACTTGCCCATACTACTGCATTGTAGAAATATACGTTTTTATTCTGTACATCTGCAAATTTGCTTGTTCCTGTTATACTTGGATGTCCTTCTAGATTATACAATATTGTAACTAACATACCTCTTGTAACTTTAGTTTCTGGTTCAAAAGTACTTTCAGAAGTTCCTGACATTATTCTTGCGTTATAATTATATTTTATAGCAGAATAATACCAGCTATTGCTATCTACGTCTTCAAATGGCAATTCTGTATCTGATGGAACCATATACGTATCTTTTATTGCGTTTACTTTTGTAATATATTGTTCTGAAATATATCCAATTATTTCATCATCAGTTTCTATTTTTGCCCATCCATTAATTCCCGTTTCTAATACATTTACTATAGTATCTTTGGGTAGAGATTTAATGTTTGAATAACCACTTCCAATTCCACCCGGACCTGTTCTTAAATACACTCCGGTATAATTAGAACTTACATAATATAAATTACCAGACTGACTTGAAGGTAATTTTACATATGTTGGCATATTTTTGTACACTGGAATTATAAATGTTAAGTCATCATTCATATAATCTTCGTACGCATCATATAACATGGAAGATTGGTTGTTTGGATCTTGAACATTTGTCATATATTGATTATTATATAAATCCTTTTTTAAAGTTCCTACTACATCAAATTTTTGTAAATATTTTGTGTTTTGTCCACTCTTTAAATATGAACTAGATAGTAATTTTGCACCTTCAACTATGGCTTTGTATTCATTATTCCAACCCGCATTTTGAGCATATTTCAGAGCATTTTTTATATTTTCTTTACCGTCAGATGCCCCATAGTTGTAAAAATTATATACTCCTGGATATTCTTCATCTTTTCCAGTTATTACACTAGGCTTGTCCTTTGTTTTACCAAGCTCTTGAAATATTTTTATTACAATACTATATGGACTTTCTCCTGACTCGTTTGCCGCATCCTTTATTGCCTGAGCATATCTTATTCCAGTATCTGTTTTGCCATCTAGGAAAGTATTTTTTACTAAGCTTTCTATTTTTGACGTAGATATATTTCCACCATTAGATAAATCTAAAAATTGGAAGATTGTAACTTTTGTTAGGAAATTTCGTGGGTCTAAATAATAACTAACAATATCTTTTGAAGCACAATAATAGTCTTTATCTCCTTCGCTATTACATTCACAATACCAACTCTCCGGATAACTACCATCTTTTATTATAGTATTTTTCAAATGTGTAGTTTCGTCACTTACAAGCTCGTTCCAGTCAATATCTGTATAAAAAGCTTTAAATTTCCAGTTTGTATAACCATTTCTTTCTACTAATTTTTTTAATTCAACTTGATAACTCTGCGGAAAATTATTTATTCCATTATTTCTTATTTTTTGTGCACTTATTGTTTTCTGATTATATGTACTGTTTGCTAATACAAATATAGGGAAAGATTGCATAATTAATACTGTCATTATTAGCACTAGTATACACTTTAAAAGAATTTTTTTCTTCATCATATCAACCTCTCTAATCTATAATTAATTATTACAATCTTTTGCATTTTTATTTTATCGTATTGCAGTAGTTGCTTATCATAGCTGCTGCTTCTGCTCTTGTTGCAGTTCCTTGTGGATTTAGCTTTCCATTTGAACCATTTACAATCTTGTGTCCAACAGTCCAATTCATTCCCCATTTTGCAAAACTTGAAATCTTGTTACTATCTATAAATTTACTGTAATCTGCATATACGGTTTTATATTTTCCTTTGTATCTACAATAGTTGTATAAAATTGTTGCAAGTTGTTCTCTTGTTATGTTGTCATCTGGTCCAAATTTTCCATTTGCATACCCGCTTACAACATTGTTATTACTTGCCCATACTACTGCATTGTAGAAATATACATTTTTATTTTGTACATCAGAGAACTTACTTGTTCCTTTTATACTTGGATGATTTTCCATGTTGTATAACATTGTTACAATCATTCCTCTTGTTAGCTTTTGGTCTGGTGCAAATGTTGAAGAATTTATTCCAGACATTATTTTATGTTCATACACATATTTTACCGCATTATAATACCAATCTACATTTTTAACATCCTCAAATGTATTAAACGAATATGGCATGAATTTTATTCCATGCTCACTAGCATATTTTTCCACTACAGTTCCCTTATAACCATAGAAAACTATTTTATCAAAAGTCAAGTCATCAAATGCTTTATCACTTATCTCATTTATCGTATTAGGAAAATAAACTTCACTTAGCGATATACAATTTTTAAAAGCATAATTTAATATTGACTTTAAAGTATTAGGCATTTTTACCATTTTTAAACTACTACAGCCATCAAATGAGCTTTCCAATATAGTGGCTAATTGAGGTGGTAACTTTATATTCTCTAATGCAGTACAATTTTCAAAGGCAGATTCTCCACACGATGTTATTGTACTTTCATTTGGAAAGATAATATCAGTTAATGAAATACAGTTTTTAAATAATCTTGCCGGTATTGTGGCAAGTTCAGCATTTACTACTGCATTTTTTAGTTCATAACAATTTTCAAAAGTTCCATCATAACAAGTCATTGTAGTTACACTACTTGGAATTACAATGCTTGTTAAGCCAGAATTATAAAATGCCTCTGCTCCAATATATGATAATCCATATGGAAGATTTATCTGTTTCAGTGAAATACAGTTTTTAAATGATTCATCATATAATTTTTCTAAATTTTCAGATATAACTACATTATTTAAATTAATGCAGCCCTTAAATGCCGCAGGGCCAATAGTAGTTATATTTTCTAACGATAAGTTTTTTATAGACTCACAATTCTGAAAAGTGTTACTATCAATTTCAGTTACTCCTTTTGGAATATTTATATCTTCCAACAAACGGCAGTGTTCAAAAGCTCCAGCACCAATTGTTTCTACTGTTTCTGGAATATTAATACTTTTTAACTTATCACAATTAGAAAAGCCAAATGTTCCTATTGCATTAACGGGTTTTCCATTTATTTTTTCTGGTATTGTTACATCGGTTACATCATAATTAGCTTTGACAACAGTTATTCCACCATTGTCATTCTCGTAATATGATATTTCAGAATTGTAATATTCATATGCCATTAGTTTGTTTGGAAATATAAATGTAATTATTACAAATAATACAAATATTCCAAGTTCATACAGTATTCTTTTTTTCATAAAATTCCCCTTTTTCAATTTTACATTGCTAGTAATTTATAATTTTTATTTTATTATATTGCAATAGTTGCTTATCATTGCTGCTGCTTCTGCTCTTGTTGCTGTTCCTTGTGGATTTAATTTTCCATTTGAACCATTTACAATTTTATTTCCAACAGCCCAGTTCATTCCCCACTTTGCAAAACTTGATATCTTGTTACTATCTGTAAATTTACTGTAATCGGCGTGAACAGTCTGATATTTTCCTTTGTATCTGCAATAGTTGTATAAAATTGTTGCAAGTTGTTCTCTTGTTATGTTGTCGTCTGGTCCAAATTTTCCATTTGCATACCCACTTACAACTTTATTATTGCTTGCCCATACTACTGCATTGTAGAAATATACATTTTTGTTTTGTACATCAGAAAACTTACTTGTTCCTTTTATACTTGGATGATTTTCCATGTTATATAGCATTGTTACAATCATTCCTCTTGTTAAATTTTGATTTGATGCAAATGTTGTACTGTTTGTACCAGACATTATTTTATGCTCATACACATATTTTACTGCATTATAGTACCAGTCTGATTTTCTTACATCTGAAAATAATTTTGTACTTTGAAGTTTTGTCATTACTGTTATTCCATAACCTTTTTCAGTTACAGTTCTATCTATATATGTAGTATTTGTCATATCTTCATAATTGATATTAACCTCTACACCAAGTGTATGTGTCAAGAAGCAATCTAAAACAGCCTTTGGATCCATTCTTACATTCATTTCTAATGGTGTTAAAAATACTTCTCCATCAATAACATTATTACCTTTTATATAAAAGTTTTTAGAACTTATAATTATAAATGTATTCTTTCCTGCTTGTCTTACATTGTTCATGGTAACTGTATCTGTTTTAGCATCATAACTAAAATTATTTTTTAATCTTTCTGGTATTTGTAATTGTGCTGGGTATGTATTTGTGTCATTTGCTTCAACAGTTTCTATCTCTATCAATTTGCCTTCTTTTGTAATAGCATAGTTTCTAGTTTCTTCTGTATCTGCAACATAGTTAATGTCCTTTGGAGTTATCACAACTTTGCTTGTTCTTACTGGTGTTGTGTCTGTTGTATTTGTATAGCACTCAAATACTAATTCTTTTTCTAATTCTTGTACTCCATCGCCTATCTCCCAATACTCTCCACTTTTAAGTGCAATTTCTAAGTAAAGATCATAAGAACCATCCGAATTTTGTTTTATGTAATTAAATCCATCTTTTCCTAATAATAAGTCAATATTATCTGTTAATAAACGTATTTTCTTTATATTCTTTGGCATTGAAATTTTAAATGGTAGATATAAATAGTTTGTACCATTTGCTATTTTTTCTAGTTGCGCATAGTATTTACTTGAACTATCTATCTCTCCTGTTCCGTTTTTAAACTCTTTTATTATAGATTCTAAATCACACTTAGGTGAAGCAACAAATAACTTGTCCTCCTCTCCTTCAAGCATTTGGTATTGTTTTAATTTGTTTGTTGGAATTATATTTCCTAAAAAATCTTTCGGTTGTGAACTAATTGTATTCATTAGTTCAACAGCCTCTGTCTTTTTTGCACCAATTACAGTTGGTACTTTTGCACTTACGATACCTGCTACAGTAACTACTGTCAAAAATACAAGTATCATCGCAATAATTTTTTGTTTCTTCATAGCAACCCTCCTTTTATTTTCATAAAATCTCTGGTAGGTAAGAATTAAATTTTGCACCATTCATTCGTCAACATTATACTATAACTTTTCTATTTTTTAAATCTCTTTTTAACAATTTCTGTTAAATATTTTGCACTATCTTTGTTTATGTAAATTGCGATAATAACTACTGCTAATAATACTACAATTGATATAATTTTCATTTTTAAATAGTATGTTATTATTGCAACTAAAAATGAAACAGAAAGCACAGCAATAAGTGTTTTGTTAGTTTTTATGCTAACATATTTTTTTACATCTATCCATCTATATATAAACATTGCAAAATATGCGATTACTGTTGATATCGAAGCTGCATATAGTCCAATTTGGTTTATCAAAGCTACATTTACAACAATATTGATTATTGCTGCTATTATTGACGTTTTTGCTATTTCTTTTGTTAGTTTTTTTGCAACATATACAGAGCCTAAGAAGCTAACTAAAATATTAAAAACTGAACCTAATATTAAAATTGGAATTTGATAATAACTTTCCGCAAATTTTTCGTTAACCAAAATTCCAAATACGAACGGCATAACGGCAATTGTTCCTAAGCATAAGCTTCCAAAAAATCGAACTATAAAATCGAAAATTTTACTAAAAAATTCATCTCTATCTTCCGAATTTATATTTATTGATGCCGATTCCGTCCAAGTTAGATTAAATACGCTATATAAAGTTGAGAATATTCCTGAGAATTTATTTGCAGCAGAATATATTCCATTTTGTGCAACACCAATCACAGCCGAAATTATCGTTCTATCTGAGGCACTCACAATCCACCATGAAATCATATTAGGAATTAATGGTACCGAATATTTTACTATGTCTTTTAACAATTTTTTATCATTTTGTTTTATATCAATATATTTATAAATCTTCTTTTTCACAAAAACATATATTGCACATAATAAATTTGAAATTGCCGTTGCAATAAGCATTCCATATGCTTCCCATTTGAACGCAACTATGAATATTACATTTAATATTACAGTTAATGCTCCTGTTATAAAGCTTCCTACTGCATAAGTTTTGTTATCTCCAAGTCCTCTACATATTTGTAAAGATATACTCGATAATATTCCCATGAGTAAATTTGCCATTAGAAAATATTTGTATTCGTTATGTATGAACGGACTTGCACATAAAAATATTAATATACAAATTGCAGACTGTACTAATATAAACTTTGAGACTGTTGTGATTAATGTAGTCTGTTTTTCTTTATTTTCTCTGCAATCAAGTAAATATCTGAATATTCCTTGCTCTATTTGTAAAGTTGCAATAGGAAGTAGCAGACTCGTTAATGTATTTAATAAGTCTACAACTCCGTATTCTTCATTGCTTAAAACTGCTGTATATACTGGTAGTAAGAAGAATGTGATTAATTGTGTACATATCTTGCCAATGGACACAATTGCCGTATTCTTTGCCAAATCCTTACCTTTGCTCATCTTAATTCCTTCCCAACTCTATATCTAATTTTTCAAAATGTCTTTGTGCATCTATTTTCTCTTTTTCAACATTATAAACTTTGTTTAAATCTGCATCAGTTATGCTACTTATGTCAAAATCTTTCAAGTTTCTTATGTCAATTACTGGTGCATCAATATTCATATCTTTTAAAACGTTTAATGTTTTATCACTATATAGCACTGGTATTATGCTCTTGCTTAATAACAAGCCCAAAATATTTGCATGGAACCTTCCACCAACAATAACCTGTGAATCTGCAAGCACATTCATTGCTCCTTCTATATTTCCATTATAATAATAGGTCTCGACCTTTTTTCTCTGCTCTTCATCCATTTTATTTAATATGTTTTGTATTTCCTCTTCATCATGTTCCATCTTGCAGAATGACATTAACATCACTTCATATTCTTTTTTCATAAACATTTGAATTAGTTGTAACATTACATTTTCGTATTGTTCTTTGTATTCTGCATTAAGCTTATATTCTGGTGATATTATAGAAATTATAACTCTTTTTCTCTTGGTTATATTTATATCTGATGTATTCAATACCGGTGACGGTTTTTATTATCTCGTCCCAGCAGTCGATCTTATGCCCGTCAA
>ERZ780157.3991-NODE-3991-length-11651-cov-3.477751_pt1 | contig 11651 bp, 9 predicted proteins | sample MGYA00511169_ERZ780157 | MGnify/ENA primary metagenome ERZ780157 (study PRJEB29588, sample SAMEA1965149) | human gut metagenome | biome: human gut; feature: human-associated habitat; material: faeces | place: Denmark | collected 2008/2010 ... | reverse complement strand
GCTTGCGCCTATGGCGCGGCCAGCACCTCATGCAGGGAAAGCCTTGCTACGCAAGAGCCTTTTGCGGATTTGCCGCACACCCCCCAGGGGGCCTTCTCTTGCCCCTACGGGGCAATTTACCTTGTGTCGCCAAATCCGAATAAAGCCATAAGGGGCTGCGGCCCCTTATCAACCCTTGGTTTTTTCGACAGACTGAAGAGGCTCCTCGGAGCCTCTTTTGCCGTATTTTTTATTTACTGCCTGCTTTCGCACCAGTTGAATATGTCATCGAACACCCTCTCTTTATCCGTCTCGTTGAGTATCTCGTGGCGGTCGTTTTCGTAGAGCTTCAGGGTAACGTCATTTATTCCGGCGGCCCTGTACATCTCATATACCCTCTTTACGGCCTTGCCGAATTCGCCTACCGGGTCGCAATCCCCCGCTACCATGAGTATGGGCAGGTCTTTCGGTATTTTTTCAACATTCTCCTTACGATTTACGTAATATACCGTCTTGAGAAAGTCGTAATATGCCTTCAGGGTAAACTTGAAGGTGCATCTGGGCTCGGAATAGTAGAACCTCACTATTTCGGTATCCTTTGTGAGCCAGCTGTTTTCGGGGTGAGTACCGTCCATGTCGAACTTCTGAAAATCACCGGAAAAAAACAGCTTTTCCATAAAGGGGCTGCGGTATTTCCAGCCCTTGAACGCGGCAATGGCTTTACATACCGCCATGCCCAGCTTTGCTACGGCGTCGGGGTTCGCACCGGTGCCCATGATAACAGCGCCCGATAGTCCCCCTCCGTATACGCTGAGGTATCGTCTGAGAAGGTATGAGCCCATGCTGTGGCCCAGCATGAAGTAGGGCTTATCCGGCTCCTGAGACAGCGTTCTGAGTTTATTCATATCCCCTATTAATATCTCCGGGCTTTCGCCGTCCGCAAAATAGCCCCAATCCTCCGGCGTCTTTGCAGTTTTCCCGTGGCCAAGATGATCGTGACCGACTACCATATAGCCCTTATCTGCCAGGAATGCCGCGAAGGGTTCATACCGTTCTATGAACTCTATCATGCCGTGAGATATCTGAAATACCGCCCTGTAATCTCCGTTATCCGGCAGCCACCTTACGGCATGTACGTCCGTCTTTCCGTCGCCGGATAAAAATGTAAATTCCTGCTTTACCGCCATATTCTCTCCTTTACTTGGCCCAGCCCCTGCTGCGGCCTACCGCCTTGTGCCAGCTGTCCATGAGCCGCTCGCTCTCCTCCCCGGTCATCCTCGGCTCAAAGGTATTGTCGCATATCCAACTCTTACGTATCTCCTCCCGGCCGCTCCATACGCCTGTGGCAAGGCCTGCGAGGTATGCAGCGCCCAGCGCCGTGGTCTCGCGTATCTTTGGGCGGTACACCTGTTTTTGCAGTATGTCCGCCTGGAACTGCATCAAAAAGCCATCCCGGCTGGCGCCGCCGTCAGCCCTGAGGCCCTTTAAAGGCAGCCCCGTATCAGCCTCCATTGCCAGCACAAGATCCGCAACCTGATAGGCTATGGACTCCTGGGCCGCCCGGATTATATGCTCCCGCTTTGTACCGCGGGTAATGCCTATTATGCTGCCGCGGGCGTACATGTCCCAATAGGGCGCGCCAAGTCCCGTAAATGCCGGCACAAGATACACGCCGCCATTATCCTTGACCTTTTGGGCATAATACTCCGCATCACGGCTCTCCGCAAAAAAGCGCATCTCGTCCCTGAGCCACTGTATCACCGCACCGCCCACGAATACCGATCCTTCAAGCGCGTACTCCACCTTGCCGTCAAGGCCTATGCCTATGGTGGTTATAAGGCCGTTTTTGCTCATGAAGGGCTTGGCGCCCGTATTCATCAGCAGAAAACAGCCTGTGCCGTAGGTATTCTTTGCGTCGCCCGGTTTAAAGCAGGCCTGACCGAAAAGCGCCGCCTGCTGATCGCCGGCGATTCCCGCTATGGGCACTTTACAGCCCTGAAAATCCGTATAGCCGTATACCTCGCTGCAATAGCGCACCTCAGGCAGCATGGCCCGTGGAATATCCAGCGCCTTGAGCAGCGTATCGTCCCAGTCCAGCCTGTGTATATCGAACAGCATAGTGCGGGAAGCGTTGGTGTAATCCGTGACGTGCACCTTGCCGCCCGTGAGCTTCCAGAGAAGCCATGTGTCAACGGTGCCGAAGAGTATCTCTCCCCGTCTTGCCCGCTCCCTGGCGCCCTCCACCCGGTCCAGTATCCATTTTATCTTGCTGCCGGAAAAATAGGCGTCCGGCACAAGGCCGGTAACGTTCTTTATATGCTCCCCGAGACCTTCTTTCAGCAAGCCGTCCACTATGTCCGCCGTTCGCCTGCACTGCCAGACTATTGCATTATATATGGGCTTTCCGGTATTCCTGTCCCAAAGCACCGTGGTCTCGCGCTGGTTGGTTATGCCTATTCCGGCGATCTCCTCCGCCGAAACGCCGGACTGCGCCACAGCCTCCATCATCACGCCGTACTGTGAGGACCATATCTCCATAGGGTCATGCTCTACCCAGCCCTCCTGAGGGTATATCTGGGTAAATTCCTTCTGGCACACGCTTATCATGTTCTGATCCCGGTCAAAGAGTATGGCGCGGGAGCTGGTAGTTCCCTGATCCAACGCCAGTATGTATTTTTTATCCATCGCAGCTCCTCCGGCAGATGTGTTTATGAATAAGAATATACAGATTATACCATAGCAGTCCCGCCAATGCAAAAAGAGCCGAAAAATCCGGCCCTTTTATCCCACTCGTCCAATATTCTACTGTTTATCCTCGTCAAACCACAGCTCTACCTTGAACAGATCGCCGTCCAGTGAAAGCTTTAGTTTCCCTTTCATAAGCTCTGTCAGGCTTTCCGCTATGTTGAGGCCCAGACCGCTGCCGCCCCTGCTTCTGGATTCGTCGCCCTGCACAAACCGCTCCAGCAGCTCTTCCACAGGTATATTCAGCTGCTGCTGTGATATATTCTTGAAGCTTACCACTGCCCTGCCGTTTTCCGTCCTCGCCTCAAGGTACGCCCTGGTGCCCGGCATGCCGTGCTTGCATATGTTTTGCAGTAAATTCTCTACCACCCGCCACAGCAGCCTGCCGTCCGCCCTTACGTATATATCCTCCTCAGGCATATTCACTACCGGCGTTATGTTTACAGCCTCCATGCGTTCGCCGTACTCAGCCGAGGACTGGCGCAGCAGCTCGGAAATATTTACCCGCTCCATGTTTACATTCAGAGCGCCGGACGAGGCCTTTGATGCATCTATCAGGTCTTCCGTAAGCTTTTTGAGTTTTTTGCTCTGGCGGGCTATGGTATCTATATATTCCTTCGCCTTTTCGTCCTGTATGTCCTCCTTCTGCAGCAGGTCTATGTATGTGACTATGGAGGTAAGCGGCGTCTTCAGGTCGTGGCTCACGTTTGTTATAAGCTCTGTCTTGAACCGTTCGCTCTTCATGCGCTCGTTTACCGCTATGGCCATGCCCCGGCCTATGCTGTTGAGGTTCTCTCCGTGTTCGCGGAATTCGCGCTTCATGTCCGAGGTATCCACACAGTAGCCAAGGTCGCCGTTGGCCATAGCCTGCCCCGCCGCACTCAATGTGCGCATCTGCCTTATCATGTTAAGCAGGAGGTACAGCGCGGCGCCGTTTATGGCGAGCAGAAGCAGGAATGCAAGGAAGCCTCCACGGGTAAAAAATATGTATGAAAGCCCCGCGTTGAGGAGCAGGTATCCGGCAAAGGCCAGCGAGAACCGCCATGCCCCGCTTATGCTGCTCAGCATGCTGCTGGCGCCCATTCCCACGCCTGTGCAAAGCCTATATATCAACGTGTTTTTGAACAGCGTACCGGTCTTTATTCGGGCTGCGGTGGTCATGCACAGGGCCATGAACACCCCGGCAAGGCAGGCCATGATCAGCGCCGCCGCCACAGCCTTTACGGTGTTCAGCTCATATGCCACACATTCCACAAGCATTGCGCACAGGCCGGTTCCCAGGAGTATCGCCGAGGGCAAGTACAGGTCGTATGGCATCTTGTCCTGCCGCAGCAGCACGCAGTCCTCTGTACCGCTCCTGTGCGCCGCGGAGCAGAGCAGAAATACAAAGCACGCAAGAGCAGTAATCCCCGCGATAAAGCCGTGCACCATCATGCTGTTGCGGTTTTTGTAGGTGAACTCCTTAAATCCCGTCTTGTCTGTCATAATGGCATTTGTGCCGTCTATGGCATAGTCCCATTCGTCTCCCTCTGTGGTGAAGGTCACGTTCAGCCCTGTCTTGTACCACTCTTTGGAGTAGCAATATACCACACCTGCAATGCAGCAGGCCAAAATAGCTGTCATGACGCAGAATAGGCAGAATGCCACGGCCCGCGCCCAGAATTTATGGGTAAGGTTGTTATCCTTCATTTTTGCCTCCATTCAGCTTGTAGCCTTTGCCCCAGACCACCTTTAAATATCTCGGGTTGCCTGGATCTATCTCGAGCTTTTCCCGTATATGCCGTATGTGCACCGCTATGGTGCCCTCCGCTCCTATGGGCACGTCGTTCCATATCTTCTGATATATTTCTCTCGAGGAAAAAACCTTGCCCGGGTTTTGCATCAAAAGCTTTAATATCTCATATTCCGTAGGGGTAAAAGAAACCGGCTCGCCGCAGAGCGTCACCTGCTTCGCATCGTCGTCCAGCTCTATATCGCCTACGCGCAAGGACTTGGGAGGCTGCAGCTTTATGCCGCCGAGATATGCATAGCGACGAAGCTGCGCCTTTACTCTTGCTATCACCTCCAGCGGATTGAAGGGTTTTGTGACGTAGTCGTCCGCCCCTACGGTAAGGCCCGCCACCTTGTCCATATCCTCGCCCTTGGCTGTGAGCAGTATCACCGGCACATTGCTTTCCTGCCTTATTCTTGCCGTAGCCGTCATTCCGTCCATGAGGGGCATCATTATGTCCATGAGCACAATGTGTATATCATCTGAGGCAAGCTTATCCAGCGCCTCCTTGCCGTTTGACGCCTCCAGCACGCCGTAGCCTTCGCCGTTTAAATATATCCTAAGGGCGTTTCTTATGTCCCTGTCGTCGTCACATACCAGAATGTTGTACATTCCCTCACCTCCACATACCAAAGGATAGCAGATAATACCTTAATAAAAAACCGGTAAAATCCTTAAGACTTTATTAAACCACAAAACAGCTCCAAATCAAAGGGCCTCCCTTAATTCCGGGAGGCCTTATGTCACTGTTTTCCGTATTTCGCATTTATATCCTTTACCGTCTGCTCATGGCGCGCTTCTTCCTGCGCCAGCTCGCCCTCCAGCTTTGCCTGCTCTGCCTCCAGTTCGCTTTTCACCTGTTCCAGCGCCCCGTAATACTCCGGGTCATCCGAGGGCTTCTCGAGCAGTATGTTTAAGCTTTGCCTGCATATCCCTATGCTTCTTTCGTACCGCGCGTTTATCTCCCTTTCCCGTTCATCGTGCCCGGCGTTTTCTGCAGCCAGCTCGTCGCTGTACTTTTCTTCCAGTGCGTCCGGCGTGGGCTCCGGCGTGTTTGTAGGTCGAGGCGTCCACGTTGCGGCAGGCGTGGGTTTCGGCGTGGGCAAGGGCGTTGGCAGAGGCGTAATAGTAGGCGTCGGCGTAGCTGTGGGCAGAGGCGTGGGGGTAACGTCGGGCAGCGCTGTAGGCTTTGCGCTTTTCTTTGGCCTTTGCTCCTGCTTTTCCTCGGCTTTCCCCGCGCCGTCATATGTGACTTCCTCCGGGGTGTATACGGAATTTGCCTCATTACCGGTATCGGCGGGTATATGGTTTTGGCTCTGAGAAAGAACACTCTCAGGCTGCCTGCCTGAATCCACCAACACTATTTCCACGTATTTATCATTATACGCACAGCCTGAAAACACCTCCAGCCCAGCGGCAATGCAAAAGGATAAAATTACTGCGTTTCTGAAGCCCATAATCTCCGTCCTCAATAAATGCGGCAACAAAATGATGAATAAATCGACATATCATGTAAACGTTATTTACATGATATAACCTTTTGCTCCATAATTCAATTACAATTCCATAAAAATACCCCCTGCCGGTTAAAAAGCAGGAGGCAAATGTGTTTTATCTTTTTTCGGTAAGCTTTCGGAGTATGTCGCCGGGCTTTAATTCCTGTTTGCAGCCTATATACAGCTTCTCCTTTGGATGCGGCGTACTCTGCACCCTTTCGCCAGCCTCGTTTGTTATGCCGCTCACCTTAAAGCTGCGGCCTATGTCGCCGGGGGAAAGTATGGAAAGTTCCTCGCCGTCATAAAACTTGTTGCGCTGAGCCACAAAAGCGGTCCCGGTCTTGCCGTCATAGGATATCACTACCGCGGCTATGGCTCCGTCCGCTACGTAACCGCCGCTGCGGGTCTCCTGACCTTCAGCGCCGGGATCGCCAAATGCAAAGCCGGTGGTATAGGGCCGATGGGACGCAAGTTCCAGCTCCCGCATCACGGAAGCGGGCACCTTATATTCCCTGCCCTCGTCGATGCTGCGCTTATACTCGTCAATGGCCATTCGGTAGGCGTTCACCACTGTGGCCACATAGGCTATGGACTTCATGCGGCCCTCTATCTTGAGGCTCATTATGCCTGCATCCACTATCTCCGGTATGTACTCTATGAGGCGCATATCCCGGGAGTTCATGATAAAGCTGCCGCGCTCGTCCTGCTCTATCGTAAAGTACTCGCCCTTTGAGCCCTTTTCCCTTAGTTCATACTGCCAGCGGCAGGGCTGGGCGCATTCGCCCCTGTTTGAGTCCCTGCCGTTTATGTAGTTACTCAGCAGGCATCTTCCGGAATAGGACACGCACATGGCGCCGTGGACGAACATCTCAAGCTCAAGGTCCTCAGGCAGTCTCTGCCGCATAGCCTTTATCTGCTTGATGGACAGCTCCCTGGCAAGTATTATGCGCTTTACCCCCTGCTCGTACCAGAACAGCGCCGCCTCGGAATTCAAAGTGTTCGCCTGAGTACTCAAGTGCAGCGGCATATCCGGCACGCATTTACGCGCCACCCGTATCACGCCTGGGTCATTGACTATAAGCGCATCGGCGCCAGCAGTCCGGATGGTTGTCAGCAGCTCCGGCAGATCCTTAAGGTCCTCGTCCCGCGCGAATGCATTGCAGGCCACGTATACCTTGGCGTTCCTCCCGTGGGCGTATTCGCAGCCCGCCCTGAGCTGCTCCGGCGTAAAGTTATCGGCATAATTCCTCAGGCTCATGCTCTGCGCCCCAAGATATACCGCGTCCGCACCGTAATCGATGGCCGCTGTCAGCCTTTCCATATTTCCGGCAGGAGCCAGAAGCTCAGGCATTGCTATCTTCATCAGCTGTTCTTATAAGCCTCCTTGTTTTTGAGGAAGTCCTCGTAGCTCTTTGAGAACACCAGCTTGCCGAAGTCCGGGTCATTGGCGTCCTGGGTGCGGGATTTCAGCACGAAGTACAGGTAACCCTCTCCCATGAAATCGCTGTCGGGATAAAGCGCAGCCTTTATAGCCGCAGCGCTTGGGTTGCATATGGGACCTATGGGCAGACCGTCTATGTTGTAGGTATTGTAGGGCGAGTTCACCGCCATCTGATCCGATGTATAGTCCAGCGTGTTTCCCGCATCGAGTATGTATTTCAGCGGGGCGTCGCTCTGGAGCTTCATACCGCTGTTAAGCCTGTTGTGGAATACCGCGGATACCTTATCAAAGTCGGCAGTCTTGGCCTCGCGCTCTATCATGGAGGCCATTGTCACAGCCTGATCTACCGTCATATTCAGCTCCTGCGCCCTGTCCATGTACTCGTCGCTGAATATCTCATTGAAGCGAATGAGCATTTTTGTTATCACGCTCTTCGCTGAGGCGTCGGCGTACACCTCATAGGTATCCGGGAAAAGATACCCCTCAAGCGCGTACTTGCGCTGATCCTTATCTGCGCTCTGCAGAATGCTGTTCACGAAGCTGTATTCAGAGAATGCCTCCCCGCTCTTACAAAGGCTCAGGAACTCCTCGGTGGAATCCAGTATGCCCTCTTCCACCAGCAATTCCGCTATATCCTCTACCTCCATGCCCTCGCGTATCTTTACGTTTACGGTCTTTCTCGCGGGGTTGCCGGTGCAGATTATGTCCACCATCTGGGCAATATCCATGTTGCGGCTCAATATATAGGTTCCCGCTTTAAGGGTGCTGGACTTGCCAGTGAAGTCAACATATATTTTGAATGCGGCCTTATTGTTTATAAGGCCCTTGTTGCCCTCTCCGCCAGCCTCGTAGAGTATCTTGGCTATGGTAGATGCACCGCTGCCCTTTTCTATGGTAACAGTAACCGGCGTAGCGTCGTTCACGTCCACCGGGCGCACGAACTCGTCCAGGGCATAGTTTACGCCCGCGATGAGTATGGCAGAGCATACCGCTATGCTTATGCCGTATATCAGTATGGGTCTCAGCACATTCATGATCTTTCGGTGCCGCTGTCTTTTTCTTCGGGCGGCCTCCCGGTTTTCCCGTTCTTCCATGTGTTGAGCTTACTCCTCCAGCGCTCCGAGATCCACATCTATGGCCTCGGCGATTATCTTATATATGTCGCTTACCACTCTGTTGAGCCTGTATTCGGCAAACAGGAACGCGGATGCGTCCTGATTCAGCTGCAAAAGCTCGCCTATCTTCTGAAGGCGCTGCATCGTCTCATCATCCTTTTTACCGGACACCATTGCCGCCTGCGCCGCCAGCTGAAGCTTATGATACTCCTTTATAAGGGACGCCGTAGTATCGTTTTCAAAGGCCTTTTCCTTGGTGGTCTTATATTCCCTGAATTCGTCGCTCTCCTTCAGCAGCTTCGCAAGCTCGTTTGCCTTATCGTATACCATAGCAAATACCTCCGTTTAAAAAAATGTCTATATCTCTATTATTATGGGCATGACCATGGGTCTTCTCTTGGTACGCTCATAAAGGTAATTCTTTATGGAATTCCTTATGTCGTTCTTTATTGAGGACCAGCTGCTGCGGTGGTTTTTCTCAAACTGGGCGGCCTTGGCCTTCACGAGCTCCCTCGTCTCCTTCAGAAGCTCCTCCGAGTTTTTCTCATACACAAAGCCCCTCGAGAGTATCTCTGGCTGTGCCAGGAGTGCGCCGGTCTGCTTGTTAAGCGTAATGACTACTGTGAATATTCCGTCCTCGGAGAGCAGCTTTCTATCCCTTAGCACCACGTTGCCTATGTCGCCTACCCCGCTGCCGTCCACCATAACGCTGCCGGCGGTTACGCTGCCCGCTATGCGGCCCTTGTTTCGGGTGAGCTCTACTACATCACCTATTTCGGTAACGAATATGTCCTCCTCGGGTATCCCAAGCTCCTCCGCCAGCTCTTTATGCTGGTAAAGGTGCCGCGCCTCGCCGTGTACGGGTATGAAAAACTTGGGCTTTGTCAGCGTCAGCATGAGCTTCAGTTCTTCCTTGCAGGCGTGGCCTGAGACGTGTACGTCAGCCATACGCTCGTATATGACCTTCGCGCCGTGCTGGTAGAGCTGGTTTATCACCCTGCCCACGCTTTTCTCGTTGCCGGGTATGGATGAGGCCGAGATTATCACCATATCTCCCTTGCCTACGTTTACCTTATGGGAGGAATTGGCCATTCTGAACAGGCCGCTCATGGGTTCGCCCTGAGAGCCTGTGGTTATGACGCATATCTGGTCGTCCCTGTATTTTTTAAGCTGCCCAACCTCAACAACGCTCTCGTCCGGCAGCTGCAGATAGCCGAGCTCCTTGGCTATCTCTGCTATCTTTACCATGCTGCGGCCCTGGAAGCATACTACCCGTCCAAAGGATATTGCCACGTCCGCAATCTGCTGTATGCGGTATATGTTGGAGGCGAAAGTCGCCACTATCACGCGGCCCTTTGCCTTGTCGAAGCAGTGCTCAAAGGTCTTGCCGATACCCCGTTCAGAGGGTGTATGTCCTTCGTTCTCCACGTTGGTGCTGTCGCTCATGAGTGCAAGTACCCCGCGGGAGCCGTAGTACGCAAGCCGCGCTATATCTATGGGTTCCCCATCGATAGGCGTATAGTCCACCTTGAAGTCGCCGGTGTGTATCAGCGTGCCTATGGGGGTGTTTATGGCCAGCGCGCAGGCGCCCGCTATGGAATGACTGGTCTTTATGAACTCCACGCTGAAGCAGCCCAGACGTATGGTATCTCCGGGGCTGACGCAGTTAAGGTCAGCATGGTCTACCTTTATCTCGGTCAGCTTCTGCTCTATGAGAGCTATGGTCAGCTTTGTGGCGTATACCGGCACATTGAGCTTTTGGAGGGCATAAGGCACCGCGCCTATGTGATCCTCATGGCCGTGGGTTATAAGTATGCCCCGTACGTTCGCCGCATTCTTTTCAATGTAAGTCATATCCGGTATGACTACATCTATTCCGGGCATCTCCTCATCCGGGAAGGACATTCCGCAGTCCACTATTATTATGTCGCTGCCGTATTCTATTACGGTCATGTTCTTGCCTATCTCCCCGACTCCGCCGAGGGGGATTATCTTCAGTTTCTTTGCAGTCTTTGCCAAATTATATCTTTTCCTTTCGTCTTTTACAGTTCTTAGGTAACTATATCCATATATTGCAATATGCATACTTGAACCAATTTTATCTTATATTATACTATCCTTATATTTTTACCACAAGCGGGCTATTTTGTAAACAATCCGGTAACTCTGTTATATCAGGCCATTTTAAACTTACCCTGATTCTTGTAAAGGCGCCGAACTTCGGGTATAATATATTGGTTGAAATTCTGTCATTGAGTATATTTGCGGAGATTAGCAATGGATATAAACACCCCCGGGTCTTCCGGCCGCACCCATGTCCGCCAGGACAGCCAGCCGGCACAGCATAAAAGAAAGAAAAAGAACCACTACCGCGCCATGAGCCGAAAGCTTCTGGTGCTGATATGCCTGTGCATAGTGGGTCTTGGCGCAGTTCTGATACTTCGGCTGCACTATACCCACACCCCCAGCGCAAAGAAGCTCCACTCATACCTCAGCGGCGGCGCGTACCTCAGCGGCATAGTCATTGACGGCAAGAACGTATCCGGCATGACGCTGGACGAGGCCCGCAGCGAGATAGCCCCATTAGTAAACGAAGCTGCGAAAAACATAAACATACGCGTTTCCCACGGTTCAGACCTGTGGGTGTTCACCGCAGCGGATATGAAGGTATCCACCAACCTAGAGTATGCGTTGGCCGAAGCAATGCTGTACGGCCGGGGCGGCACCGGCGCCGCTAATAAGGACGCCAAGAAAGAACTCAAAGAAAACGGCAGGGAATTTGACGTGAGCTTCACGCCGGATATGGACGTGATAAGGGCGAGAGTCGCTGAAATAGCCGCTAAGATAGACACCCCCGCCACCGAGCCTTCTGCAGAGGCAAACGAATGGGCAGATTCACCCGGCTTCAACTACCACGAGGGCGTAAGCGGTCACGTCCTGGATCAGGACGCTCTTGTTCAAGCCATTGTCGACGCGATAACAAACAAGGATTATCAGTCAGTAATAAAACCGGAGCTTGTCACTCAAGAGCCTACCCACTCAATGGACTGGCTCAAGGAAAACACCCAGTTCATAGCCAAGTGGCAGACCAGCTTCGGCGGCAG
>ERZ780157.3982-NODE-3982-length-11687-cov-21.319378_pt1 | contig 11687 bp, 8 predicted proteins | sample MGYA00511169_ERZ780157 | MGnify/ENA primary metagenome ERZ780157 (study PRJEB29588, sample SAMEA1965149) | human gut metagenome | biome: human gut; feature: human-associated habitat; material: faeces | place: Denmark | collected 2008/2010 ... | reverse complement strand
TCCATTGTTTAAATTCTCTCTTTTTTATTTAGTCCTTGACATTGGGTACATTTTAATTAGTTCTATATTATTTTTTTAACTAAAGAATGATTTTCTTCATCGTAAGCTACTACTTCATAAAATAGTTTATCTCTTAAAGAAGAAGTTATTTGTTCAGTTTCTTTTTGTGTTAAAGAGTAGTTTGTTTTGTATCTTTTTAAGTATATTATTCTATCACTTGGATTAGGAAAAAGTATTTCTAAAAGAAGGTTTAGTTTTTCTAGTTCATCTTTAGTAGAGCTTAATTTTAATGCTTTTTGTTTTATTATATCTGTTTTATCCATTTGTACTAATTTATGGCTCATTTCTATAAGTCTAGCAAATAATTTGATGTTTGATAAAAGTTCAGTGAACTCTATTTCTCCGTTAGGCATTCTAAATTCAATTGTATTTTTGTATTCACTACCTACATTTTTGAAGTTTAAACCTTTATACCTATCTTTATTTATTTCATCAAATGTATCTTTTATTCCATCATCTAAGTGTTCTTTGTCAAATAATCCTTCATCTATTGCTTTTAGGTATTGTTCTTTGCTTTTCATCGCAAATCTTTCTACACTACTCCTTTTAATAGTCCCTTCTTTGTCTGTTATATAATAAAGTATGTTTTCAACATTACTATAAAGATAAACTAACATATAATAATCTTGTTTACTGGTAAAGTAAGATGCACCTATATGAATATGACCGCCACAACTTTGATCAGTATAAAAGTTACATCTTTTTAATAGTTCACAAACTTGATATAGTTTATTCATATCTGTTAAGTTGTAATGTAATATTGGGCTTACTATTTCAAAACCACTTTTAACTGATAAATCTTGTTTTATATTGAAATCATTAAATACAGTTTTTGTTTTATTAAAGTTTTTAATATCTTCATTACAAGCTTCTAATTCTACACCTATAGTAATATTTTTGTCTATTAAAGTAGTTTCACATTGTTTTTTAACTAAGTCACTATTTGATAAGTTTGTCTCATTAGATATTAAAAATTCCATTAAGTTTTTATCATCTAACATACAGATTAACATCTTTTTTAAATCATTATCTTTAACTTTGTTTATCAAGTTTAATTTAAATGTAAGACTATCTATTTGTATGAATTTATCTAATATTAAATTAGTATCTTCTGTTCTTGCAACAATAGTAGAGCGATATTTAGATAAATAAGGAGCATCTACATACTTTTTTAGAATGTTTTTGTCTTGTATATATAGTATGATACTAGCTTTTTCTTCATCATTAAAGTCTTTAAGAAAGTAAGATTTATCAGTGTCAGATAATACTCTTTTTACATAGTCTACACTATACTTAGAGTATCTAATTTTGTTTAGGTAAAATTTAATAATATATTTATTATCTTTGAAAACAATAGCTGCTTGTTCTAAATAGAAATGGTTCATAATACTGTATATAGAACATAAATATTCATATTTAATGTCTTCGCTTTTTATTTCTTCCATAACTCTTTTTAAATCATATTCATTAACACTAGGATTTTCTTTAATAATCTCTTTTATGTTTTTAAATATAGTTTTATGTTTTTTTGTTATGTATGATGCAATATTATCGTATGATGTATAGAATAGATACTTTGTTTTCTCATCACTAGTTAAATATTTAAAGAAGATATCTTTGTCAGTATTATATTTTAGATTTTTGAATATTTTAACTATTTTATCTTGTCTTGTTTTACAATCAGTTAGGTCTATGCTTTTGTATTTTTTTAAATTATCAATACTACCTATTATCATATTACACCTACAATACTTTCTTTTTTAATGTGTGAGTTTCTTTATCATATTCAACTGCTACTTCTTCTTGTTTTATAATTTTTGATTTTAAGTCTTCTAGAATTTTTCTTTGAGTTTTTTTCTCTAATAATTTATTTGTATAATATCTATCTTTATATAGATTTTTTTCTTCTTCACTAGTAAATAATAAATCTAATAAAATATTTAATTTTTCTTTTTCAGATTTAACACTTGCAAGTTTATAAAAATCTTCATTTGGATGGCTTACAAGTTCATGGCTTACTTCAATAAGTCTAGCAAATAGTTTTATGTTTAGTAAAAGCTCATTAAAATCTATTTCACCATTAGGCATTCTAAATTCAATTGTGTTTTTATAGTAAGTTCCTAAGTTTTTAAAGTTTAAGCCTTTGTATCTATCTTTGTTTATTTCATTTAGTATAACATTCATTTCTTCTTCATAGTGTTCAGTGTTAAATAGACCGTTATCTATTGCTTTAATGTAGTCACTTTTTGTTTTCATAGCATACCTGTTAACACTTGGACGTTTTAATGTATTTTTTCTGTCGCATATGTAATAAAGTATATTTTCAGTGTTAGCATATAAATACAAAAGCATATAAAAGTCTTCTTTTCTAGTAAAATATGATGCGCCTATATGAATGTGACCACCACAACTTTTGTCTGTATAGAATTTGTTTTCTTTTAGTAAGTTACATACACTTTTTAATTTTGTCATATCTAGAGGTGTGTAATGTAATACTGGGCTAACTATTTCAAAACCACTTTTTACTGAAGAGTCACTCTTAATAGTATATTCATTATATAAAGTATGTACTCCATTAAAGTTATCTATCTCTTTATTAGAGCACTCTAGTTCTACACCTATGGTAATATTTGGGTCTATTTTAGTTTCTAGTAATTCGTTTTCTTCTAGTTTAACGCAACTTGTTTGATTAATATTACTTAATAAGAAGTTCTTTAAACCAACATTTTCTAGTTTATCTATTAAAGACACTTTTAAATTTTCATCTGTTATTAAGTTAATTAAGTTTAATCTAAATTTTAGTACATTTATTTCATTAAATTTCTTTATGATATATTCACTATCATTAGTAGCTGAAACTAATTTACTTCTATAATTAGAGTATATTGGAAGTTCTGAATATTTTTTTATTAATTCCTTATTATTTAAAGATAATATAACTTCTACTTTGTAGCTAATTTTGCTTAGTTTATCTATATATAATTCTTTAAATTCATCCGGCATTTCATTAACTACTTTGATTTTAGAATATTCATTGTTTACAAAATTATCTAATGCTAAAAGTTTATAATTATCATCTACCATTTTACAAATAATTTCAGATTTATAGTAGTTTCCAACATAATTATTAATTATTTCTAGATATTCAAATTTTTCTTTGTCGGTTGAAAGTTTTGTTCCAATATACTCTAGTATTCCCTCTTCCATACATTCTAACTTTGATTTAATAATACTAATTCTTTCTTCATTAGGAAGAGTTAACAAAAATTCTTCTATATCTTTTGCATGAGCATATTCTAGATATTTAATTTTTTCTTCTTTTGTTAAATTTTCAAATATAAAACTAAATACATATTTTCTTTCTTTAGCAAATATTTCTATCTTTTCTTCTCTTGTAGTCGTGCCTGTTAAATCTATGTCATATCTGTCAGCATATTTTTCAAAAAAGTCCATAATAAAAATCCCCCTTAATTACATATAATTATACCATATTTGGTACAAAAAGTCAAATTAGGGGAATGTTTAAATTATTTTATTTAGTAACTTTTCTAAGCTAACTAATGTATAGTTTATTTATTCAACACTTACATTAATGCGCTTTTATTTATCAAATGTGTCATCTAACTCTTTATTATGAATGTGAACGTAAATGTTAGTATGTTCAAATTGAGCATCGCTTATAAAGTATATATTTTTCATAGTTGTTTGCCTTTCAAACTTTCTAAATAATCTACGACTATCTGCTGATTATTATAAATGAAATTATAAAAATCAACCAAATATACTTCAGCATGAAAGGTAGTTTTTCCTAAATATATATCGTCAAAAGTAATCATTGTGTTGCCTATCTTTTCGCTTAACTTAATTTTATAATTTCCATGTGCGATGGAATTTCTTATGCCTGTTATGATAGCTTTATTTTCAAAGTATTTTTTATTATTATTAAAATAATCAAGTTCCTTTTTTAAAGTATTTTTTTCATTTATAGTTTTTCTATATTCAATTAATATATTATTAAACTTTATTTTTTCTTCTTCGTACTTTTCTTTACTTACTTTAGTAACCATATTATCTAATTGTTCTTTTCTCTTTACTATAGCTATTTTCTTCTTTTCAATGGACTTAACTAGAGAATTATATACATTTTGTTTTTCTTTAATATTACCTACACTCATAGTGTAATAACAACCATTAAATATAGATAAATCTAATAAATCAAAGCTTAATTTATCATCAGGTATAAACAAATTATCTACATTGTCAAACATATCAGTTAATCCATACATAAATAAACTATTAAACATGGCAATAAGAGAAGATAAAACTGTATCTGTATCAATAGCCATATCGTAATAATTGTTTACAATATAATCTTTTAATACATTAATATCATAGCTTTTAGTTTTTTTAATAGAGTCTATTATAACTAAATTATTAAGTGAAGAAGCAATAATTATGCTTTTATCATCAGATAAATTCTTTGAAATACTATCTGTTATATATTTAGTCATTTCAAAATATGAAGTTTCATCTTTAGTCATTTGTAATATGTTGTTTGCTAATTTAGATGAATCTATATTAACATCATTTAAATTGTACGTTAATATTATATTTGGATGACTTTTCTGATAGTTTTTAAATTCTTTAAAATTGTCTTTGTTTACAAAATTGTTAACTATATTATCAAGTTCCATCTTATCTTCTTTAGTTATTTTGTAGCCATTCATTCCTTCAATAGTTGCATTTAAAACTTTATGATATTTAATATATTTTTCTACTTGGGCAATATTTTTAAATGGTTCTTTTCTATTACTTACTATGTGTTTTGTGAATACTATACCAGATTCAAATCTATTAGACTTATTTTCAAATATGGTATTATGTAATGATTCATAAACTAGCTTGTTTATTTTGCTAATTTCAAAAGTTAAGTAATTATTTTCATCAATAATAGTCACTTTATTCTTGTTTATTATATATTCTCCATGTGCGAGTTTATTTCTTATTTTAAAAATAGTTTTAGGACCATCAGCTACTTCTTTGTTATTATAATAATATATACCATTTTTATAGTCAAATAGTTTTATTAATGATTTGTTAAGTTCATCATCTAATATGTTAGATAAAACAATATTATTTGGATATGCTGTTATTAATGACTCATTTACAGTAAATAGAATATTGGAAGAAAATAATAAAGAAGCTGTGTCTAATAATTCGTTATCTAATATATTATTTTTTATATTGTCTTGGGGAAAACCATATATTGTATTTAATAAAAAATTTGTATATACTAAACTAGAATAGTACATTTTATTAATAGTCTCTATTTTTTCATTTATCATAATATTACCTCATTTTCTTATTTGATAAAACTGAGTTTATATAATCAGTTACTACTTGTTCATTATTTACGAGTGTTGTTAAAAAGTCACCTATTTTTACTTCACAAGAGAAAGTTGTGGTTCCTTCATAAATATCTTTAAAATATATTTTGCTAGTATCAAAGTTTTCAGTTAGACTAAATGTGTAATGTCCATGCGCAATGGAGTTTCTTATACCATTTACGATAGCTTCATTAACAAAGAATGTGTAGTTATCTTTAAAGATATTTAATTTAATATTGTAGTTATTTACTTCTTCATTAAGAAGGGATATAACTTCTAAATTATTATTTATTCTTTCTTTTAAAGAGTCTATTTTTTCAGTTAAACCTCTTTGTTTTAGGTTTGTTATTTGTTGTTCACTTTTTTTAATGTTTTTATTTATTTCTTCTATTTTTTTAATTCTTGATTTTCTAATTTCAAGAATATTTTTTAGTTCTCTTGGAGCTGGATCAAGTGTATTTATAGATAACTTGGAAAAATCTAACTTACTAAAGTCTAATCCTGTAATTATTCCGTCATTTAAAATATTTTTGCTTTCGTATATATCATCTAGAGCATAACTAAATAAACTATTAAACATAGATATTAGACAAGAAGAAAATTCTTCTGTACTAAAGACAGCTGATGGAGATAATTTATTAAAGTATTTTTGTAAAGTTATAAAGTCTATACTATTAGTTACTTTAATTGCATTTAAGTGTGTGATGTTGTTTTGGTTACTTATTAAGTGTGAGTTCTTTGGTCTACCGTTTAGTATTTTAGTCATTTTTTCTTCTAAGGCGTACAACTCATCATAGTAGCTAGTATCTGGTCTTACCATTGATAGAAAAGAAGTTGCAAACTCTTCAAAGCCAAAGTCTTTTATTTTATGAACTTCATACGTTACTTTATAATTTGGACTTAATTGTTTAGATAAAATATCAAACACTTTTAAAGTGGGACGTATGTTAAATAAACGAATAGCATCGTCTAGTGTGTTTCTTGCAACTACATCCATTTTGTAGCCATTTTTTGTTTCTAAAGTGACTTTTAATTCTTTCATGTTAGACATTATTCTAATTAATTCTTTTTTGTTAGTTACTAATTTCTTTCTTTTTGTATCTACTTTATCATTTATGAGTAAGCGTCTTGTGTATTTGTTACCATTTATTTGCTCGTTAAATTTAACTAAAGCAACATAAACAAAGTTAGCTAAGTCTTCTATTCTTAAGAGTACTTTTTCATTATCTACATTAAGTATAATTCTACCATGGGTTAAGTCTAAAGTAAAATTTCCATGGGCAAGTTTATTTCTAATTAGTTGGACTACTGATGGAGCGTCTTTTACTAAGTAATTATTTATTAAGTAACCTTTATCTGTTTGTTTAGAAATAAGACTTACTGACTTTTCTAATTCGTCTTCTAATAATTTTGACTCATAAACTAAGTTACCTTTGTTTTCTATGATATCTTCTTTTACGGATAGTAATATATTAGTAATAAATCCTACTAAAGAAGCAAAAATATTTTCTTTTTCTAATATAGAAGTAATATTCTTATTATTAGGGTTATTAAATTTATCAAGTAGGTATGCTGCATATTCATGTGTACCTTTATAATAGTCTAAAATAGTTTTACATTTTTCATATTCAAAATCAGTCATGAGAACTCCTTTCTTATATTATAAATCAAAATGTAAAAATAATCTAGTTATATTTCAGGTGGTTCTACAAATGTAGTGTCTTTAAATCTAAAGTATACTAAACATAATGCACCAACTACAAAGAAGATACTACCAAATAGTCTTATTCTAATCATGTTTTTTTCTTTTTCGTTTGCTTCATTAAATATTTCATAGTTTCTTTTTAAGTAGTATAAATATATAAGCAAAGCAATTGTAATAGTTATCTTAAATATAGTTGAGCCTTTTTTATGATAATTATTGTCTTTAGTAAGCAAAAACTTTTCTTCATAGTTAGTACCAATTATACCCATTATTGATATTATTATGAAGATGATATAAATTATTTTTTCTACATCTAAGTTTACTAGCTCACTGTTTCTCATATTAAAGTATATAGAAAAAAACTTCTAAATAGAAGTTTAATCAAATTTAACTGTTTTATCCCAAGTTAGGAATTTAGGTTCATATTTTTCTTTGTTCTTACTTAGGCATATGTATTGCACTAAATAGAATGCATCAGTAGATTTGTGTACACTTGCTAAATAGAAATACTTTTTACCATTTACTTCTTTTTCGTAAGTAAAGTATGTAATATCGTCTTTAACAATTACTTCACTATCAAGATTATGGCTTTCAATTGATAGTTTAGCATAATCTTCTTCTGTACTATTTTCTGTAAGATTAAATTCACTTAAGTTTTCAAAAGGCTCTTTTAAAGCAGTGAACTCCATGTCTAAACCTTGTAAGTATAATGTTTGTCCATCTTGTTCTTTTTCTTTTAGTCCTTCTTCTAGAGTTACTTTAATACCATTTATATCATATTCTTTATCTGGAACATTAATTTCACATCCTGCTAAAAAGAATGAAATTACTAATGCTACTATTCCTAAAAAAATTCTATTTTTCATATTATCACTTCCGTACCATATAAGAATATCATAAAATTATAAAAATTTCTATAGAACAAAGTTTTTATTTTACAAAAAAGATACTTCAGGTTTAGTGAAGTATCTTTGTATTACAATAGTTTTATTTCATTATATATGGGTCACTTTGTGTGCCACTTCCAGTTACAACTACATCAGACTTTAGAGCCATGACTGGGCTGAAAGAGCCAGAGTTAGTGACGACGGCAGTGGAGTTGAAGTTGAGGACATAACCACTACCGTTAACAATGCACGCAATGTTAACGAGAGAGGGTTTCGGGCTTATTAACCATTGAATATCTGAACTTCCTTGATATAACCAGTTATTTGTATAACATGCTGATGTTCCACTATAGTTGCTGGGATTTATTGTTCTTGCACAATCGCTTGCCAATACTGCGTATCCATAATCGCTTGGATACATTAGCCCTACACTTCCTACATATGTTGTTGCACTATTATAACTTGTACTTGATGTTTTTCCTGCTTCTCCTTTACTATTTAACATTCTTTCCATATCATATAAGTTTGCAGATGTATAATTATACAGATTATTTGAGCCACCTAAGTACATTTTGTAGTTAACTGTGTTTTTATAATTTACTAGGGTGTATGTACTAGATAATGTCGTATATAGTGTTGTATTTGGCCAGTGATTTGTTTGATTTGTATCATATGCTGCACTTTCATATCCTACTTTTCTTACTCTTATTACATTTTCTCCACTTTCTCCATCTGGAAATAGTCCTATTATTCTCCACATTTCAGTTGTACCATCAGACTTCTGCATTTGTATATAGTTATTTGGATCACTTCCTTCATATCTATATCCATTTTCATTTACTGCATTGGCTTTTACCACATCTGAAATAGTGTCAGGTGTTTCTTGTATTTCGTAAGGACTTTCAGCGCTACCATCTCCTGATTTATAAAGCACATCAGACTTTAATGAGATAACTGGACGCACACCGCCCGAGTAGCTGACGCCGTAGCCGTTACTCAAGCTGCCAGGGCTGGACGAACCGCGCACGACGAACACGAAAGCGTAGCTGCCACCCCAATCGCAAGGAGACAACAACTGCCACACAGTGTCGCCTGTTATACTACCATTCGCGCTGTTTAAATAATACCATGCGTATGGACTTGTTAAACTTGTTCTATCTTTTCCACCAGCACGCATTATTTCATCTACGGTCATTAAAGCAATTGGGTATGTTAATTTTGCACTTGTATTACTTCCGCTGAATGCATCAGAGGTTTCTGTACAGTCATATGTTGGTGCATAATTTGTATTTACTCTTGCACGTGGTGCATAGCCGAATTTACTACCTATGTTATATGTTCCAGATGTTTGTTCTGTTCTATCATTACAATATACTGCTGTTGTACTTAGATATTTTGTGTATGATGTCATGTTACTTGCATACCAATTATCTATTGCTGTTTTTATTGTGCTGTTATTTGTATTTGTTCTTGCATTTGCTAATGTATCATCATTTTCTCCATACATATAACCTACATATTTTGGACTATTGTATGAAGTGTTGAATGCATAAGTAGTTGAATTGATATATCCACTTGTTGTATCATGGCTTGTTCCAGAATACAACATTCTTATACTTCCATCTGCATTTGTTCTTATTATTCTCCAGTAGTATCCTGCAAATTTTACCCAGTTATTTGTCGTATTCCCTGCGTAATAATACACTGTAGTATCTGTTGTATTATGTACGTTCTTTTCTGTTGCTGTAAATAGTGTTCCTGTTGTATTATTTATAAATACCGCATTATATGTGTCTCTTGTACTTCTTGTTGGGTTGTCTGCTAGTAACTTATCATACAATTTCATATATGATACATTAATATTACAAGTAGTGTTACCAGTAACATTCTTAATTATTATTTTTCCATCACTTATTTCATTAGTACATCCACTCACACTATCTATAATTGCATCTGTATAAAATGTAACAGTCCCATTCTCTGTTGTTGTCTTAGATGTACTATCTAAAGACCCAGCTATACTAGGTACTACTGTTACTGTATAACTTCCTGTGCCTGTTGTAAAGTCTATATTACATAAATCTTCACTCTCTAACTTTTCTACTTCTAATAACCAATTATCATTATCCCAAGATAAGATACTACCACTTTTACAAGTTATACTCTTTACTTTATATCCACTACCTTTACTAGGCATAGAACTAGTCTTATTTCCATCTATAGTATAACTTAACATTTCTTTCATTTGTTCTTTAGTTAAACTTATTTTATTATTAGAATTATTTGTAGTAAGTTTATAAGCAAATATGCTTATAAAACTTACTATCAATATTACTATACTTATCTTTATATATTTCATACTTGCCTCCTACTGCATTACATAAGGATCACCTTGTGTGCCTGAACTTGTTACCATTACATCAGCTGATAATGCCATAACTGGACTAGCAAGGCCGGTGTTTTCGACATTAACATTAAGGTTGAAAAAGCCAATATAAGAGACATTGCCTACAACTCCAGAATATGAGGCATTCGGACTTATTAACCATTGCCAATTTGAACCTTGATCAACTCCTTGATATTGATATAACCAGTTATTATTATAACATGCCGGTGTTTTACTATAATTATAAGGTGCAATTGTTCTTACACATTCACTTGAAAGTACCCCATACCCATAGTCACTTGGATACATTAGTCCAACACTTCCTATAAACGTTGTTACATTATTTGAACTAGGCCCAGTTTTTCCTTTACTATTTAGCATTCTTTCCATATCATATAAATCTGACGTTGTATAGCTACTAAATGAAGTTGACGTTCCTAAATACATCTTATAATTTAATGTATTTTTGTAATTTGCTGTTGAATATGTATTCTTCCATGTAATATATAGCGATGTATTTGGCCAATGATTAGCACAGGAAGAACACGCACCAGGATCAGGAATTGCCAGATAAATATTATTTAAAACACTATCATTGTAAGCTAATAAATTATTTTTATTCTCCGTGGTGTTTTTATATAAATAAGCTGTACTATGATTGCCATTGTCAAATGCTTCACTTTCGTATCCTACTTTTCTTACTCTTATTACATTTTCTCCATCTGGAAATAATCCTATTATTCTCCATAATTCTTTAGTTCCATTGTTTTCCATATAAATGTAATTATTTGGATTTGCTCCTTCATATCTATATCCATTTTCATTAATTCCATTTGTTTTAATTATGCTTGCCAAAGATGTACCATTTCTTTTAAATGCTATACTACAAGTTTTTGAACTCGTTATATTACTTACTGTATAAGTACTTCCTGAAAGTGTGCCACTACATGTATTTTTTTCTAGTTCCAGTTTATATCCACTGTTTGGTGTTACTGTGAAGGTTGCTGTTCCAGTTCTTCCTATTACTTTGCTTGTAGGTGCTGTAACTGTTCCATTTGTTGCATTTAATGTAACTGTATAACCTTCTGTGAAATCAACTACACAACTTGTTGGTAAGTTTACTGTTGTTAGTTCTATTTTTTGTTTTTCTGTATTCCAATGTCCTACACTTCCATTTGTACATGTAACTGTTTTTGGTATGTATGGATCACTTTCTTTTGGAAATGTTTCTAGTGCTGTTCCATTTAATGTTGCACTTGCAA
>ERZ780157.3980-NODE-3980-length-11696-cov-3.926123_pt1 | contig 11696 bp, 10 predicted proteins | sample MGYA00511169_ERZ780157 | MGnify/ENA primary metagenome ERZ780157 (study PRJEB29588, sample SAMEA1965149) | human gut metagenome | biome: human gut; feature: human-associated habitat; material: faeces | place: Denmark | collected 2008/2010 ... | reverse complement strand
ACAATATAAAAAATAGCAAAAAATAGCCAACTAATAATTATTTACAATTTGCAAAACTGTACAAAATTATGATAACATGAAATTGTACAAAATAATGTAAACAGGAGAACGTTTCCATGGATAAGATTTTTGAAATTACCGCAAAAGAAGTTACGATACAGGTAAAAGATGAGCGCACAGGAGAGCAATACAGTCGGACACTTCCGATTGATTATTATGAGAATGCGAATGTTTTAAAACTCAGCGGTGAGAATCTGGACGGGAGCAGCTCTTCCATTGTTTTCTATTCTGTCAGAGGAATGGAAAAACTTAAAGATCTGACGGGTAAGGGAGTCGATCATGATCCATGCGGAACACATAAGTCAGAAGATTTGTAACATCGGAACGTGTATTTTTTAAAGGAGGAATGAAACATGATTAAAAAGACACTGAAGATCAATGGTGTGGAGCGAATCCTTATTCTTGATAAGGATGAGACACTGGCTCAGGTACTTCGTGAGCATCTTCTTCTTACAGGATGTAAGATCGGTTGTGGAGAAGGTCATTGCGGAGCATGTAATGTTATTATGAACGGAAAAGTTACAAGATCCTGTATTTACAAGATGAGCCGTGTTCCGGACAATGCAGAGATCACAACAATCGAGGGTGTGGGAACAATTTCTGATATGCATCCGATACAGGTTGCATGGATGGCATATGGATGTGCACAGTGTGGTTTCTGTTCACCAGGTTTTATTATTTCAGCAAAGGTTCTTCTCGATAATAATCCGAGCCCTACCCGTGAAGAAGTGAGGGACTGGTTTAACAAGCAGCGTAATCTCTGTCGTTGTACAGGTTACAAGCCGCTTATCGATGCGACCATGGCGGCAGCAGCAGTTATGCGTGGCGAGATGACCAAAGAAGACCTCGTATTCAAGCAGACAGGTGATTCTATCGTCGGTACAAACTATATCCGTCCATCAGCAGCACAGAAGGTAACAGGTACCTGGGATTTCGGTGCAGATGATGCATTAAAGATGCCGGAGGGAACTCTTCGTCTTGCACTTACACAGGCCAAGGTTTCTCACGCAAATATTCTCAGTATCGATACAACAGAAGCAGAGAGTATGCCGGGAGTTGTTCGTGTTATTACAGCGAAGGACATTAAGGCAGCAGGCGGAACCAACAAGATCAATGGTCTTGTAATGCTTCCGAAACACAATAAGACAGACGGATTTGAGCGTCCTGTACTCTGCGACGAAAAGATCTTTCAGTTTGGTGATGCGATTGCGATCGTAGCTGCCGACACAGAAGAGCATGCACGTGCAGCAGCAGATGCAGTTAAGGTGGAGATCGAAGAACTTCCTGCATATATGAACGCAATGGATGCAATCGCACCGGATGCAGCAGAGATCCATCCTGGTACTCCAAACGCATTTTTTGAGACAAACTGTATCAAGGGACCGGACTTTGACTGGGACAGCATTCCGGATTCACAGCAGGTTGAGATCGAGTCCTACTGTTCACGCCAGCCTCATCTTCACCTTGAGCCGGACTGTGGTTATGGATATATTGATGAAGACGGTATGATAACAGTGCATTCCAAATCTATCGGTATACATCTTCATATGCCTATGATCGCAGATGGTATCGGTGTACCAATGGAAAACTTAAGACTTGTTCAGAACCATGCAGGCGGAACATTTGGTTACAAGTTCTCACCGACAAATGAGGCTCTGATTGGTGCAGCTGTTAAGATTCTGGAACGTCCGGTATCGCTGGTATTTAATCAGTTCCAGAACATTACTTATACAGGAAAGAGATCTCCTGCATTTATGAATATTAAGCTTGCAGCAGATGAAAATGGTAAACTCTTAGCACTTTGGGGTAACAACTATGTAGATCACGGTCCATATTCAGAATTTGGCGATCTGCTTACCATGAGACTTTCTCAGTTTACAGGCGCAGGTTATGGAATTAATTCTATTCGTAATAAATCAACAACCGTATTTACAAACCATGCATGGGGCTCCGCATTCCGTGCTTATGGTTCACCACAGTCTTATATGGGATCTGAGATTGCGATTGACGTGCTGGCAGCTAAGATGGGAATCGATCCGTTTGATATCCGTGAAATGAACTGCTATAAAGAATCAGAGGGCACTACCATCCCGACAGGTTATCCACCGGAGGTATATTGTGAGGAAGATTTGTTTAAGAAAGCACGTCCATTGTATGAAGCGGCGAAAAAACGTGTTGCCGAAAAGAATGCAGCTTCTGACGGAAAGATGAAATATGGTATCGGTGTATCTCTTGGAGTATACGGTTGTGGTCTTGATGGTGTTGATACATCAAATGCATTTGCAGAATTAAATCCGGATGGAACCGTTACGATGTATGCTGCATGGGAAGATCATGGACAGGGGGCTGATATGGGTGTTCTTGTATCATCTCATGAAACACTGCGTCAGGCAGGAATCAGACCGGAACAGATTAAACTGGTTATGAATGATACGAAGACATGTCCGAATGCAGGACCTGCAGGAGGATCACGCTCACAGGTTATGTCAGGTAATGCATGTCGTCTGGCTGCAGAAAATCTTGTAGCAGCAATGAAGAAAGAAGACGGAACATTCCGTACTTATGATGAGATGGTAGCAGAAGGGCTTGCAACAAAATATGAAGGTAACTGGGTAACTACATTCTGTGCAGATCATCCGATCGATCAGGATACCGCACAGGGCGATCCATTTGCAACTTATATGTATACTATCTTCCTGCCGGAAGTTGCTGTTAATACAGAAACAGGTAAAGTTACCGTTGAGAAATTTACTTGCGTAGCTGACGTAGGTACGATCATGAACAGACTTCTTGTAGAAGGTAATTTCTATGGTGGTCTTGTACAGGGTATCGGTCTTGCTCTTTCGGAAGATTTTGAAGATTTGAACCATGACACCACTTTGAAGAATTGTGGTATTCCATATCCAAAGGATGCTCCGGATGATATTGAACTTCATTTCAATGAAACATATCGTCCAAGTGGTCCTTACGGTGCAGCCGGTTGTGGTGAGGCTCCACTGGATGCTCCACATCCTGCAATCTTGAATGCAATCTTTAATGCGACAGGTGCACGTATTACACGTATCCCTGCCCGTCCGGAAAGAGTTCTTTCAGCATTAAAAGAACTTGAGAAATAAGCTTAATTCATAATGTGGTTGGAGTAAAAGCTGCCAACTGTGATATAATCAGGGGAGACGGGAAACTGCCTCCCCTTTACAGACGAAAGGAGTATCAGGTTATGACATACATACAGGAGAGAGGTTCTACTCACGTTTATCATGTAAATCGAATGTCAAAAGAAGAGATGGATCATATGATCAGTCTCTGCGTCCATGAACAGCCGGCCTACTGTGTTGCAGCCTGTCCTTTCAAAATGGATACAAAAGAGATGCTGTATTATGCTGCAAAAGGAAATTTTAAGAAAGCGTTGGCAATTTATGAGAAAATTACACCATTTCCAATGATTCTCTGTGATGGATGTACGGCACCTTGCGAAGATAATTGCAAGCTTTGTGAACTTGGTGATGGTGTCTCCATACGAGAAGTAGAACGTGCGATTGTCCGGTATGGAGAACCGGGAAGAAGAAGCAGTGTATTCCGCATGAGAAAGAAGAAAAAGGCAGCAATCTTTGGTTCTGGATTATTTCCACTGTTTCTTGCGGGGGAACTGGAAAAGAAAATGTATCCTACGACGATTTATTGTAAGGAAGAAGATTATGAAAGCTATATTGCAGCGGCAGCCGGACATCTTTTGGAATCAGACCGCAGCAATGAAGCGAAACGTCTGAAATCTATGGATCTTTCTTTTGAATTTGGATGCAGTTTGAATCTTTCGTTTATCAGAGAAAAAATGGAACTGGCAGATGTGGTATGCGCATCAGAAGAAGTGGCAAAAATGTTAGCTCCGGAAGAAGCAGATGTCGAGATTATGTTAAGAGAACAGGCAAAGATTGTCAGCGGACCTGCGGAATCTGTGATGGATGCGGCTTTTGCCGCAAAGCGGGCAGCTTTGACAGTGGATCTTCTGGTACAGAATTTATCGCCGCACAGCAACAGAGGCAGTGAAGGAGCAGTGACTACCAAGCTTTATACGAACATGGAAGGAATCCATGGATCGAATAAGATTTTCTGTAGTCAGGATGGGTATTCAAAAGAAGAAGCTGTAGAAGAAGCAAAACGATGTATTCAGTGTCATTGTGACGAATGTATGAAAGGCTGTGTGTATTTAAGTGAATATCAAAAACATCCGGGTTTATTAGCCCGTGAGATCTATAATAATACGCAGATTATCATGGGAGATCATCCGATGAACAAACCGATGAATGCCTGTGCCCTCTGTGGACAGTGTACGGTGATCTGTCCGAATGGATTTGATATGAGTCAGGTGTGTAAGTCAGCAAGAGAAAATATGGTATCCACAGATAAGATGCCGCTGGCGCCACATGAATTTGCACTGATGGACATGTTATTTTCAAATTCAGAGGCTTTTTTAAGCAGACCCCAGCCGGGATATGAAACTTGCAGATATGTATTTTTCCCGGGCTGTCAGGCAGGGGCGATAGCGCCGGATGTGGTTATGCAGGCATACGAAGATTTAAGTAATCGGGTAGATAGAGGTGTTGCTCTGATGCTGGGATGCTGTGGTGCAATCAGCGAATGGGCGGGCCGCTATGAAATGACAGAAAAAGTAAATGAGCAGCTGAAACAGGAACTGGCCAAGCTTGGTGATCCGATCATCATTGCAGGCTGTCCAAGCTGCATGAAGCAGCTAAAAGAAAGTATTGGAGCACATGTTATAGGAATCTGGGAAATTTTGAGAGAAATCGGACTTCCACAGCAGGCGAAAGGACTGGAGATACCGGTTGCCATACATGATGCCTGTGGTGCCAGAGGGGATGCACAGACACAAGATATGATACGACAACTTTTGTCGGATATGGGATGTATCGTTGAAGATACAGAATATTCCAGAGATTTGTCTCCATGTTGTGGATATGGAGGTCTGACGGCATATGCCAATAAAGATATGGCAGCGAAAATGACAGAAAAGTGTCTGGAACGTTCCGATGCACCATATATTACATACTGCATGGCATGCAGAGACCGATTTGCCAGAGAGGGAAGAGAATCCCGACATATACTTGAACTTCTGTATGGGGCAAATGCCAGCAACATGCCTGATATCAGTGAGAAACGCTACAACAGGCTCATATTGAAACAAACACTTTTAAAAAACATCTGGAATGAGGAACCGATCATGGAGAAAAAAGACTATACTGTTGCCTATACAGAGGAGGCAATCCATATGATGGATGAGCGCATGATACTGAAAAGTGATGTGGAACGTGTGTTATCAGATTACAGAGAAAATCAGGAAGCAATCCTGGATGAAGAAACAAAAGAACTGGTGACAAGAAGCAGACTGGGAAATGTCACATTCTGGGTGCGGTTTGTGGAAACAGAAGACGGATATCTGGTACACAGAGCATACAGTCATCGAATGAATATTATGAAAAGGGTGGGACAGTAATGGCAGTAGAAAGAACATATTATACGATTGATCCGGAAGGAAAGCTGACCTGCATGAAATGTAAGGTTCCTCTTGTAAAAGGAAAAGCAAAATTTATGTATCTGGAAAATGGGTTTCCTGTGGAAATGCCTGTCTGTCCAAAGTGTGGGTTTGTGTATGTTCCGGAAGAACTCGCACTTGGAAAATTGCTCGCGGTGGAGCGTGCATTGGAGGATAAATAGATGAACAGGCATCCGGGAGGGGAAGCGCAGACGCTTCATCTTCTGGAGAACATAGAATGGAAAAAAGAAATGAAAGCACTGGATCTTGGAGCAGGAGAAGGAGACACGGTACGAATCCTGAAATCATTTGGGCTGGATGCACATGGTGTGGATCTTTTCCCACGGGGCAGTGATGTGGAAATTGGCGATTTTCTGCATTTGCAGTATTCATCAGACAGTATAGATCTTTGCATCAGCCAGTGTGCATTTTTTGTCAGCAGAGATCAGAAAAATGCACTATCTGAATGTTGGCGCGTTTTAAAAAAGGAAGGTTTTCTTTTACTGTCAGATCTGGATACTGGAAATCTTTTGGAAATGGCAGAACAGACAGGATTTACCATTCTCCGACAGGAGGATCAGACGTTACTTTGGCGGGAATATTATCTGGAAGCAATCTGGAATGATTCGTTCTGTTGCGAAGAGTATAAGCTTCTGCAGAAAGAATATAAAGGAAAGAAGCTGCGCTATACCATGTTGGTTGGCAGAAAGGAGTAGCACATGGATCTTTATGAAAGAATCATAGAACTTAGCAGTATGGGTTATCATTGCTCACAAATGGTTATGATTATGACACTGGAAGCCATAGGTGAGGAAAATCCACAGCTTGTAAAGGCTCTGGGAGGTCTTGGCGGTGGGATCGGTTACTGTGGAGATACCTGTGGCTGCCTGACAGGAGGAGCCTGTGCGATAGGTTTGTTCCTTGGCAATCTGGCTCCGCAGGAGAAAGAAGATATACAGATGAAACCGGCTGTGCAGGAATTATATCAGTGGTTCCATAAGAAGACTGAAGAAGAATTTGGTGCTTTTTATTGTAAGGATATCACTTCTAATTTGGATTGGGGAGTGATTATGGAGCAATGTCCTGCGCTGATTGCAGATACTTATACGAAAGTGATAGAAATACTGACAGAACGGGGAATATTGGAACTATGATTACGCTGGGTAAAACAAAAAGTGTATGCCCGATATGTATGAAAGTACTTACGGCTAAAAAATGTATCGGTGAAGATGGCATTTATCTGGTGAAAGAATGTGATATCCACGGAAAGTTTCAGACACTGATCTGGGAAGGAACGGCAGCAGAGTATCTTTCCTGGGGAAGAGAAAACCTGTCTGCGGAGACTCCGGTAAATCCCAAAATCAAAGAGAAATCCTGCCCGGATAATTGTGGACTCTGTGAGGAGCACGAACGAAAAGGCTGTTGTATGATACTGGAAGTGACAAAGCGCTGCAATATGCACTGCCCGGTCTGCTTTGCTTCGGCAGGAGAATGTCTGGAAAACGGTGATCTTTCAATTGATGAAATAGAAAAGCAATATGATTTTTTGATGGATCATGGAGGACCATTCAATATTCAGCTCTCAGGTGGAGAACCAACCATGCGGGAGGATCTTCCGGAGATCATACATATGGGTAGAGAAAAAGGGTTTACATTTTTTCAATTGAATACCAATGGAATCCGTCTTGCGCAGGAAGCAGGATATGCCAGAAAACTAAAAAAAGCAGGACTGAATACAGTATTTCTTCAGTTTGACGGTGTCACAGATGATGTGTATCAGACATTGCGCGGACGCTCTATGATAGAACTGAAAGAAAAGGCTGTGTTAAACTGTTCGGAAGCGGAACTGGGAATTGCCCTGGTACCTGTCATTGCGCCAGGAGTAAATGACATGCAGGTTGGAGATATTCTGAAGTTTGCGATGGATCATATGCCATTTGTAAGAGGAGTACATTTCCAGCCGATCAGCTATTTTGGCAGATGTTCTCAGCAGCGTCCACAAGCTCCGATTACCATACCAAAGATGTTGAAGCTGATCGAGGAACAGACTGACGGGCTTATGAAAAGCAAGGATTTCGCCGGTGGTGGAGCAGAGAATCCATATTGTTCTTTTCATGCAAGTTATCTGAAAAAAGGTGAGAGGGAACTGAAACTCCTGGAAAAGAAATCAGGCAGAGGATGTTGTTGTACTACCAGCGATGATTCCAGACAGCATGTGGAAAATCAGTGGAGCTATAGCACAAAAAAATTTAGTGATGATGAAATGACACAGACAGATGCGCTGGATGAATTCCTGATCCGGGTTCATAATGAAACTTTTGCAGTATCAGGGATGATTTTTCAGGATGCATGGAATCTGGATCTTGAACGTCTGAAAAGATGTTATATCTGCGAGGTGGATTCTGATTATGGAATGGTGCCATTTTGTGCATATAATCTGACGAATTCGAAAGGAATATATTTATACAGAAAGTGAAACGATCGAATATAGATGCAATGATCTGTAAGCAGGAAGGCATTACAGAGATTACAAGAGATGAAATACACAGAATACAGCTGGAGAAATTAAATATTGTACTGAAGAGAGAGAAAGAACGAGAGGGTTTTTACCGAGATTTGCCGGAAAGACTGGAAAGCCTGATAGATTTGAGAAGCCTTCCTTTTACGACAGAAACAGATCTGGCACGAGATGGAGGCAGGATGCTGCTTTGCTCCCAGGGGGAAGTACAGAAAGTGATATCAGAACAGACAAGCGGAACTACCGGTGCCGGTAAACGTGTATTCTATACAGAGGGAGACTGTGAACACACCATAGAACTTTTTATGGCAGGTCTGGGTGAATTTATTTATCCTGGAAGTATAACGATGGTGGCTATGCCATTTTCAGGTCCTTTTGGATTAGGAGAACTGATCGCGGAGGCAATCAGACGTCTGGGAGCAAAACCTCTTTCAACCGGGATAGGAAGAACTTATGGCGAACTGAACAGGATTCTGGAAGAGGAGCAGCCGGATACGTATGTGGGAATGCCGACGGCATTGCTGTCCATGCTTCGAATGTGCGGAAAAGGCAGTATAAAAAGAGCACTGGTATCCGGAGATGCCTGTCCGAAAACTGTCATGAAAGCAATCGAAGAAATTCTGCAAACACGACTTTGGCCGCACTATGGTTCCAGAGAGATGGGGCTTGGAGGTGCCATTTGCTGCACGGCGCATGAGGGCATGCATATGCGGGAAAACCATTGTATTACAGAGATTATAGATGAGAACGGAAATGTGCTGCCGGACGGTAAATGGGGAGAACTGGTGATTACAACCATTGGAATGGAAGCACAGCCGTTGATTCGATATCGAACCGGTGACTGGTCAAGGATCATTCCAGGAAGATGCCTCTGTGGAAGTGAAATAAAACGCCTGGACTTTGTAAAGCGGATGGATCCATTGGGAAGTATCAGAGAGATGGATGAATTGCTGTTTGAGATTCCGGAACTGGTAGATTATTGTGTGAAAATTGTAGATGGAAAAAAGGAAATTACAGCGCTTTTTACATCGGACAATGGAGAAGAACGAATCAGGAGTGTTTTGGAAGAGAAGGATATTCGTTCATGGAACTGCAAAAAAGCAAAGTGGGAAGATGGGGCGCTGTATCCTGGCAAACGAGTTACAAGGCAGTGATTTCGTGGTATCATGGAATCACTGCCTTGCCTGTTATTCAGAATAGTATGGACAATCTTCCTGGATGCATTCGCGATTATCTTCGCAGTATTTACACGTTATAGAAGATGACGGAATGTTTACAGAACAAAACTGACTGTAAAAATGAACGGCTTCTTCAATGGCAATTCTGCTGGTACGTTTGCAGCAGCGAGGTCCACCAACATCTGCCAGTCTGGATAAAATAATGGAAACAAGTTTTTGAGGAAACGGCCATGCATCTTTGTGAAGTGGACTGGATCCAGTCATAACGGACATGAAAATACCGGCTCCGGCAGCAGCTCCACAGACACCCCAGTAACCACAGGTACCGCCCGGAACCTGCTTCGCTCTTTTACAGATCTCAGATAGTGCAGCATCGTAATTCATATGTTCTCCATTATTGCGAAACGCTGTCAGAAGAACGCACGGAACAATTGCATGATGCTCTGGTCCATGCATATGTACAGATGGAAGATCCATAATTTTTTCCAGAAGAAGCAAAGCATCTTTTTCGGTACTGTCTCTGAGCGCTGCGATTACCGGAGCATATGTGCCATAGCTGTGACAGGCATCACAGATAAAGTGACTATTTTCACAGACCGCATTGGTTAATTGCTCTTTATGGCAGATACTACACGTCTGAATAGAGCTTTCAGCACGATACGTAATAGGAGCACCACAAATCAGACATCCGGAAAAATGTTCCGCTTCACCACAACAACAGGAATTATTCGTATGATCCATTTGATTCACCTCCGGAGAATTTATTTTAATAGTGTTAACGATGTAAAAAGTATAACATAAAATGAAAAAGTAATGATAAAGTATCTTGACAATCATGTTACTTTTGGTATTGGATTTGATCCAATAAAGGGGAGTAACCTGCGCTTAACAAATTGCGTTTGTGATGTTGTCAGTACGGTGGAAGCATCCGGTATCATAAGGAAATGGTGAGACTTTTATTGCATTTTTTATTATGCAATGAAGGTCTTTTTTTTATATTTTTTCAAAGAGGTCTTTCATTGCATAAGAAATTCAGGTAGTAAATACTTAGAAACGATGAGGCGGAAGTGATGAAGGAAATTTATCAGCAGACGGTAGAAGAGGTTCTTGAAAGGGTGAATGGCAAGAAATCTGGGCTTACAAGTGAACAGGTGAAAAGATCCAGAGAAAAGTGTGGGTGGAATGAACTTACAGAAGGAAAGAAGAAAGGTATCCTGCAGATTTTCTTTGAACAGTATAAGGATTTTCTTGTACTGATTCTAATTGCATCAGCAATCATATCTGGTATGCTTGGAGATGTGGAAAGTGCGGCAGTTATCGTGACGGTTATTACGATCAATGCAATCTTGGGAACAATACAGACGGTAAAAGCAGAACAATCTCTGCAGAGTTTAAAGAATCTTTCTGGCCCGGAGGCAAAAGTATTGCGTGATGGTACAGTCGTTCAAATTCCGGCAAGAGAACTGGTTGTTGGAGATGTGATACTGCTTGAAGCAGGAGATATGATTCCGGCTGATGGAAGACTGATTGAAAATGCAAGTCTTAAGGTCGATGAAAGTGCTCTTACCGGAGAAAGTCTTGCAGTTGAAAAGAGTATGGACACTATTTTGGAGGAAGCACCGCTTGGTGATCGGACAAACATGCTGTTTTCCGGAAGCTTTGTCACATATGGGCGTGGCAGAGCGGTTGTAACGAATGTAGGAATGCAGACAGAGGTTGGAAAGATTGCGGGACTTCTGAAATCGACTTCGGAAAAACAGACGCCACTTCAGGCGAATCTGGATGATTTTGGAAAGAAGCTTTCCATTCTGATCCTGATATTTTGCGGAATTCTGTTTGCGATCAGTGTATTCCGCGGAGAGAAGATCAGCAGTGCATTTATGTTTGCAGTAGCACTTGCAGTAGCAGCAATTCCTGAAGCGCTAAGTTCTATCGTGACAATTGTACTTTCTTTCGGAACACAGAAGATGGCAAAGGAGCACGCGATCATTCGTAAGCTCCAGGCGGTGGAAGGTCTTGGAAGCGTTTCTGTTATCTGTTCAGATAAGACCGGAACACTCACACAGAACAAAATGACAGTGGAAGATTATTATATTGATGGAAAAAGAATCACAGCAGATGCAATTGATGTAGCAGATCCGGCGCAGAGATGTCTTTTGGACTACAGCATTTTATGTAATGATTCAACAAATTAAAAAAAGAGGAGAACAATAGTGGATTTAAGTAAAATTACTATAAAAAAAATCCGGGAGCTTATTGTGTTTACAGCATTTCTTGTGATCGCTCTGTGGAAATTTGATGTGGTGCTTGATGTGCTGAAAGCAATATGGGGAATCCTATTTCCCTTTGTACTTGGCGGAGCGATCGCATTTGTGACCAACGTGCCAATGAG
>ERZ780157.3979-NODE-3979-length-11698-cov-2.965301_pt1 | contig 11698 bp, 9 predicted proteins | sample MGYA00511169_ERZ780157 | MGnify/ENA primary metagenome ERZ780157 (study PRJEB29588, sample SAMEA1965149) | human gut metagenome | biome: human gut; feature: human-associated habitat; material: faeces | place: Denmark | collected 2008/2010 ... | reverse complement strand
CAGTCGGCGCTGCCGTCGATGTCGCCGTCCATCCAGCCCGTGTACATGATCCTGCAGGTGGCGCCGCAGAGCGGGGAGAGCAAGAGCGAGGTGGACGTGCTGAGCGGTCTGGTGACGGAGGTGTCGGAGATCGTGGAGAGCCCGTCGATGGCGAAGGGGAGCAGGGTGTTCGTGATGATCTCGCAAGCCTTCTTGAAGAACAACCTCCTCAGCAAGTACCAGCAGTTTGGCATATCCTTGAGTGACTCCCGCGTCGTTTCTTAACCGGAACTCGACGGAGGACGCGCTGGACTTCCTGCTGGTGAATCTGCACCACGAGATGAACCGTCTGTGCACGCCGCCGACGAGCATCGTGAACTACATGCAATGCAAGTGCCCCGTCCACAACACCACCGCCCTCCACTACTCCTTCGTTCGTCCGTGCGGCTCCCGTGATGTCTAGTCGTTGGCGTGTGACTGCAGCAGCGAGGTCGTGACGCAGAGCAAGAGCACGATTTGGATTCCCTTCCAGGGCACCTTCTATCACTCCTTCATCTACCAGAAGCTCGCGTCGCTGCCGCCTCAGCCCTCCGCCATTGCCGAGGAGAACGCGCGGTCGCAGTGCATCCAGCGCAGCTTTTCGCACTACTGCCGTTCCAGGCGGAGTGTCCGAATTGCCACAAGGTGAAGAACGCCAGTTTTGTGTTGGAGGCTCCCTATCCGCAGGTGCTGCTGATTCGGTTCTCCTGGTCGACGACCTTCCCCACGAACGAGAAGAATCTGACGTTTTGCGGCATTCCCGAATCAGTGATGCTCGACGCTTCCTGTGATGTGTAGATTCGTCTATCCGATATATGCGCAACGGCCGTGGGCACATACAGGCTGAAATCGATACTGGTGCGGAATAAGGAGAACGGAGAGACTGTCATCAGTTGGAATAAATCGATGAAGTGCTATGAACTGTACACACTTGCGTGGACCGTTGCCGTGGACACATTTGAAGACTTGAATTCGTACTGTTCCCAATTGCGGTTTCAGCCTCTATTGTTGCTTTATGATCGTGTATCTGATAGTGAGTAGCTGTTTCTGGTTGCGCTGTTTGTTTGTGCCCGAGTTGCTACGATGAAACTCCCTTAACGTTCCAACATAACTTGATACCCGCTGGCGCACTATTCCTTGCGAAGGGTTCCCTCAAAGTGCGTTATTGCTACACGTATGTGGTCTTTTCCTGTCCCTCTGTGTGATGATTCTGGCAAATGGCCGCTGTGTACTCATGAGAATCTAGTCCCTTTTAGACCTCATTATTCTACGCGTTTTCTGCTCTGCGTTTCGTGAAACATGCCTCGGCGTGAATGGCTTGTGCAAAGCGTTATTCCTAGAAGGCTACAACAACAAGAAGAACAGCAAAAGGAAGCCCGCTCGGAAGAATGGCCCCAATCCAAATGCTTCACAGAATAACCCAAAGGCCGCCAACAGTGGTATCCGCTTCTCTATTCTAATGTGTAGATCGGCCAGGAACGAGTCCTGCGGCGAATCCCCAGCCGCAATCAGCAGCCCCCCAAACGACTCTTCCCCAGAACTACGGCTATGGGATGACTATAAACTACACAATTCCCATTCCAGAGAAGGTGCTCACCCGCGATTCTCCGGTCGTCAAGCAGAATATGCATCTCATCAACGACCTCGGGAGAGTACCTGTTATGCCTGTAAAGCTGCCGCATCCGCTACCTCCGTTGACCCCCTCCAAGGCGATCATTTGGCCAGCTGCGAAAGAGAAGAGTCCTTCCTCCGCTCCTCCACCAGAAGAAGAAGGCGCAACTGATCCCTTCGCAGACGAGGGCAAGGAGGAGTTGGTGGATCCCTTCGCTGAAGAGAAGGAGGAGGGTTTGGTGGATCCGTTTGGTGGTGTTAAAGAAGAGAAGAAGGAGGAGTTAGTGGACCCGTTTAGTGGAAAGGAGGAATTGAGTAATCCTTTTGCAGGCAAGAAGGAAGAGTTGAATGACCCGTTCGCCGAGAAGAAGGGAGCCGCGACGAATCATCCAGTTGAAGAGAAGGAAGAGTTGGCAGATCCCTTTGCGAGTGAGAAGAAGGAAGAAGCCGTGGCTGGATCAGACGTGAAGGAGGAGCCGAAGCATGCCGCCAGTCCTGTAAAGGAAGCAGCAAACGACGTGTTTTCGGGAATGGAGGAGGGTTTGGCGGATCCGTTTGGCGGAAAGGATAACACTGTGGATCCTCCAGCTGCGAAGATAGAGGAGTTACACGATCCGTTTACCGAGGAGAAGAAAGAAGAAGGTTTAGTGGATCCGTTTGACGCCAAGGAGGAGTTGCATGACCCCTTCTCTCAAGTGAAAGAGGACAAGAGCGATCTGTTTTCGGGCATGGAGGGTCTGGTCGATCCGTTTGGAGGCAAGAAGGAGGAGAAGAAGGAGGAGTTGGCGGAAGAAAAGAAGGAGGAGTTGCACGATCCATTTGCTGAGAAGGAGGAGAAGGAAAACACCGCGAATCAAACGGACGAGAAAGCAGACGAGCTGGTCGATCCGTTTGGTGGTCAGAATGAAGGACTCGTCGACCCGTTTGGTGGGAAAGAGGAGAAGAAGGAGTTGGTTGACCCGTTCGCTGAAGCAAAGGAAGAGAAGAAGGAGGAGTTGGTGGATCCGTTTACAGCGGTGAAGGAAGACAATGGCGATTTGTTTTCGGGAATGGAGGAGAAGAAGGAGAGTGAAGGACTTGTCGATCCGTTTGGCGGCAAGAAGGATGAGAACACGAGTTCTGTTCCGGTTGAAGAGAAGAAGGAAGAGTTACATGACCCCTTCGCTGAGGAGAAGGAGAAGAAGGAAGAGTTACATGACCCCTTCGCAGAAACGAGGCAAGAGAAAGAAGTCGCGCTTCCCAACCCCTTCTCTCAGCCAGAAAAGGAGGAAAAGACAGAAAGCCTGGTGGATCCGTTCGCTGGGACGAAGGAGGAGTTGCACGACCCCTTCGCTCAATCAGAGAAGAAGGAAGAACTTCCCAACCCCTTCGCTCAACCAAAAGAGGAGAAGAAGGACGCTCTCTTCGACCCGTTCGCGTCGACGGACTTCTCAGCACACCCCATTCCCACGCCGCAATCAACCCTCCAACACAGCGTCAATCAGCTCTTCTCCACGTCCAACAAGCCCGTCATCATAAAGAAGCCCTCCTTGCGTCGCTCAGCCGACCTGTCGTCACGCCTCCCGTCCAGACCCACGCCCCACGCAGACCTCTTCAGCTCCATCTCCTCCGAGCCTCAAGCCTCTCTCTTCGACGGACTCTCCGCCACGCCCACGCAGTCCTCGCAGGACCTCTTCACCTTCGACAGCGTCTCGCCCACGCAGACCGCCACGCCTCTGACGCGCCTGGAGAAGCACGAGATGCTCTCGCTGAGCAACGACAGCGACTACGCGGACGTCGCGCAGCGCATCGGCGTGTATCTGACGCCGATGGCGGAGGTGAAGGAGCCGGTGAAGCCCGCTCAGGTTATCGACGTGGTGTCGTTCTTCGCGCATGACGCGGACTTCTCAACAGACATCGAGGACGGACAGCGCCTCCGGGTCATCTTCGACAATATGCTCCCGGTCATCAACGACAAGCCGGTCCTTCCCGACCCCGAGGAGATGGACGAGCAGGTGGAGCGGAAGGCGGAGGCGCTGGAGGTGCTGCTGACGACGCTCAACCTCGGCTGGGGCAAGAGCGGGGTGAAGAAGAGGCTGCAGCGCCAGATCCGCGCGGTGCTGGACGAGAAGTGTTCGCTGGAAGCGACGCACGACATCGCAGTGTGCGAGAAGTGAGTGTGATGGGGCGAGTTGAGGTGTAGAGCGATGAAGAAGGTGAGCAAAATCGTGGACGCGAAGCAGAAGGCGATGGAGACGGTGGCGAAGGGGATGAGGGAGCTGGACGACCAGAAGAACCTTCTGGTGCAGGCGGTGGAGGTGCGGCTGAAGGAGTTCGTGGACCAGAAGAACCGACTGGTGGAGAGCATGAACAAGGAGATCGACGAGTTCAACGTGATGTATGAGGAGATCGAGGCGATTTGCAAGAACTTGAACATGTCCGTCGAAGGACTGTTGACAGAGGGGAAATAGCGTTGTTTGTTGAACAAAGAGACCCATTCTCGCAACTGGTACAGCACGGAGGAGGCGAGGGCGCGACACAGGTCGTCCGTGTCGTCGGAGACGATCGACTCCATCCACTCTCGCACGCGCTCGCGACTCTGGAACTCCAAGCACTGCTTGTCGACACACTCCCTCTCGCCGTACTTCGTCAGAGACAGGAACAGCTCCAGCACACTCCTCCGAATTACGTTACTTCTGTGGAACCGATATCGCGTCATAATTGCGCAGAGGTCGCGGTAGTTCTCGTCCACCACCGCCGTCAGGAGCGCGGCGGAGCACACTCGGGACAGCGTCGTAACCAGGTAACCAATCGCGTTCTCGCTTCGCGGCGGCACACGCAGCGCCCACGTCACGAGGGGCTGGAGGAAGAACCGCGAGTTCTCCGTGAAGCGGTTGGTGACGGAGGGCTTCGCGCGAACAGTCCGAGACTCCTTTTTCTCCGCCATCAGCTTGTTCCGGTAGAACGACGGACGGTACTTGGTTTTCGCCACGCGGAGGAGGCCGTTTTCTTCAATCGCGCCCACGACCACCGGAGGCGGCGGTTCGGGCGCCTTCTCCTCCTCGAGCACGAGCCTGCCCTCCGTCAGCATTCTGACGGCGCTCTGGACCGCCTGGAGAAGCACGACGCACTTGTTCACGGTGAGATTGTTTCGTCCGTTCTTCTTGACGAACTCCAGCACGCACTGCATGCCCGCCTCGCTCTGGTGGTACAGAAGAACGCTCACCAGCGTCGCGAACTCCTCCCAGAACGCGTCGTCTCCCTGCATTTCCTCGAACGACAGCACCATGTCGAGAACAGCTCGCACGTCCTCCGCCGTCGCGCCCTCCGCGCTCAGCCGCAGAAGCGACTTCCACGCGTGGAGACGCACCTTGTAGTCCTCGTCCGCGAAGTCCGCCAACGGCTCGCGCAGGAAGTGGTACTCCTTCTCCAGGACGGCGTTCGACTGTGGCTCTGTCAGGTCGTAAGGCAAGAACTCGTCGTCTCCGTCGGACATGCCTGGATCGGGAATGACCGAATCCTCCTTGGTTTCGGCGATGAGCGACTCCTCGATGAAACGCCGCTCTTCGGCGAAGACGTCAATCTCTTCGTCCATGTCCAAAATCGGCTTGTTTGTGGGCTTCTTCTCTTCAGGCGGGGGCACCTCCTTCACTTCTTCAATCACTTCTTCTTCTTCTCTGTGATGGGTTTCCACGTCACAAATCTGGACTAATTCGGTCAAGTCTCCCACAGGCCAATCATAGTGGGAGTCGGGCTGGATCAGCAGCGCCACGTCCTTCGCGATGCCGACAATCCTATCTCTGAACGGCTCGGAGGCTTCTCCCAGCCGGCGCGACACGGCTTGCATCACTGACTGCACGAGTGGATTCTCGGCGGCGGGAGCGAGAGGGAGGAAGAGGAGGGAGGAGTGGACGCAGCAGAAGGCGAGAGAGGCGAGGTGGAGTTGGCGTGAGGATGTGTGTTGTTGCGAGAAGGAGGAGGAGGCAAGGGCGGTGAAGAGAGAAGAGAGAATGGCGAAGGAGGGCGAGGCGGTGTAGGGAGTTGTGTGTTGGAGATCGTGCTGATAGAGAGCGTGAAGGAAGTGAACGAGAGCGGGTAAGGGGTACTCGGAATTGAGCAGGAGGGAGGAGAGCGTGCGCAATTGTGTGGATGCGAGTTGAGAGAACAATAGGGAGTGAAGGAGGGAAAATCGAATCTAGGAATGAGAGGATTAATGAATGAAGACGGGATTGGGAGCAGAAAAGTGACTTGTGAGCAATTCGTCCACGTACTCTCTGTAGCGCATTTCAGGCATGAAATGGGCAAATTGGATTATGGACTGAACCGAATGTGCACCATTTACCAACAGCACGCGCTCCTCTCTTGTGACCTCTGTCTTCCTGTCGATGCACTGGAGAGAGCGATATATGCTATCAGCAATGCACTTTGTCAAACCGAGCATGCAGGCCTTTGACACCAGAGACACGTACAACGAAGCATCACGATCCTTCGCGAAACCGAGATAAACAATCAGGAGCTTACCCGCAATCCACGGATTGTAGTTTGCTGGAAGAAAGAAGGACGGAGCCGTTGTGGAGAGCGCGTTGCACACGATGTCTGACGTGTGGAGAAGCATATTCGCCACATCCGCATAGTACTCGGAGCACAGCATTTGCTCAACACCGCTAAAACGATTCTCGCTCGTGATTTCTTCGAGAATGGCAGTGATCCGCGTCGATAGCAGTCTCTTCAGGAAATGAAAGTGCATGGGAGACTGCAAATTCTGCGTCGACGCATTCTTTCTCTCCTGAATCACCGTAATCAGACAATGGAATGGGAACGATGAATACAGGGAGGGACAACATAGAAAGTCGTAGACATACGCTTCCTTCTCTTCGTCGGTCAGAAACACAAAGCACTCGGGCAAAACGGTTGAAAACAGTCGGAGAAAGACACTGTTATATTCATCGCACACAGTAGAGAAAGGAGTGCTCTATAATGAAAGAACAGGATAGAAGGAACAGGATTCAGCGATAGAGAGAGGAGCTGCTCTTTCCACTCTTTCAGGTGACTAATCGTCCTTTGCGAAGAACTGCTCATTCATAGAGAAGGGAGGAAATGGGCTCTGAACGAAAACTGGAATACACCAAATCGGGCTGAAATGGGTAAATGTCGATTCAAATCCTTGGGTTCTGTGGGATCTCTCTCGAAGGGATAGTGCTCATTTCCGGAATGCAGAAGGAACAGCTACGCGACGCGCTCGCGAAGCGAGAGAAAATGGAGAGGCGAATGAAGGAGATCATCGCCTTTCTCAACCAGCCGGGTTTGTATGCGACAAGCGAGTGATGTCTAGGTCCCAACGGAAAGGACCCAGTGGGATTATCGGGCAATCTCATCGGGGAAGATGGCTATCCCCGCGATGACATCGACATATTCACCGTTTGTTCAACTCATCTGCTTCAACGTAGATTCGGCAATATCGCCACGAACTGGCTCTTCTCCGAACTGATTACGAGGAGCTGAATGACACCCTCACGAATCTGACTTACGCAGCATTCGAGCAGATGAAGCAAAGTGATCACAAGGATGAGGCGAAGACAGAAACACCCTCTCCGCCAAAGTCCCAAACAAACACGCCAGAGGAAGTGGCGACTGAAGACCCCCTTCTCAACGCCGTTCAGCTGTTTGAGAAGGAGCAGTCGATGATTGAGGACTGGGTGGATACGGAGGTTTATTTCGGGTCTGTTCGATCCGTCGCTGAAGGGAGTGTTGCTGAGTCGTGCGGAATTGAGGACTGTGACCGCCTTATCGCGTTCGGAGACATCACTGTGAATTCGTTTCACGATCTCAAGCAATTGGCGGACTATTTTGAGCGTGCTCGAGGTTCTCGTATCGAAGTAGTGTGCTGTGAGGGTGTTTCATGTAGGTCGTGGTTGGACGGAACACGAGAGGGCATTACGAGAAGAGGCATCTGTTCGTGGACATACCGAAGGATCCAAATCAGCGGCTTGGGTGGTGCTTTGCTTCGTGTTTGACAACTAGGATCCATTTCATCCCTCGGTCGTAGTGGACACCGTGACTCTATCAAAACTGGACGGAGATGGCGGCGAATCCTCGAAACGAAACAGAGTAAAGTGCTTTTGGAATTCCAGAAAGGAATTGCCATTCTGTATAGTGTTTGTTGATAATCAACAAGGATCTCACCCTGTACGCGCAGGGTTCCGATACCCATTTGTGCGTTATATATTGAGCTTTTGCAATGATCCGATATCTCCTTCTTCAGAACAAACAGGGAAAGACTAGACTGTCAAAGTGGTATATCCCTGTGGAGTTCGAGGAGCAATCTCGTCTCGAGAACGAAATTCATAAGTTAGTTTCTGCGAGAGACTCGAAGGTGACAAACTTCATCGAATTCAGTACTTACAAACTCATTACAAGACGTTACGCCGGATTGTTCTTCACTGTCGCCGTGGATATTAACGATAACGAACTGCTGACTCTGGAGACCATCCACTTCCTCGTGGAGACATTGGATATGTATTTCAAGAGCGTCTGCGAGATGGATATTATCTACAATTTCTATAAGGTGTACGAGATTATGGATAACTACATCGTCGCTGGAGAGGTGCTGGATGTGAATAAGAACGCCATTATCACTCGTATCAGAGAGCTTGAAAAGTTGAACTAAATCTACTCTTGTTGTGTTTGTTGTGAAAACAGGCGACGCATTATTCTATTACTGGGTCTCTATTGAGGGTTCTGGATCGGGGCTTGGGTTGAAGGAGCAGGCGTATTTGCAGGAGTATTCGCGGACGCATTTGCAGGAAGAGCATTCACAGACGCATTAGCAGGAGGAGCATTCACAGACGCATTCGCAGGAGGAGCATTCGCGGGCGCATTCGCACCCTCCGCAGCGGGCATTGGCGGCGGAGCCTCATAGGGATCCTTGCTAAGAACGGGCATCAGCACCTTGTCGTCCATCCTGACTCCGTTCGTGACCACCTTATTCGCCTGCCAGTGCCTCTCGAACACCACCTTCGCCTCGTTTCCCACCATCTTCACGCTGCGAACGCCCACGCAGTCCTTGAGAGCCTTCTTCAAGTCGTCCTCCTTCACGCCCTCCATCTCCTTGATGTACACCACGTTCGGACGCAGGTCCAGCGTCAGCTTGCTGTTGTCCACACGCGGTCTCGGCGTGTAGTGCCAGCCTCGACCGCGCGCACGGCCTCTGCCTCTGCCCCTGCCGCGGTAGCTCGAGAAGGCGTTGCGCTGAATGTCCATCTCCTTCGCCGTTTCGTCCAGGATGCGCGTCATGATGTCCGTGGACATCTTGTTGATCTCCTCGCTCACCGCCGTCGAGTGCACTGCGTCGTTCACCTCGTCCAGCGTCTTCTGCAGCTCCAGCTTCGCCCGCTCTCCGTTGTCCACCACGCTCGGCGTCGCCTCCGCGCCCTCCTCGCCCTCCTTCTTGGGCGTCTCTCCGACCTTCTCCACGCCACACTTCACCAGGCGATACACGTCCTGCGCATCGGCGAAGATCTTCTGCGACACGCTGAGCAGACGCTCCTCGTGCGGGATGCGCGACTCGTCCTTGCACCGCTCCCACAGCAGCGCGTACTGCTTCAGGATCGCCAGGTACTTGCTGATGCCCGTGCGCTTGCTCTTCAGCTCCTGCAGCTGCACAAGCTGCCGCTGGCGGATCAGGTCCAGCTTCTTGTTCAGCTCGTCCTGGTTGCTCGTGCTCGACGCTCCCGGCGCAGTGCTGCTGGCAGTGGTGTTGTTCGACGACGGCGCGGCGTCGCTCTCGCTCTTCGAGGAGCATGGATGCACTTCGGTGAAACGGTCGTTCAGCACGGGGATGTCCGCCTCCAGCGCCTTCTTCGCCTCTTCGGGCGTGGCGAACTCCACGATCGCCGAGTCGGACTCCGGGTGCAGCTACGCGTAACCAGCTCGACACACACGCACCGTCACCGTGTTGATGTTACCGAAGCGCTTGAAGTGGCTGCAGAGAGACATGATCTAGAGGTGACGCTCCGCGCCATGTCGCACGTTCATGTTCTTCTTCGCGATGAACATCACCTTGATGCAGTTCTCCATGCTCTTGTCCTCTACGCCTCATTCCCATGTCCAGTCCCCACGACTCGCGTCCTTGCCCTCGTTCACCAACTGCGACAGGCTCGTCTGATCTACACGTCACAGAAGGAATATGCACCCACTTCCAGAGCCGTCCGGCAGCTGACCGCCCTGCATGCGCGACATCAACTGCTGAACGATCAGCTGAAGCGACTGCTGGTCCACGGGCGATCTTCCCGAATCGTCTTTGCGGTTGTTGCGGTTGTAGTTGCCGTCTACACTTCATATTACACATTCACCCTTCACAGCGCTTATTCCCTCGGTTGTTCCACTACACGTGAGTCCTAACAAGAAGCGTTACGTTGCGCTCTCTGAATGTGTCTCTACGTCTCTCGTTGGAGTAGGATCTCGAATCGCGTCTGAAACTGCCAGAGCGACTTCTGGATCTTCGGCTATTCGACGCTGAACGACTGCGTGATCGAGGCGGAGGAGAACGAGGGCGATTATCACGGGGATAGTCGCGCGTATTCGAGAAGGACCTTGATCGCGACCGCGATCTCGACCCCGAATACGACCGTCGCTTCCAATTGTCTTCCGCCGGATCCCTCTGACGACTTCCCTCTCTTGAGGCCGATCGACTGCGATACGACCTGGAATACCGAGAGTCATCCGATGTATCCTACTATGAAAGTTGGTTGAAATAGTTTACAAGATAGTCCTTTCGCAGATCCACGAGACTATTCACAACCCATCCCAGATCTATTCATGATGATGACCACGCCGCACTCGTACCACTGTTGATATAATCCCTCAACTCACGATCCAGGTAGTCTTGAAACTCGGAATCACTCTCGCTTGCGATAGAAAAGCTCGACTTTACGAACGTGGTCACCTTCTCAAGCATGTCATCATACCTGAAACGTGAAACAGCCTCACCTCCGACTACACATGTCCTTTCAGAATATTCATAATATCCCTAGTCCGTTGCTCAAGCCTCTTTCTATCTCGGGTTAACGACATCCTTCTATTCCTTTCTGTGGGCAAATCGACGTGAATCGTGATTCCAGAAAGAGTGCCCTTTTCGGATCCAAAATCGACTCCTTTTCTGGCTTCACACCCAAACAAGGACACTGTCGTGTCGGTTTGACTCTACACAACCAGTGCAAGCTTCTGTGCGCTTCTAGAGAAAGAAGTGGTTCTGGTGTTGTGACTCGAGTATTCCTATCCTCTTTTGAAAGACGTAGGACCGATCAACTGAAAATCGATCCTTCTTTCCAAATCCACTTCTCTGTGCCGGATGGATCCCTTCGTGATGAAAATGATTCGTATGCAGTGCACGTCACTATTCTATTCAAATGACCTTTTCTTTTCTTGGTTTCCTTCTGCTTGCGCAAATCGCCTCCGCGGCAAAGATCGAGTACGTTTCGGCGCCTTCAACGGATCTGTGGTACAACGCAACGCGAGTAATCGCCGATCCGTCCGTCGTAACCAACTACACACTCGTCACAAGAGAATCCTGGTCCTCTTTCACCATCAACGGGACGCTCTGCACTCCGGTATTCAACCTCACTTCATCCGAAACCATTTGCCGAGTGGGGGTTGTCGATTCGGGTAACGAGTAGCCTTTTGCGAACGAGTGCATTGAAATCTCGCTGCACGACGGAGGTTGCATTCACTACGATGAGGCGACGGTCCCTTCTCTTCGCCTGGTGGATACTCCCGTGAGAGTGAAAACGGACGACGATGGACACTTCTCCGTATACGCGGAGTACAACCACTCGATTCCCCTGAAGTACAAGTAGGGGTGAATGGATTCTGTTAACTCTCAGGAGCGTGACCATCGGAATCTTCAACAACAGAAGTCTCCTCTGCAGTGACTACACGTGGGACCAGCGCGAGATCACCGACGGTTCTCTGTCGTCCCGTTTCTCCTTCACCCTTTTGCTCGTTTCCCTGCTTGTATTCGTATGGTACAACTAATGGAATCTGTTTCCAACAAACACCCCACAATGCCTGCAGCTTCGTGTTGAACGCCTCG
>ERZ780157.3977-NODE-3977-length-11700-cov-2.900472_pt1 | contig 11700 bp, 12 predicted proteins | sample MGYA00511169_ERZ780157 | MGnify/ENA primary metagenome ERZ780157 (study PRJEB29588, sample SAMEA1965149) | human gut metagenome | biome: human gut; feature: human-associated habitat; material: faeces | place: Denmark | collected 2008/2010 ... | reverse complement strand
ACCGTGACCCTGCTGGATAAGAACGGCGCGGCGGTGATGCAGTACAACGTTTCCGACCTGCGCGCGGCCTACGATCAGTACGGCCTCAACGACGCGGATCAGCTCGTCGTCGCAAGCACCGTTGGCGCGGCGGTAGGCGAGGAAGGCCAGGAACGGGTCCACCTTCTCGCAGAACTGACCGATCACCTTGCTGTCGTAGAAGGGATCCTTCAGCAGGAACTCCTGCGCGTTCTGGTTGTTGGAGATGTAGATCTTACCGATGGCGTTGTGGAGCTCGGGGTCCTGAGAGCCCTCTCTCAGACGAGCCTCCAGCCAGGGCTGGATCATGCGCAGGCGGTTGCGCGCCTCGCACACGTCGACCAGCGGGGCAATGGGGCACATCGCCATCACGGAGTTCAGCAGCGACTGGATGAAGTCCTCGGAGGCGTCCATGTCGATCAGCTTGCCGATGATCACGGGCGTCTTGGCGGGAGCCACCTTCTGCACGAACGCCTCGATGTACTTGGTCAGGTGCTGCTCGTACAGGTACTGCGTCATGTCCTCGATGAGGTCGAAGCGGTTGCACAGGTGGATGAGGGCCAGCGGGTCGGGCAGGTTCGCGTCGATCAGGAAGGCCTTCACCTCCTTGGGGTCGTAGGCGTTGCCCTCGCGGCACATGCGCTCCACCTCCTTGTACTGACCCATCTTGGTGGCGGCCTCGATGTACTTGAGCTGCACGTTGCCGTCGGTGGTGGTGTACGCGATGGCGCTGAGGAAGTAGAAGAGACCCTCCGTGCACGAGAACTCGTCGAAGAGCGCGATCAGCTTGTCCACGCCGATCTTCTCGGAGAACTGCTGCGCCACCTTCACCACGATCTGCACGTTGGAGGAGTTGTAGGACATCAGCGTGCGCAGAATCTCAATGGGCTCGTCCTCGGGCAGGTTGCCGATGTAGGGGATCAGGAACTCGGGCTTGATCATGTGCGTGTTCACGATCACGCGCTTGATGTCGTCCACGTTCGTGTACATCGTCAGCGCAGCCTGGTACAGGCCGGCGCGCTCGCACAGCTCCGCGATCTTCGCCTTGTCGTAGTGGGTGAACATGTTGGCGGAGATGATGGCGTCAGCCACCTGCGTGTTGCCGCTCGACAGGTTGATCTCCAGCACGCGCGTCTGCAGGTCGCCGTCCTCGGGCAGGTCGCCTCTCTTCTGGAGCACCTCCAGGAGGAAGCCCGTGCACTCCTGCACAAGACCCATCGTGTAGAAGGTATCGGCGATGCCCTGCACGTCCAGCGTCTCGGCGTTGGTCTTGGCGAGCATCTTCGCGAAGCCCTCGGCAGCCTTGGGGTCCTGCGACACCATGTTGCGGATCAGCGCGTTGTAGTCGGGCGTGTAGTTCTTCTGCTGGCAGTACTGCAGCACCTTCTCGTACTGGTGCTCGCGGATCAGCGTCGCCACCACCTTCTCGTGGCAGTTGCCCTTGAAGTAGATCGCCATGGCCAGCTTCACGTCCACGCTCGCCACCATGTCTCCCAGACGCTCGGAGCACGTGATCTTGTCCTCCTTCATCCACTTCTCGATGATCGGGGTCTTGCCCTGCTGCAGAATGATCTTGCAGAACTCGATCGTCTCGATCTCGTTCAGGCGACCGATCTCCACGATGGCGCCGATGTAGGTCACGAACGGAGGCTGCTGACCGGGCTGCGCGGGCATCTGCTGCAGCTTGCGGATGGTGTTCTCGTTACGGATCAGCGTCGCGGGCGACTTGTACGCCACGTGCGCGGCCGCCTTCACGTTGCCCTGCTGCATCAGCGTGCTGAACTGCTTCAGGAAGATGTCGTCAGCGCCGGGCAGGTTCAGGCGCGAAGCCAGCTCCAGAGCCACGGGCATGTTCTTCAGCGCGTTCATCACGAAGGGAACCAGGTTCGCCTCCACCAGCGTCACCTTCAGGATGGCGCCCTTGCCGGCGGACAGACCGATCACGCCACCAGTGGACACCTTGGTGGTGAGGAAGATGGGCTCGGGCGAGATGCGGGAACGGGCGAGCAGAGTGCCGGTCATGATGTCGAACATGTACACGAAGCCCATCTTGGTCATCACGTACGACAGGCAGCGCTTCTCGTCGATCTCCATCGACACGGGGAAGTCGGTCGCGGCCTCGGCGGGGAAGGCGGGCTTGATCTTGAAGCCACCGGGCTTGCCGACCTCCATGGCGTAGTACTTGCACGCGGGCTGAGGTCCCTTCTTCTCGATGAAGGTGAACAGCTGACCCTTGGCGGTCTGGTTGTCCACGTTGATGAAGCCACCGCAGTGACCAGCGAGGATCTGGGACTTCTTGTTGTCCACAGAGTACAGCTGGATGGTTCCGGCAATGCTGTTCTCAGCGCCCTTGCCGATACCCACGATCATGCACCACTTCTGGTCCGGGCTCACGCTGTAGTTGATGATCTGGCACTGCGCGAGGTTGGGGTGGCGGTCCATGATCTTTCTGGGGTTGCTCTCGCCCTCAATGCACCAGTGGAACACAGAGGTGTGGGTGATGATGGCGATCGTCTTGGCGTCGATCCAGGTCCAGTAGGAGACGGCGCTGTTGTCGGGGAGCTTGAAGGAGCTCACCTTCGTCTTGGTGTCGAGGTTGAACACCTGGAGAGCGGGACCCTTGCGGAGCGCAACGATCTTGGCCTCGGGGTTCATGATGGTGGACTCGGCACCCATGGGAATGCGAGAGACCTCGTTATTGTTGGTGAGATCCACAACAGTCAGAGAGGCGCCCTGGGCGGTTTCCTCGCGAATGCAGATGTACTTGTCGGACTCCATCGTCACACTGTTGAAGTTGATGCTAGCGGGGTTGATGCCAAGAGCAGTGAGCTACAGTCAATCCGAGCGCAAAAACCCTACGTTGGCGACCTCGTTATACACAATAGGGATCTGTTGCATACTTAATTCACGCACAAAAGGATAATTTGGATCTAGCATCCCAACGGTCCATCCGCGGAATAGACCGAGCGAGGCACTGGACGCACCGGATTTGCGCCAACGGGATGCGCGCACGGGACCGTGGCATCGCTGTGTTAAGATTCCGATTCACAGGGCATTGTTATATTCCGTGGATCTCGTTGCGCTTGTGACGGAGACGAACGGGAAGGGTTTTGTGGAAAGGAGGAAGGAAGGAGGAGAAACGGGGAGGGCGAATGAAAGGCTTCACGACATGGAAGGGTGCCACACACAGCGTTCATTCTACCCCACAAACACGCTTAAGACAAGCGATAGAACAAATAGAGTTAAAGAATTCATCATTCAACTCACTGATCGCTCATAGAAAAATGGCACAGGTGCGTCAACTCTACCGCGAGCTGCTTCGAACGGCGAGACTCCTCGTACGCACTTCGTTGGGCGGGTGCTAACGCTGTAGCCCGAGGGTCAGTCCGTCGAAGCGATACAGGAGGTTCGAACGAAATTCCGTTCCCACATGAACGAGAAAGACAGTGGGAAGTGGCAGCGAGCGAAAGGAGTGATGCCTAGGATCAAGGAGCTGGTACACGAAGCGGATGGCCGTCTGAAGTTCTGGAAGATGATCACGCCTCGCAGAACGAGCGAGGAGGCTGAGAACAAGGTGTATCGGTCGACGCTGAAGGGGGAGGTGATTTGTAGCGTGAACGAGAAGGGCGAGCTGGTGGAAGGACACGGGGAGTACGCGAAGAAGTGGAGTGCGTCGTGTGGGCGTGATGTGTAGTGCAAAGCTGTCCCACTTCGGCATGGTGACGGACGAGATGCGTTTTATCAACGAGCAGCAGCTCCGCAGAATGAGTTTCTTGCCCTACAAAAAGCGCATCTGAGGGGATTGTACTATGGTATTTTTACGAACGGAGCGTGTTTGTTGGAAATAGCGAGGGAGGGACGGGCGAGAGAAGGACGCAGACGGGAGCGTTGATAGTCAGGGACCACTGGACATGCACATTCTATTGCAATCCACTATTACTCAGCAAATAGAGGTTATAGAGGCTTCCCCTTTGACCATTATTCACCAGGACTGTAATGAGTAGTGTTATTCCAATAGATGGTAAGGAATCGCCGATGGTGCTGAAGCTCAGACATGAACCTCAACAGCAACGATTCTGATAGAGGGTCGCTTTGCAAGGATAATAGCGCTCCGGTTCGCCAGCAATCCACGCTTCTTCCTTTCGGGAAGTGGCATTCTGTTATTCCCGTCTTATCTGTAGCATGAATCCCTCCGCCGACGCTAAATCGATGATGGCAACGGAGTCGAGTACCTTGAAGTCGGAAATAGAATACCCTACCGCGTTTGGTGGCTTTGGAATGACTCCCTATCCGGCTGTCGGTGGACTGAGTCAGGAAGTCGATGATCTGTACAATCCCGTAGGGCTCGTACGTATTTGTGAGGGCTAGAGCTATTCGCTGAATTACACGGACTACACGGCCAACCACAGCGGGAACGGGCTCGGGCCGTTTCGTGCTTCTCCCAAGGACGAGAAGAAGCTGTACAGTCGCCATTCTCTTGGCAGCGTCTTTGGGTACGGCGAGAATACGATGGAGCCCTGTACGGTTCGCGCTCTGTGATGAGGAATAGACGGATCGAGGAACGACCTCCTGCTTCCGAATCTGCCTGATGTGATGGAGAACGAGGGTCTCAGTCCCGCGACGCAGCCTCTCTCCGGTGTGAGTGGTGGCATGAATTCCTCCATGGGAAGTGGCATGAATTCCTCCATGGGAAGTGGCATGAACTCCATGGGAAGTGTGAATGGTGGGATGAACACTATGGGAGGCGTCAACACGACAATGAACTCCACTATGGGAGGCGTCAACACGACAATGACTCCCCCTATGAGCGGCGTGATGGGCTCCTCGAGCAGTCTCTTCAACCTCGGAGACTCCATGAACTCCTCCTTCTCTTCCGTGAACCACGCGATGCGCGGGAAGGAGCTGAGTCCCTCTTTTAGTGCCAGCCTGTCGCGCGGGCTGAACGCATCCACCAACAGTTTTATGCTCTCGTCGTTCGACACCAACGACTACTCGCACTGTACGCCCGTCGGCTTACCCTCACGTCTAGTCGGAGGCGCCTCGCTCACTCCCTCGACGCGCACGTCGGGCTTCGCGATGAACCCGCTCTATCTGGACAACTCGGGACTCATGAACGACTACACGTCGGAGCCTGGGTACTCTCCCGTACCTTCCTCGCCCTACTACGCCGAGGACATGTCGCCGCGCCGCCTCTTCCCCTCCCAGTCCACCAACTCGCGTCTGCTGATGACGTACGCACGCTCTCCGTGCCTCACGCCTAGCGCCGACGCGCCGCCGCTGCAGCGCTCGCTCTCCTCCATGGGCAACGCCTCGCTGAAGCCGCTCAACAACGCGATGGACCTGCCCTCCAGTACCATCGAGTACCGGAACTCCTCCTACAAGCCCAAGGAACGGTGCGCCCTCCTTCTCGCCGTGACGCGTAGAGCCAAGAACCTGTCGTGGCAGACGGGCGACGTGGAGTCGTTCCGCGGGCACATCAAGGACATGTCGCGCGACCACAACGGCTGTCGCACGCTGCAGCAGTGTCTGGACGAGTGCCCGCTGAAGATCGTCCCCATGATCTACGACGAGGTGGGCAACGAGCTTACCGACCTGATGATGGACTCCTTCGGCAACTACCTCTTCCAGAAGCTGCTGGATGTCAGCAGCGACGACCAGCGTCGCGAAGTGGTGGGTGTCGCGGCGGCGTGTGACGACTAGCTGATGAAGGTGAAGGGCAAGATCGTGGAGGCGTCCTACAACGTCCACGGCACGCGCAGCGTCCAGCGCCTCATCCAGGTCTGCAAGGAGCCGGACATGGTGAAGATGATCATGGACGCGCTGCGCGGGCACATCGCCGTGCTGAGCTCCGACTCCAACGGCAACCACGTTATCCAGCGCTGTCTGCAGTATATGCCCGAGCAGTACCGCATCGACGTCTTCCGGGAGGTCGTCAACAGCTGCGTCGACGTACGCCTCGCTCGCCTCGCTCACGCGCTAGATCTCCACGCACCGCCACGGCTGCTGCGTCGTGCAGCGCTGTCTGGACTCCGCGCCCGCCGAGTACCACAGCCTGCTCCTGGACGCCATCGTGAAGAACTCCTACGAGCTGATCTGCAACCCCTTCGGCAACTACGTGATCCAGGTGGGCGTGCGGGGGCGGGCTGACGCGTAGTACTTGATCGAGCACGGGAAGACGGAGGAGGCGGACCGAATCACGCGCTGCGTGCTGGGCCGCGTGTCGGAGCTCTCGTGCCAGAAGTACAGCTCCAACGTGATCGAGAAGATCCTGAGCTGCGCGACAACCAACGTGCGAGGAGAGATCATCGTCGAGATCGCCAACTCCGCGAAGCTGCGCGAACTGCTTCACGACAAGTACGCCAACTACGTGATCCAAAAGGCGCTGAAGATCGGCACCACGGAGCAGAAGAAGCTGCTCCTCGACGCCATCCGTCCCTACGAGGAAGAGCTGGGCCGAAGCACCGGAGGAAAGCACATCCTGACGCAGCTGAATGAAATCACTAGTACAGCGACTTCTCCTCGTTGGAATAAGGATTGACGTCTCCATGGAGCGATTCTCTTGATACCATACTGTACTATGTCATTGTGTTGTTTCGTTATATCCTATCGTATTTATGGAAACGACACTCATGGGATTGTATATTACTGATCTTTTCTCCTGTTTGTTTTTGAGCGTCTTGCGTCTTAAATCGAGAGAAAGCGCCTCATGCCCAATCAGGCACAGCGAATCCAAAACCCCGGGATGGAGCAGACCCAGAGAGCGGAATTGGGACACTCCGGCCCCTAACGATCCACCACTCCTTTCCCCTTCTTTCATCAAGAATTCGTTTGTGTATTCACCAGAATTTATAATGGTAGGTTGATTTCCTCTCAGAAGGACCTTCTCTTTCCCGTCCAGGGAATTGGAGACGAGAGAAGGACCCATTCCCGTTCTGCCGACGGCACGGTTCTAACCGCTTCCTAGGTTTTCACTCGTTTTGTTGAAGTTGGACGTGTCGCTTACGTCAGCTACGGAGCTGATTTCGGCAAGCTCTGCACGATCGTCGACATCATCGATGGCAAGAGAGTGAGAGGCCTTGTATGTGGCTGACTTCGTAGGTGCTCGTCGATGGCCCCTCCACTGGCGTGAGAAGACAGCAGATGCCCGTGAGTCGTGTGCCTGTTCTGTAACGACTAGCTGAACCACCTCTACCTCACTGACTTTGTCATCTCCATCAAGCGTGCTGACAAGAGTGATGCCGTTGCTGAGGCTTACAAGGCAGGTACGGGTTGAGAGTTGTCGTTGAGGAGTAGGCGAAATCGACAACAAGTGGAACGAGACTGCTTGGGCGAAGAAGCTCGCTGCTCGCGCCAAGAAGGCTGCCATGTGCGATTTCTGCCGTTTCAAGGCTCGCTACGCCAAGAAGCATTAAGGGGTCTAGTACAAACGAGCGTTGTTTGTTGCAAATGGTAATTCATTCGTGGTGTGAAGTGGATCTGCGTTGCTCGCTTTCCGTCTATCTTGTCAGACTTCAAACAATAACTTGTTCAAACACATCACCCTTTCAGCAAACCCCAATCCACATTCCTCTCAAAATCACTCAAATCACGCCTCAAAAACAAACACATCAACTGCTCATCTTCAAATAACCGCACAAGTGCTATATAGAACATAAATTAAAGGAGGCTAGAAATGTTCTCGGGAAGAGGCTCGATGGTGGTGTGGTAGAACTGCTCGATTTCGCCCATCATTTCCCTGTCGTCGTTCAGGATGAAGTTGATCGCCGCGCCCTTTCTACCATAACGGCCCGAACGACCGATACGGTGAATGTAGTTCTCGCGATCCTGAGGGAAATCGTAGTTCACCACGAGAGACACCTGCTGGACATCAATGCCACGAGCAAGCAGATCCGTCGTGATCAGCACACGCGTCGCGCCGCTGCGGAACTCCTTCAGAATTGTGTTACGGGTCTTCATTTCCATATCGCCGTGAATGGAGGACACGGTGAAGTCCTTCTCCTTCATCGCGTGCGTCAGCCAGTCCACCTTTCTGCGGGTGTTGCAGTAGATGATCGCCTGCGTGATGGCGAACGACTCGTACAGGTCGCACAGCGTCTCGAACTTCCAGCTCTCCTTATCCAGCTCGATGTAGAACTGCTTGATACCCTCCAGCGTCAGCTCGTCCTTCTTCACCAGGATGCGCACGGGGTCGCGCATGAACTTCTTGGAAATCTCGAGGATCTCCAGAGGCATGGTGGCAGAGAACAGCGCCACCTGCACGTTCTCGCTCAGGGAACGGAAGGCCTCGTAGATCTGGTCCTTGAAACCGCGGCTGAGCATCTCATCAGCCTCATCCAAGCAGAACAGCTTGCACTTGCTCAGGTCCAGCAAACCGCGCTGGATCAGGTCGTTCACACGGCCGGGAGTGCCCACGACGATCTGCACGCCGCTGCGCAGCTTCTCCATATCCTCCTGAAGAGCCGTTCCGCCCACGCAGCAGTGCATGTTCACCTTCATGTACTTGGAGATGTTGCTGAGAACGCTGAAAATCTGAAGAGCCAGCTCACGAGTGGGAGCCATGATGAGCACCTGGCAGTCGTTGCTGTTCAAGTCGAGCAGCTGCAGAGCAGAAATGCAGAACGTACCCGTCTTGCCCGTACCTAACGATTAGCCACTCCCTCTCCACGCCGCGTACCCGACTGTGCCTGAGCGATCGTATCGTGACCCTCCAGGACAGGAAGAATAGCCTTCTGCTGAATGACGGAGGGCTTCTCAAAACCGTAGGCGTAAATGCCACGGAGGAGATCCAAGTTCAGACCAAGGTCGTCGAAGCTCTCGACTTCCTTGTCCCAGTTGGATTCAATGTCGACGTTGTCGACGGCAGGAGCAGTATCTACACCACGTTAGGATTTGCGCTCGCGCAGAGAGTGTTTCAAAGCAATCCGTCCGATCCTACTGTTATCAGCCATTAGGAAATTAGTGATTGGTAGGAATGAATGGCTGAATCAATGCCTCTTTTGGTTCTCGTGCACGTTGGAACCCACTCTCGTTGTCGAAACGGGATCCCTAGCATCATTCTGTCCCTTCTGGGAAGGATGTGGAGTGAACGCCTAATGAGTGCTCCGTCTCCGGTTCGCTTGGAAAAGAAAACACTTCGGATCCTAAAGAAAAACACTAGGGGAGCACGCATTAAGAAATGCTCTCATTCGGGAATCCAGCACAAGTGACGGGCCCGCACGACGTGCTAAACGGAATTCCCTTGAAGCAGCAGATTCCCTTCTCGTTGGTCTTGAAAAACTACGCCTCACCGCATTCACTCACTCTCACGGGTAGAACCGCTTCCACCATCTTCCTCTTGTGAACCTGGTTCGGAGTGGCGGGATTCCCCTCGATTCCCTCAAAATGAACTCTCTCCCCCACTTTCGCGCCCTGCGGGGGATCGATGAGCGCTCCACGTGCGTGGTCCATCGTCGACGCGCACAGTAGCATCCCGTTCGATGGATAGCCCGCAAGCTTCCTCGCCTTCATGTTGCACATGACACACACCAGTCTGCCCTCCAATGCATCTGCACTATGAAACGCGCGTATGCCGGATCCGATCTTTCGCAGCGTCTCCTCCCCCACATCCACCTCCTCGCAGATGAGCTTATCGCTGTCGGGGTGATTCCACGCTTTCCGAATGCACCCCACGCGGATGTCCAGCTGCGCCAAACACTGCTCTGGTGTCAGCACTGTGTTTTGTGACGGTTGGCTCGCATGTCCTGCCGCCTTCTTCGGCTTCAGTTGCAGCACGGGCGGCGCATAGGGAGACGCCCTCACGGGCTTGCAGCTCTGCAGTCGCATGAAATAGGAGGCAATCGACTCCACACCCTCGATGGTGGTTAGGGAGGACTACATGAGGACATCGACGAGATGAATACCATGAGTGGAAAGAGCAGAAAGTAGGCACCATAGTCCGCGTTCGATAGTGTGCGCTTTGAGGAACAGAGGAAAGAAGAGAGTGCTGAATCCTCCTTCATTCTCCTCAACACTATTGTAGGATCCTTTTCCGCCGCCACGAGGTCGGAGATACGAGTCAACTAGGCGATGAACCCATGACAGTAGGGATACGGGTTCCACTTCTTCCGCCGATAATATTGAGTTCAGGTCACGACGAGTATCATTTCCACTCTCTGGTTTTGGTGATTCTATGGGTTCACAGGAGTATAAGAACGAGTACGACCCGTTTCCGTATTCTGTGCTCGATTCACGATGGACAGAATGAACTGGGTCAGCGAATCGTTTGTAGGCGCCGAACTCTCCAATCGCAGGAAAAGGGGAACGCATCCCTGGAGAACGAGATGTGCACGACGTAATACTCGAGTCTGTGCCAAACGAAACATGAGAAAGGGATAGAGTACAATAGAATGAGGAATCAACTTCTAGCTTGGATTTGTTTCCTCGCCGCTTCTTTCAGCCGGTCAAGCGTCTTTCTTCCATAATCTGAAGACTATAGATTACGCAAAGAAGGGTGCCATTACTCGCTTGAAATTGGTGTTCACGTCGACGTTCGTCTCTACACTTTACAGGGAAGAATGGAAGCGACTCTGCAAATCGTAGGCGATGTCTTTGTCCCGCAACATCGTCTCGATCGTCTTTTCATCCTCTTTTCGAATCTGACGAAGGCGGAGGAGGAGGCGCTCCTTCTCTGACAATTCTCCCTGTCTTCGTCTTTTGGCTACACGGTGAGTCCAAATCACCATTGCTACCTTCATTTTCCTTCGCAAAGAGCGATTCGGTCAGTTCGCGCTGACGCTTGTCCATCTTCTCTTTTCCGGCTTTTCGCATGAGAACCGCCTTGTGCTTCTTATCGTATGCCGCTCTCTTCTCTTCATCCAGGAGAATCTCCTTCGCTTCTTTCACGAGCTTAAACAGATCCGCTATTTGTCATTTGCACTGTATGACTGCCCACTTGCTTTAGCATCACCCTTATTCTTATCGGGATGGTACTGCAAGGCCTTCTTTCGGTATGCCTTGTTGATTGTCTTTGCATCGCTCTCAACTGCAATTTCGAGAAGACTGTAGTAATCGGTGAATTGAGTTGAAGCCATTTCTGTTGCTGATGGACGTGGGTATGAAATACTTGGGATTGGGTGGAGGCCGCCATGTGACGCCTTACGAGTTCCGCATTTTAGTGAAAGGTGAGGATGTGTTGTTGAAGGGGAGTTAGCCGACGAAGTGTCATTTCCTTTCTTTTGGGAAAGAGATGCGTCATTGGAGTTGTCCATCATAGCTGATGTTGTTTCCACAACAGGAACCGAGTTTGACGAATCCTCCCCAAAGCGGAACGAGTGGGCACAGTACCGTTTTCGACTTCCAACAATGGTATTGACAGATCAAACGCATTCTTCTCCATTGGGAAAGGGGGCAGAATCAAACCCCTTCTTGTCATCGGACCCTATTCATTAGGGGTAATTGGAGCGAATCGCCCCGAGTCGTTCTGCCTTCAATACTGGGAATTTGCAGAAAAGAGCCGATCCCGTGGATTCGTTCAAAATGATCGAGCTTATCCTCTCTCTTTTGCTGTTCTTTATTGCTTTCAGCCAGCCCGTTTCTTCTTGTGAGGAGGGGCGTGTTTTGGCTTCTTTCTCTACAGTGGGTGGTGATGCTGTGTGCCAGGTGCGTCTTAGCGACGAATCCATGACGATGGATGGGGCTGTTGTC
>ERZ780157.3973-NODE-3973-length-11702-cov-3.029965_pt1 | contig 11702 bp, 13 predicted proteins | sample MGYA00511169_ERZ780157 | MGnify/ENA primary metagenome ERZ780157 (study PRJEB29588, sample SAMEA1965149) | human gut metagenome | biome: human gut; feature: human-associated habitat; material: faeces | place: Denmark | collected 2008/2010 ... | reverse complement strand
CTTGTCACCAACCGCATGAACGTGGAATACATGCAAACTTCCGACGGCACGCAAGCCATCAGCTACCAAGGTATCCCCATCGTGTCCGACCGCTTCTGCCCGGCAAAGACTATGTACGTGTTGCACACTCCGTCCTTCCGCATCTACCAACTTTGCGACTGGCGTTGGTTGGAAGGCGACGACGGCAAGGTGCTCAAACAAGCCGCAGGCAAAGCCGTGTACAACGCAACCCTTGTCAAGTATGCCGACTTGTTGTGCGAACGTCCCAACGCACAAGGCGCAATCACCAACATCACCGAGGCGTAGTTCTTTTTGCTACGGTTGCGAGCGTGGCGGTAGGCATGCGTATGTCATAGGCGGACGTGTTTGCTTGTAGTGCCAAGCCGTGCGCAAGCAATTACTGCGCTAGGCAACCGAACAATATATCGCTCCAAGTGTTTTCGGGCGGCGTTGCGACAAACGACGTCGCCCTTTTTGTAAAAATATGAACAATCTAATTGAAATAACCGACGATTTGTTTGACATTAGCCGTCGACTGAAATCGGTGGACGAGGACTATCGGCTGTACTACAACGGCGCAAAACGTCGCTACGAAGTGCACAATCGCAAACAGTGCGGAAGTACACTTGCGTTTGTCGTGCCGTTTGAGGAGTTGGACGCACGCACGGTGGAGTACGCGCGCAAAACCCGTGCGGAAAACATCGAGTTGTTGCTTGCCGAAATGGACAAGCACAATGCCGAGCAGGAGCAGCAAAACACTGCTCGCGCGGTGGAAGCGGCAATGTCGGCAATTTGTTGACGGAGGTAACCATATGAAACTTAATCAAGCTGTAAAAATTTGCGGCGAGATACTGTCGCTCGGACTGTCGGAAGAGTACTTTGCACCTACGCAAACGACAACTCCCGAGGACAAAAACGTGCAGTTGTTGGTGACCGCCGCAGGGTTTGTCACCGAGGAACTGTTTGCCGACTACGGCGCAAACGTATACAAAAAGACGGCTAGTACCGTAGACGGCACATTGGCTGTTGCCAACCTGTGCAAGGTGCTGTCACTTACCGACGCGCAAAGCGGCAACGACGTTGCGTTTAGGTACACGGCGCAAGGTTTGTATGTGGGGTGCGACGGCAAATTTGACGTGGTGTACACGACAAAACCCACCAAGCCGAGCTGGACGGAAGAAGTGCCGTTGCCCTCTACCGCGCTTAGCGACCGTACCGTTGTGTACGGCATGATTGCCGAGTTTTTGCTGATGAGCGGCGACAGCGTGACTGCCGAACCGTGGCGTGTGCGCTTTGAAGATACCGCAAGCGCGGCAACGGTAAAGACCTCGTCCGTACATATGCCGGCGAGGAGGTGGCTGTGAGAAAATTTAACATACGTATGCCGAAATTCGTTACAAAATCGGTAAATTGCTCTACGAAATTTGCTTTGCAAAACAGTGACGAAGTGCGGTGTACTACGGCACAAAACGTGGCTGTCGGCAACGGAGTCGCCGCAACAAACAAGGCGTTTGTCGCAACGGAAACAACCCTTGCTAAGGTATATGCGGTGTGCGCCTTCGGCGGCAAAACGTTGTACTTGGCGGCGGACGGACTGTACGAGCAAGGCGAAGACGGACTTGTCAAAAAGGTGCGTGTACAAGCCGACGAACAATCGATGATTTGCCTAGACTCACAAACAAACCGCTTGTTTGTTACCACAGAGGATGGCACCGTGCGCTACAACGGCGACAGCGACGAACGCACGCTTATGGTGTCGGAGCGGATGACATCCCTTGTTTGCTACAACGGACGGGTGTTCGGCACAAGCGGCAAACGGCTGTACTTTACCGATACGGCGCAAAGCTCATTCAACGAGGACGACGACGGCGGATACATCGAGTTTGCCTCGACCGTTGGTTGTGTGTGTAACTTCAAAAACAAATTGTACGTGTTTGCCGACGGCGTGTACACACTTGCGCCCGACCTTGACGAGGCGTACTTTATTGTAACTAAAGTTTGCGAGTCGTCGCCCGACGTAACCTTTGCTACGGCGGTTTGCGACAAGCTGTATTGCGCAACGTCGGACGGCATGATGGTATATGACGGCGGCAAGTTTAGTAAGCTGTCGCTGTCGGTGGGTAACCTAGGCACAATACAAATGTTGTCTGCACAAAACGGACAACTTGTGATTGCCGACAACAAGCAAACGATTTTTTACAATCCTACAATGGCAACGGCGGAGGTATACGGCTTTGCGGCAAAGTCCGCGGCTATTACCGCAACGGAAGCGGTGTTGTGCGACGGCAACGGCATTGCCACATTGCAAACAAACGCCGACGGCGGCAGTTGGTACGGAACGCTTGACTTCGGGTACGCCGCAACAAAATGTTTGCGCAAGGCGGTGATTGTCGGCAAAGGTAAAAGCGTAATCACCGTGGAAAGCAACGGGCGATACGTTACGGTGGACTTTGACGGCGACGGCAGTGCGGCAACTGTGCCGTGCTACATTGTCGGGCGGCAATTAGACGTTACGGCAAAGCTTTCGGCAGGTGCTTCGGTGCAGTCCGTCGGGTTTGTCGGCGTGGTGTTTGACGAGGAGGTGAAACTGTGAGCGTATCTAGCGAACGATTACAGGAGCTTGCCGAGCTGATTGCCGCATTGAAAAAGAAAGTGTTGTTTATCGACAACAAATACAGTACGGACTACGTCGAGCCGCAACTCAATTTGCCCGATTCCTTAAACCTCGAGCACTTGACCTTTACGCCCAAGACTGACGCCGAGCTGACCGCCATTGCCGAGCAACAGGTCGCCGCAAGCTACCTTGCCAAAAAGCGTGCAATCGACGCGTCCTACGCAAGCGGCACGGCAACCAACGACAAGTCGCAAAGTCAGCTTGTCGCCACGCACGAGGAAAAGTTGGCAAAATTGCTGACGGACTACACCGACGGTTGGAAGAGTAGCTACCGCCGACTTGTCAACAACGGTTTGCTGTTTTCGTCGGTGGTGACGACGGCGCAACAACGTGCTTTGGACGAATACAATGCGGCTGTCACGGAGGAAAACAACGCTTACCAAACCGATTTGACGGCGCTTACAAATGCGAAAACTGCGCTTACAAACAAGTACAATGCGCAAATTTCGTCGTTGGATAGCGAAAAAGCCGCCAATATCGCAACTGCGCTGGAAGAGCTGAAAACCAAGCAAAACAAGGAAAAGCTTGCCATCGACAAGTACAACACGTCGTTGGACGAGCGCGAGGTCAAGTATCAGGCAAGCAAGGCACGCACCGAGGAATATGCACGTCAAGCCGAGTATGACCGCGCGTTGCAGGCTTCCAAACTGACGGTGGAACTTGGCGAAACGGGACTGATCGAGCAAAAGCAATCGGAAAAATTCACCTGTTGCAAGTTTGAGCTTGTCGGACTTACCAAGGAAGAGGCGTTGATTGTGGTGGACAGCGACAGCTTTTTCAGCGAGCATTTGGGCAGTAAGTTTACCACTCTCAAAGCTTGGATAAATGACAATTTGGCGTAAGCGGTGTTGCAAGTTGTGCGGTACAGCGTAAGACAAAAGGAAAAAGGTGCAATGAAGTAATACGCAGACAACGCAATGTACAAAGAAAACCATACTTTGTAAATCATGCGCCAGGCTTGCGTTTGCAAACAACATTGCTAAACAACGGTACGGTGCTTGGCTCGCATTGCCTAAATGCAAAAACGTAAAGAAAAACCCGAGGTTTTGTCACTGTGACTTAATCTCGGGTTTTGTATTATGTTTTGTATGCCGTTGTAGGGTTGTGGCGGTGCACCGAACTATCACAACACAATTGCGTGACAACTTGTTTTGTCGCTTGCGTTTGTTTGGTGTCAGTCGTCGCAATCGGCTTGGGTTGCACGGGCAATGATGTTGATGACTTCGATTGCCGCAATGAGTAGGTCGACTACGTATAAAAAATCGGGCACGGCTGTCGGTCCGTCGATAAAGAAGAAAATGGCGTTTATAAGCACGGTAATTGCAACCAATGCGCCCGTTACCATAAAGAATTTGGGTAGGTCGTAGTAATACTTCCTAACTTCCGAACCTCGGTTGATTGCGTACAACAGTAGTAGTATGCCTGCAACGACAGCGGCGTGTTCGAGAAGAAAAGTGACAAACATTGCCACCAAAAAGTAGAGTATAAATGCTGCAACTATACCCACTCCCGCTTCCGTCACCACAACATAAAACTCGCCGAAGTCATACGTGGTAGTGACGTTGACTGTCAACAAAATCATGAAAAATATCACTACGAAAGGTTCGTCGGCTACGACGTCAGGCGTAAGGGAAAACAGCATTGCTATTGCGCCGACCGTGATTGCTAATTTAATTATGTTTCCGAAAAAATGCAACAAAAAACCTTTAATTCGTCCCCACATACTTTTCCGTACCTACGTATTACTTTATATAAACATTATAGTAGCACTTTTGTCAAATGTGTCAATGAAAATATTGGTCAATGTGCAATATATTTTGACAATAGTAGATAAACTTTGCGAAATGAGGGCGCTTGTTCGTGGTGTAGTGAGTGGCAGTAATCGTGCTTGGGGAGCAAGGTGTTTGACTATTGGCAGTAATCATTTTGTCAAAGGGGCATATCACCGAAAACCGCCTCGCAATTGCCACGTACGATAGTAAGTGGGTAGAGGCGTAGCCACAAAGGTAGTGGAAGGGTGTGCAGTGTCGCCGAGTTATTGCCACGTTGCGAACGCCTGATGCTCGCTTCCCGTCGGGTAATAAAGTCAGTGTAGGGTAGTCTTCCCGGTCGCCCTGTTTGTCACTTACTACAAAACACTTGAAAAAACGTGGCAAGTAGTGTATAATGTTTAGTAACTATATTCGGAGCTTATCCCATGAGATACCAAAACAAATCGGCAATTTCATATATGTTCCGCAATTTTTGGCGGCTTGTACCCATTGCTTTGCCCTTCGGCATAGTGACGGGCGTATTTTGCAACTTTGTTTGCGAGGCGGACTTTGTTGCCAAACTTTTCCGCGGAAGCATGACTTTGGAAGGCTTCCTAGGCGAGTTTACCAAAAGTTTCACCTTGGTGCGCTACGGCGTACATTGGTACTTGCCGATAATTGTCGTACTGCTTATGGCGCTTACCGAAAGCGTGTTTGTGGTAAAAATCAGCCGTCACATGCGTGTGGGCGAGCTGTCCGTCGTCTCTCCCAAAAACGTGCTGACCATCTTCCCCACAATGCTGCTGTACGTTGCCGTGATGTTTTTGGCAAAGTCGGTGTTGGACTTCCTGCCCGTGGGCGTGGTGCTGATGATGAAATCCGTCAATAGGGTTTCGATACTAGCCTCGGTTGCGCTTGTGGTGACGTTTATTTTGTCGTTGTTTGTCAGTTTCGTGTTTGGGCTATTGCTGTGCGCGTTCCCCTTCAAGTACTGCGACAACTACTCGTTCAACTCCGCGCTGTCCTGCTCCTCGCGTTACACCTCGGGGGATCGCAAGTACATTTGGCTGTTTACCATGCTGTATCCTTGCACTCGCCTAGTGGTCAATCTTGTAACGATCTTGACGGGTAGCGGTATTGTCGGCATGGTGTTGCAAGTGTTGTATTTCACATTCTTTGCCGTGTATGTGCCGTGCTTGGCGTTTGTCAAGTACTACGAGTATGTCGGGCGCGAGCGTCGCGACATCGGACAGGTAATGTTCGGATAGTATTACATTGACTAAATGGTTGTCCTTGTGGAGGTATTATGACGTTAGGAAAGTCGTTGCGACTGTCGGCGTGCAATTGGAAAGTATTGTTGAAGTCGGTGTTTTGTCAAACCGTGATTTTTGCCGTGGTAGTGGCGTTGGCGGCAACTATGTTCGGCGGAGTGGTCGGGCAGGTGGCGGACGCATTTGCCAAGAGCGGTATTGCGGACTTTGTCAAAGATACCGTTTCTTCCATCGCTTCGGGCACGTTCAACCCGTCGGAGTTTGCCGACGGCGTGCAAGGTATCGTGGTGGCGTTCCAAGACGCATTGAGGGAAGTGCAAAGCGATTGGGGACACATCGAGTGGACGTATTTGTTGTTTTTGGTCGTGATTTTTGCATACCGTATGCTAATTTCCGTTACAGACGTGGCTGTCGATTGCCAATTGGAAGAGTTTATGACAAGCAACGCCACACGCCCGTTCAGCTGGTTTTTCTTCAAAAAGCAAGGCGAAACTTGGGCGTTTACGGCACTGCAAACGGTGTTTGTAATGCCGCTTGATATGGCAATCTTCTTCGGTTGCTTGGGCTTCTACTTGGTGTTCCTTATTACATTCCGTTGGTGGACGATTATCCCGATTGCAATCATAGGTTTACTGATGTATGCGGCGCGCATGACGCTGTTTGCCTTCTGTCTGCCTGCCGTCGTTACGGAAAAGGACATGTCCGTCGGCGAAGCGTTCCGCTACGGCTTGTCTACCGTGTTCCGCCGTTTTGGGCAAGTGTATTGGAAAAACTTGGTCGTCGTTACGTTGATTGCCGCAATATTTTTGCCTGCCGCACTGTTTATCAAGGATCCGTATCTTATGGCGGTGGTAGGCGTGTTGCCCAACTTCATACTGTACTTTATACAAAAGAATATCAACATGTGCGAGTACTTCGAAGCAACGGAACGTCCGTACTTCAGCAAAGTGGTGGAAGTGGAAGGCACCGAGCGGTACAACAAAAAGCACAAAGCCGTCGTGGCAACGGAAGAGCAATAAGTTTGTCGTAAAACGAAAAATTTGACAAAAATTTCTTTTATGAAAATAAACCCTTTTCCTACTTGACAAAAAGTGCGAAAGGGTTTATCTTTATGTTAGACATAGTAATGTAACTCGGAGAAGAAAATGAAAGTAATTTCAAGTGATTTACTTAGGGGACACATCGACACGTTTGTTTTGTCGGCGTTGATGGACGGCACTAAGTACGGCAACGAAATACGTAAGTATATTTCGTCCAAAACAAATAGCCTGTATGTACCTAACGAACAAAGCCTGTATTCTGCCTATCACCGATTGGAAGACATGGAGTGCATACGCGGTTACTGGGGCGAAAACGTCGGCGCAACACGCAAGTATTACACGATTACCGACAAGGGACGTCAGATGTACGAAGTAAACAAGCGTGAGTGGGAAAACGCCAAACGCCTTATCGACATATTGATTAAGTGAGGCTAACAGTGCTTTATTCGGAAATCACCGTCAAGACCAATCGTGAAAGCGCCGAACTTATTGCGTACTTTCTTGAGGAAGTGTGCATGGAAGGCGGCGTGAGCATATACGACATCAACGATTTGCTTGACAATCCTTCTTGGGACTACAAGGACGATGTGGCGGAGAAACCTTACGACAAGGAAGTACTCGTCAAGGGATATTGCGAGACCGAGGACACCGATGGTGTCCTTGATTTTTTGCGCAAAAAATTTGCCACGCTGACAAACGCAGGGTCGCTAAGTATGTCCGTGCGCAGTGTGGACGGCGACAGTTGGGTGGACAAATGGAAGGAAACTTTCAAGCCCATCGAAACGGAAAAGATAGTTATTTGCCCCGAGTGGCAACAAGTCACCACCGAAAAAAAGGTGTTGTTGCTGGATACGGGCATTGCATTCGGCACGGGACAGCACGAAACCACAAGTATGTGCCTTGCTTTTGCCGAACAGTTGCCTCTTGGCGGCAAGCGTGTGCTGGACGTCGGGTGCGGTAGCGGCATATTGGGTTTGTCGGCGTTGCTTCTCGGTGCGGAGTGCGCAGAGCTTGTGGACATCGATCCGCAAGCCGTGGACATCGCGCGCCCCAATGCGGAAATAAACGGACTTACCGCAAAGTGCAAGATACACGCAGGCAACCTTACCGAGCAGACGAACGGCAAATTCGACGTTGTGTTTGCCAACCTTACTGCGGACATTTTGGCAGGGTTGTACGAGGACATTGCAACGGTGGTGGACAGCGGCGCAACGGTGGTACTGTCGGGCATATTGGATATCAAACTGGATTACGTCAAGGAAATGTACGGCAAAACATTCGACATTGTCGAGGAAAAGTCCCTCGGCGAGTGGCGTGCGTTGCACCTTACGGCAAGGTAGAGCGGTAGGGCGAAAGATGAGAATTGCTGTATTCACCTTGGGGTGCAAAACAAATTTATACGAAAGCGGACAGATCGTGTCGGCGCTTTGTGCGGCAGGGCATGACGCTTTCCACGGGTTGGAGTCTGCCGACGTGTTTGTGCTAAATACTTGTGCAATCACTGCGGAAGCGGAGAAGAAATCTCGCCAACTCGTCACACGCGCACGCAAACTTAACCCCAATTGTAGGGTTGTGGTGGTCGGTTGCGCCTCGGAAAAGAACCCTGCGCAGTTTGAAGGGCTTGCCAATGTGACTGTCGTCAAAGGCGTTGCGGGCAAAACAAAGGTAGTGGACGAAATACTCGGCGAAGGCGTGGATGTGGAACAAATCCCGTCCGCCTACGAGGAAACGGTCACTTCCACGCAGGAGCACACACGTGCTTTTGTCAAAATTCAGGACGGTTGCAACAATTTTTGCACCTACTGTATCGTGCCGTATTTGCGCGGTCGCAGTCGCAGCAGACGTGTTGCCGATGTGGTTGCGGAAATAAAACAAGCCAACGCCGCCGAAACGGTTATTACAGGGATTGACATTTCGCAGTTCGGGCGAGATACGGGCGAAAGCTTGCCGATGTTGTTTGCCGCTTTGACAAACGTGCCGACAAGAATACGATTGGGTAGTTTGGAAGCAGGCGTTGTGACGGAGGAACTGTTGCAATCGCTTACCCATGTTAATTTTTGTCCGCATTTTCATCTGTCGTTGCAAAGCGGTTGTGACGCAACGCTAAAACGAATGAATCGCAAATACGACACCGCAACTTACTTCGCTGCGGTGGAATTGATACGTCGTGTATTTCCAACGGCGGCAATTACCACCGACGTGATAGTGGGCTTTTGTGGCGAAACGGACGAGGAGTTTGCTCAAACATTGGCGTTTATACAAAAGGTCGGTTTTGCCGACGTGCATGTATTTCCTTATTCGCCGCGGCAAGGTGCCGTTTCGGCAAAGTGGAAAGATACCGACCCTGTCGTCAAGAAACATCGAGCCGAAGTGTTGGGCGAGTTGAAACTGCAACTTAAGGAGCATTTTGCCCTTGCCAACAAAGGCTCGATGCAACGTGTGCTTGTGGAGGAAATCGTCGACGGCAAAGCTGTCGGATACACTCCAAACTATTTGCGTGTGTACTTCGACGCAGACCCGTTAACGGTAGGTACGCTTGTGGACGTGGTTGTCGGCGAGCCGTATGCCGACGGCGCAACCGCAACGCCGGTGCAAGGTTAGCGAGTAATGCAAACTTTGCCGAAATGTTGTAAAATTTTGCATACGTATCATGAATTTTGCAACAAAACGTGCGCAAATTTAGTTGCAATCGGAAATAAAAAAAATTTGACAAAACTTGGTTGCTTAGCGCAGCCGAAGGAGTAAATAAATGAAAGATTGTTTGTTTTGTAAGATAATCGACGGACAAATTCCGTCTTACAAAATTTACGAAGACGACTACGTGTACGCTTTCCTCGACATTGCGTGCGACGTGTACGGACACACTCTTGTAGTGCCCAAGTGCCATGCGACAAACGTGTTGGATTGTGACCCGGAGTACTTGGCAAAGGTTATGCAAGCCGTACAAAAGATTTCCAAACACTACGTTGACGACCTTGGTTACGAGGGCGTAAACATACTTAATTCCAGCGGAGAAGCGGCGCAACAATCCGTGTTCCACTTGCATTTCCACATTATTCCGCGCAAAAAGGGCGACGGTGTGGACTCTTGGCCGTTCCGCGACAAACACGAGTACGACCTTGCGGCTATTTGCGACGAATTTAAGATGTAATGAGGTTGTATTTGTAATGAAGTTGAAAAATTGTATCTATGCGGCTCTGTTTGCCGCGCTTACTTTCGTATGCACTGCTTTTGCCAAAATTCCCCTTGCCGGCGCAGGATATGTGCACTTGGGCGACACCTTTGTGTTTTTGTCGGCGGCGTTGTTGCCGTTACCATATGCGATGGTTGCTTCGGCACTCGGCGCGGCACTTGCGGACTTTGCCGCAGGATTCGCCAATTACGCTATTATTACGGCAGTGGTAAAAGCTCTTATGGTAGTTGTGGTGTGGGCGGTATATCGTCGTGTACGTCCTTGGTGGGCATTGGTGTTGGGTTTGGTGGCAGCAACGATAGTGCTTGGCGCAGGCTACTTCTTCTACGAGTGGGTAACCGTCGGTATTGCTGTTGCGTGGGCGGACTTTCCGTTCAACTTGCTTCAAGGTACGGTTTGCGCGGTAGTGGCGTTCCCTCTAACAAAGATTGTGGGCAAACTGCATTTGTTTGACGAACCGCAAACTGCAACGGCGGACGACCTGCAACCCGACAGCCAAAATAAAGAGTAATACAGCGATAAACCGTAAAAAATCCGTTACAATATTTGCCGATTTTTGCAAAAAAATCATTGACAAACGGTCGGCGTTATGTAATAATATGTAAGTACGAATTTGACCCGATGTACGGGAAAGGGGGCGAAAAGGAAATGGCTACAATCAAAGTCGGTGAAAACGAATCATTGGACAGCGCATTGCGTCGTTTCAAAAGACGTTGTGCCCGCGACGGTATCATCGGTGACCTTCGTAAAAAGGAACAATACGAGAAACCTAGCGTAAGACGTAAGAAGAAGGCGGAAGCTGCTCGCAAACGTTCCAAGATGTAATTTTACTAAAGAAGAAACTGCTTATCGATTTGATAGGCAGTTTATTTTTTACCCGAGATGCCGCAGTGGCAGTGTAAAAGGAGCGTTGCAAAGGTTGCGTGGAGCACCTTGCCGACCGACAACGCATTTGTGCTGCTTTGTTAGGCAACGATATACGAATGATGACAAATACGACTTCAACATTTTACATTGCAATGACGTTGCGTGTGGGCGAGGTAATCGCCTGCCGGCAACGGTCAACACGGAGGAACAAATGTCAACATTCAAGGAATACGCCAAACGCGCCAAGGAGCGCATGAAAAACGGCTTTTGGGAAAACGCACGCCTACGCTTGCAACAGGAACGAGAGGTCGCCGCAACGACGGGCGTCAACACACGCAAACTTTCGGAAGAGCACAAGCGCAGTATCGAACGCCAAATTTACGACTACGACGGCTTTTGCCGCGAGGAGGAGTTCTACCGTAAGGTGGTGGACATACTGACGGGCGACGAAATCGTCACCAACCCCATCATGCGCCTTGCCGACAAGGACTACATGGCGGATTTGACCCCGTCGGAACGTCAAACCTACCTCAGCAAGGTTGCGGCGAGATACCGCCAAGCGGTGGAGAAATACAATTCGTTGCGTGGCTAGTAACAGCGGTAGTGCGTTGCCGTCGCAGTTTGCGTTTGCGGCTGTGTGAGCGGTCGTGTACCATGCAAAAATCGGCAAAAATGCGTGCGAGTTGTCGTAATCGTTGCCAACTTTATTTAGTTGTGGTACAATTAGGCGTAGCAACAAGTAGGTAGGACAAAACATGCAAAAGATAACGGACATTCAACCGCAAAAACGCAACAAATCTCGCGTGAACGTGTACGTTGACGGCGAGTATGTTTTGGCGCTGGAATTGCTGACGGTGATGAAACTCGGGTTGAAAATCGGCACCGAAGTTACCGAAACGCAGCTTG
>ERZ780157.3969-NODE-3969-length-11712-cov-2.358669_pt1 | contig 11712 bp, 7 predicted proteins | sample MGYA00511169_ERZ780157 | MGnify/ENA primary metagenome ERZ780157 (study PRJEB29588, sample SAMEA1965149) | human gut metagenome | biome: human gut; feature: human-associated habitat; material: faeces | place: Denmark | collected 2008/2010 ... | reverse complement strand
CCGTCTGCAGCCATAGCGCGCGGAGCATTGCCTGTCGCAAAAAATCACGCTCATGCGCTGCCCGCGCCTGCCGCGTCCTCTCACGCGTTTTCTCTTTTGAACCTGCCGCGTCCCTTCGCGCAACGCTTGCGGTGTTCCGCATTGTGAGAACTGAAAGCACGTATAAAGGCTGCGACCCGCCGGGATAGCGAAGGCCGCATGTGGGCGCTGCGGGGAAAGTAAAGTTTTGCGTGCGTGCGCGGAGCAAAAGTGGTATGATAAGAAGGTACACGAAGACCTTTGCAGATGGGTTGGAGAGCAGGACGAAAGGAGAAAAGAATGCAGTCAAATAATTATAAACTGGAATATGAAAGCAAGCGGGTTTCGGCAGAGACAGCAGCACAGGTCGTGCGCAACGGATACCGCGTGCATTTCGGCACCGGCGCGGGTATTGTCGATACGATGGATAAGGCACTCGCGATGCGCGTATCGGAGTTGCGGGATGTTACGATTTTATCGACGGTGGGAATCCACGAGGAACCTCTGGCTACCTATCGGGCTGCCGCGGCGCTCGGAGAGGAAGGCCCGAAGCATGTGCGCTTTACTTCCGCGCATTTCAGCGCTTTCGACCGCCGCATGGCAGACGAAGGTAACTGCTGGTACATGCCGATGATGTTCTGCGAACTGCCGGAGCTTTGGAATGACAATGGCAATCACATCGATGTCGCGATGTTTCAGGTCGGACCGATGGACAGCAATGGGGATTTTAACCTCGGACCGCAGGTCGCGGATATGCTGGGCGTCATTCGCGGCGCGCGCAAGATCGTCGTGGAGGTCAATGAAAACATGCCGTTTGCTTACGGCTATAGCAACGAGATCAATATTAAAGACGTAGACTATATCGTCGAGGGCGAAAATCTGCCGCTGGCAGAGTTGAAAATGAAGGCACCGTCCGCGGAGGATCAGGAGATCGCCAATCATGTCGTGCAGAATCTGGAAAGCGGTTCCACCATTCAAATCGGTATCGGAGGTCTGCCGTCGTCAGTCGGCTCCTTATTGGCGAATTCTGATATCAATGAACTGAATATTCATACAGAAATGTTCGTGGATGCGTATTTGGATCTTTACGCGGCGGGCAAGATCGTCAATAAGATCAATCTGCCGATGAACCATGGCAGAGCGGTTTATTCCTTTGCGGCCGGCAGCAAGCGGCTCTATGATTTTATCAACAACAATCCGACCTGCTGCTGCGCGCCGGTCGAGTGGGTCAACAACTGCACGAACATCGCGGAGATCAACAAATTCGTTTCCATCAACAGTTGTATCGCGGTCGATATTTACGGGCAAGTCTGTGCGGAGACCGCCGGTTATAAACAGGTCAGCGGTACCGGCGGTCAGCTCGACTTCGTAATCGGCGCCTACCGTTCCAACGGCGGCAAGAGCTTCTTATGCCTGCCGTCCACCAGAACGCTCAAGGACGGCAGGCGCGTATCCCTGATCACACCGATCCTGCCGCCGGGCTCTGTGGTCATGACAGAATACGGCGCGGTCAATCTCAAGGGGAAGTCCACCTGGGAACGCGCGGAAATGCTGATCGGCATCTCCCATCCGGATTTTCGCGATGATATGATACGCGAGGCCGAAAAAATGGGCATCTGGTCCAACACCAGCAAACGGGAATATTAAAACGGAATCAAATCAAAAAACAGTATCGCGAGAAAGGCTAGCGTAAGGGCTGGCTATGCGAGGTGCTGTTTTTTTGTGTAAAAATTCAAAAAAGGCATTGAAATGAAAACAAAAATGTGTTAATGTTTTGTTAAACGTAAACGAAACAGAAAAACGTTTATAAATACGCAAACGTTTGATAAAAACATAGATGCAATAAGAGGGAGGCACACGCTGTATGGAATTCAAGGAACTGACATTGGAAGAATTGATTCAGGGCTATGTTCGGTTAGATGAGGAACAGGCGTATCAATGCATCTTTTGCGGCGAAAAATTTGAAGAGGGGCTGATCTATACCTCACGCGGCAGATCCGTGAGCGCGCACCGCGCCATGCAGGAGCACCTCTTCGACGAACATGGCGGCGTGTTTGAAAGCCTTTTGGAAATGGATAAGCAGGTAAACGGGCTTTCGGACAGCCAAAAGGAGGTCCTGGAGGGGATGTACCGCCAAAAGGACAATAAGGCGCTCTGCGAGGCCATGTCGATCAGCGCCGCGACCGTACGAACACATAAATTCAACTTGCAGAAGATGAAGCGGGAAGCGAGAGTTTTTTTGGCAATCATGGAGCAGATCGAGAACGAGGAACTCGTTGCCGCGCGCAAGCGTCTCGAATTGCAGGAAGATGCGCATACCCCGCGCAAACCGCATTTCGATCCTCAGTTTGCCGCGAATCTCCTGCATCCGTTCTTTACGCAGTATAATTTGAAATAAATTTGAAATAGATTTGAAATGTATGCTTTGCGCAATCAGTCACTGACTGATTGCGCCATGCGGTACGACAGGAGGGCTATATGATGGAACATGCACAATCTGTGCAGCAAAGACAAAAGAGAAATCTGATTTTGTTCATCGTCAGCTATGTGATCAATAATCTGGCGAGCGGCATTTTATATGATACCTATGTCAACTATCTGCAGGAGGTATCCCTGCCGACGGCAACGTCTTTTTGGGCGTTTTACGGCTATGCGACGTTTTTGAGCGCCTTCATTCTGCTTTTGGCGCCGAAGAGCGGCTACAAGAAGCTGCTGCTGTTCTGCGCGGCAGCTACTTCAGCGGCATTCTTCTGCGTCGTACATATCAAATCGGAAATGGTCTTTTATCTGTCAACCCTGCTGGCGCTGACCGGCGTACAGCTGCATTTCATCATGCTGGCTCCATATGTGGCAGCCTACGCGGATCATGCGGGAGGCAAAAGCATCGACTGGTATACGCGTACCTATTATATGGGCTATGTCGGATATTTTCTGACTACGTTTTTGGGCGGTGCGGCGACCGTCAAGCTCTTCTCCGTACACGCGGGATTTTCCTATGCCGAGGCGAAAGCGCAGACCGCCTATATTGCGGAGGTGTCAGAGAGCGTCCGCACTGCCTATCTTGACGGAAACAGAGATATGCTGATCATCACCGGCCTTGTGACGCTGCTTTCCATTCTCCCGATTTTATTTATCCACGAAAAAAAAGAGGACTATGCGGCAGTAAAAGAAGAAACAGAGCAGAAGCAGAGCCTGCGGGAGAGAGCCCGAGATATCATCAGTGTATTGTTCCGCAAGGACGCGTTGATGTACCTGCTGTATTGGGCGTTGATTTCCTTTGCCATGGGACTCTTCACCTCCTATTATACGGTATTTCTCAATCGGAATCTGCATATCGACAAGGCGACCGCGTCGCTTTTGGTTTCGATTTCCTACGCTGCGATTGTGCTGTTCATGCTGTTTACGCCGTATGTGGTCAAAAAGCTGGGAACGGTGGGAACCATCTGTTTTACGGTTCTGCTGTCCGTACCGTTTATGCTGATCATCGCAAACGGAGACCGGTTCGGTAAAGCGATGATCCCGATGGTCGGCATCGGACTGTTTATGCGGGCGGGTCTTGCCAATCTGGGAAGCCCTGCGGAAAGCTCGCTTTCAATGATGATCGCGCCGAAGCATCTGCGTCCGGCCTTTACCTCTGTGGTGAATTTTATGGCAGGCACCGTCAGCATCGTCAGCGGTAATTTTACGGGAAAATTTCTCTTCGCAACGCAGGAGGGATATCGCAGCGCGTATTATATCGCAGCCGCCTTATATTTCCTCGCGGCGCTGGTCATGGTGACACTGTTTCAAAAGTACAACAGAAAAGAGGAGGAAGCATGAGCTACCAGTCACAGCTTGCTGAGTTAAAAAGCATCATTGAAAAAATAGAATACTATAAATATACGACGAATTCTCTGATTTATTGGGATAAGATTACCTACATGCCTAAAAACGCGATTGGATATCGAAGCAAGGTGATGTCCTTCCTCGCGGGAGAACAATATCGGCTTTTGTCCGACAGCCGCTTTCATAAATTGGCAGCCTATTTTAAGGATAACCGAAAAAACGATTTTTTGACAGACGCGATGATCAAGAAGCTGCTTGTCAGCGCTGAAAGCGTGCGTGCCATTCCAGAAGCAGAATATCAACGCTACGTGGAATTGATCGCGGTTTCCGAGCAGGTTTGGGCGGAAGCGAAGGAAAAACAGGACTTGCAGGGCTTCCTGCCGTATTTGAAGCAAATTTTCGACACCTTTCGCGATTTCACGCGGTATTGGGGGTATGAAAAGGAACCTTACGACGCGCTTTTGGAACACTACGTCGAAGGACTTACAGTAGAGATCATCGACAGCATGACCGCGGAAATCAAGCCGCCGCTCATCGCGCTTTTGGGACGCGTGGAGGAAAAAAACAGAAGCGGCGACGCGCCGAAGCGCATTGCGGTCGGACCTGTCAGCCGCGAAAAGCAGCAGGCAGTCTGGGAAATGATACTCAAAAAAATCGGCTTCGATTTTGACAGCGGGCGGGTAGATATCGGATCGCACCCGACCATTCTGGCAAGCTCGCCGGATGATGTACGCGTTGTCAATAGCTTTGCTGAGGACGATTTTTGGGGCGGCATTTTTAATATTCTGCACTGCGGCGGCCGGGGCATCTATCAGCAGTCGATCAGCAAGGAGCTGATGGGAACGCTGCTTGCCGAGGTACCGTCGTTCGCGGTAGAGGAAACGATTGGCAGGCTTTATGAAAACATCATCGGCAAAAGCGAGGGCTTTTGGCAGTACATTTACGAGCCGCTGGTTGAAATCCTGCCGCAGCTGAAGGCTTATACGCCGCGGGATTTATTTGCGTCCGTCAATTACGCGCAGCCATCGCTGCTTCGCCTGGAGGCGGATGAACTGACCTACCTGCTGCATATCATCATTCGATATGAACTGGAGAAGGACATCATCAGCGGCAGCTTAAGCATAGAAGCACTTCCGGAGGCATGGAGCGAAAAGTACGAAGCCTATCTGGGCATTCGCCCGCAAAACGACGCGGAGGGGGTACTGCAGGATATCCACTGGGCGGCAGGCTATGTCGGATATTTTCCATCGTACTTCATTGCCAATATTACCGCGGCGCAGCTGGCGGCGGCAATGAACGAACAGATCGGCGACATGCATACGCTGATGGCAGACGGCGCATTCGATGAAATCCATGCGTGGCTTTCGCAGCGAATCTATCGGTACGGTTCGCTGTATTCCAGCAGGGAGCTGATCGAAAACGCGTGCGGCAGACCGCTGTCCTCCGACGATTACATGGATTACTTACGGAACAAGTTTTCCGAGGTATATAGATTACACTAAATATTGAATTTTACCAGAAAAGGAGACAAAGCATGAATAAGTTACTTGCAAAGATGGGACTGGGCGAAAAAATGTCCAAAAACTTTCTGGCGATCCTGATTGTCGCGTTCAGCGGCGCGATCATCTATGGGTTGCCGTACTTCCGTTTTGACTATTACGATGTATATCGGGAAGCCTATCACCTTACAAATGTGCAGATGGGCGTTTTTGGAAGCGTACTCGGCGTATTCGGTATGATTTCCTACTTGTTCGGCGGTATCGTCGCTGACCGTTTTTCCACCAGAACGATCCTGACCGTATCCCTGCTCGGTACCGGTATCGGTGGACTGGTACACTTACTGCCGTTGAACTTTCCGGCACTCGTCTGCCTGTACGCGTTTTGGGGTGTCAGCTCGCTGTTCGCGTTCTGGCCTGCCTGCGTGAAAGCGGTTCGTATCCTGTCCGGCTCCGGAGACCAGGGAAAAGCCTTTGGTTTCTTTGAAGGCGGCAGAGGCGTCGCAGCTGCACTGATGGCCATGGCGGCTGTCGTCGCATTCCGAATCGGCGCGGGGCAGATGGAGGATCAGGCACAGGGCATGAAATATGTCATCGTATTCTATTCCGTACTGACCATCCTGATGGGCGTCCTGTCGTTCCTGACGGTCAAGGATGATAAGATAGAAGAAAGCGAAAGAATTTCCTTCCAGGGTATCGGAGAAGTGCTCAAACTGCCTGCAGTATGGATCATCAGCTTCGTTACCTTCTGCAATTATGTTTTCACGCTTTCCCTCTACTACTTCACACCGTATGCGACAGGTATTCTGGGAGCTTCTGTCACGTTCACCGCGACACTGGCTGCGATCAAGAGATGGTTCTCGCTGTTTGGCAACGTCGGCGGCGGCTACATTACAGATAAGGTCGGGACCGGCAAAATGCTGCTGCTTTCTTTCCTGGCTATGGCAGCAGGTACACTGGGCATTTTGCTTCTGCCGACAAATTCCGGAAGCATCATGGCGTTTACGGTGCTGTTTATTGTCATTTACATTTTCTACAATGTCAATTACGCGATGACCTGGGCGATGATGGATGAAGGCGCGATTCCGGCGAAGTACTCCGGTACAGCGGCCGGTGTCATCTCTACGGTAGGGTATCTGCCGGAGATTTTCTGCTCGCTTTTGGCAGGCGCGCTGATTGACGGCAACCCGGGCGTAAGCGGATTCAGACAGTACTTTGGATTCCTGATCGTGATGCTGCTCTTAGGCGTAGTCTTCGTATGCGTTTGGATCAAGTATTTGAAAAAAGCAAAGAAAGAGGAAACTGTAAAATAATGGTGAATACGATGGAGAAGAAACCATACATCACAGAACGGGTCTACGTGGAAACCCCTGTGGATACCGACGGCGACGGCAAAAAGGATCTCATCGCCGTCTATCTCAGACTTCCGCGCGACCTGCGGGAAGGCGAGAAGGTTCCGGCGATTTACATTGCCAATCCGTATATGCTGACCTGCAACGAGGATTGGTATGTTCCGCACGATGTCAATTGTGAAGTACAGGCGTTCGCGGCGCAGGACATCAAGGAGGAAGACATTCGCTTTGATTACGAGGCGTATGAAGCGAAGATCACCGCAGGACCCTTTGTGGAACGCAAGACGATGGGATTCGCGGAACACGCGCCGATTGATGCGGAACCGGAGTTTGAATGTGTTTCCGATATCTATGAATACTTTAACGCGCGCGGCTACGCGACCGTCCTTTGCGGCGGATTGGGGACCCGCGGCTCCGAAGGTTTCACCTTGACCGGGTCCAGAGAAGAGGTATTGGCGTTCAAAGCCGTCATCGACTGGCTCAACGGACGCTGCCGCGCGTTTACCGACATGACGCAAAATATCGAAATCAAAGCCTCCTGGTGCAGCGGCAACGTGGCGATGACCGCGAAATCCTACCTTGGCACCATGTGTATCGGCGTGGCGACCACAGGCGTGGAGGGGTTGAAGACCATCATTCCGGAGGCTGCGATTTCCAACTGGTACGCGTATTATCGTGTCGGCGGGCTGAACCTTCCTGCGATGGGCTGGCAGGGTGACGACCTGGATATTCTGGCAAAATATTGTTTTAGCAGAGCCAAGGACGCGGCGGATTACGCGAAGGTCAAGGAGGCCTATGACGCGGCGCTCGCGGCGCTTGTACGCGGAGAGGACCGCGCCTCCGGAAACTACAATCGTTTTTGGGACGAAAGAAACTATTTGAATCTGATGGATAAAATCAAAGCCTCGGTGTTCATCGTACATGGTATCAATGACTGGAACGTCAAAACCAACCAGTGCGTGCCGTTCTTCCGGGAACTGGGGAAGCGCGGCATCCCGGTAAAAATGATGCTCCATCAAGGACAGCACGTCTATATCCACAAGCTGCGGGATTCCCATATGCTTGAAATCTTAGAACGCTGGCTGGAGCATTATCTCAAGGGCGTGGACAACGGCATCGAAAACGAACCGGCAGTACTGGTAGAAAGCTGCGTGGATCAGTCCGTTTGGATGCACTCCGACACCTGGCCGCCGGCAGACTGCCGGGAGGAGCGCTTCCCAATCAAGGCTATCGGCAAAAAGCTTATCGTTGATGATCTTGCCAAGACCGTTTATGATAAGGAAAAGGATAATTTGAAGGAATGGCTCGATGAGCTGGTGCTGCGTGATGACGCGGAGAAGCAGCACTGCTTGCAGTTCATCTGGGACCCGTTTGCGGAAACGGCGCAGACTGAAACGGAGAGCCTGAGAATCAGCGGAACGGTCAAGCTCTCTTTCGATGCGGCAATCGACCGCGAAACCGCGATCCTCAGTGCGATGCTGGTGGATTTGGGAGAGGCCTGCCGCATCACCGAGGAGGAGATCCAGCATCCGGACGGTACGTATACGTTCGGCCTTGAAAAAGAGCCGTCGGCGTACAAGGTGATTTCCCGCGGCTGGCTGAACGCGCAGAACCGAAGCTGCCTCTGGAGTAAGGAAAAAATCGTGCCGGGCGAGTTCTGTCACTATGCAATCGATATGGTTCCGACAGATCATGTCCTTGCGTCCGGTCACAAGCTGGCACTGATTCTTTACGGTATCGACGCGGAAGAAACGCAAAGACCGGATACCGTAACGAATATCACCGTCGATACCGCAAGCATACGCGCAGCAGTGCCGATGCTTCGCTAAAGTAAAAAATATTTTGGAGTTGATTGTCTAATCAACCTAAATCAAACAGATAAAAAATGATCACCCCGGATGATCTTAAAAGAACCCCAAAGGGGCTGTCGCATTAACGGAAAATAACCGTTAGGGCGCAGCCCCTTTTGACTGCAGTGCCTCATTATATAGAAACTATCACGCAGCGATAGTTTCGGAATCAAAGGCAAAGCTCCTTATGAAGCGGCATTCGGCATTTATGGCTGAACGGCATGCACACATAGAAATCTCAGATTTCGCTGTGCGCGCTTTTGTCATAATTTGAAAGCATTTTTTGTAATTCACAGAGGTAACGCGAGCGAACCGCTTCCGGAGCCAGCACCGTTACAGAGGCGCCAAGCTTCATTAAATTATGATATAGCCCGGCATTGTCCTGCGCTTTGACACAGAAGATTTTTGGATTTTCCTTTGCTGCAAGATTCACATTTTCAATTCCAAAGACGTCATATAAAATGCTTGGCAAAGCATCAAGACGCACAACGACAGTGACTTTTTCACCCCAAAAGCTGTCAGTATTGTTTCGCAGGTAATGATGGATTTCATCCGTTTTATCCCCGATCGGAAGGTGGCATGGGGAGAGCCTTTTTCGATCCTTTTGTATGACGACGTTCCGCATGCGGTCTACGCGAAAATAGCGCAGCGCCGCGTCCCCCTCCTGATAACTGACCAGATAATAAAAAGTGTTGCGTTTCACGATTTCGTAGGGGTGTACGGTGTAACTACCGGAGCCATGCGGCACCGGCACTTTATTTTCATTCAGCTTGAAATATTCAAATTGCACCGGATGCAGCTCTTTGACAGCAGAAATCAAGGTACTTAGGTTTTTGGATAAATAGAGATCGCGTTCCTCTACCGTGTAATCCAGAGCAGGGCGATTCCTGCGCAGCAGTTCAGCGTCTGTCGGACCCGCAAGTGAAATGATTTTTTCAATGATGTGGTTTAATGTACGCGGTTCAAAATAATCTGTCTGCGCGACACCATCGACTAACATTTTTAATTCCCAATTTTCAAAGGGATGAGAGGTAAAGTGAAACCCCTCGTTCCTTTTCGCGCGAACGAAACCGGCGTCCATCAGACAATCCAGGTCGCTCTGAAGTGTTCGTTGATCCGCCTCTAAATGATATTCCTCATAAAGTAATTTGCAAATTTGCGTTTTTGTTAAAGGAACTTCCTCGTCGCTGAATTCTCTGAGAATTTCATAAACCGCGAGTAAGCGCTGTCTTCCGCCGGATCTGTTAGCCATATCGAAGCCTCCCCCAAAACCATAAAAAATGAATTTATATTGTTAATTCTATGACTTTTACAAATATTTGTCAACATGGGACGAAAAAAAGATGTATAATGAAGGCAATAAAGAAAACGCGCGGAGGATAAGAAGTGGAAGAGGAGGGATAAAAAAACTCGCTTTCGCGAGTTATCCACACCCTGTGGAGGCCCTAAAGGGCGATTAGAAAAATTCTTTATTTGAACCTGTAGTGTAATCTCATATGGTTGTCATTTGAGATAGCTAAAGTATAGCGCATGAAAGTTCATGTGTCAAGTGAAAAGAGAGGAAAATATGAAAAAAGTTATCAAAGAAGCACAAGGCTATTACGTTGGATTAGATATCGGGACGAATTCTGTCGGATGGGCGGTGACAGACCCCGCATATAATCTTTGCCGTTTTAACAGAAAGTCTATGTGGGGAATCCGTCTTTTTGAGTCCGCGAACACAGCGGAAGAACGTAGACTGAAAAGGGCAAACAGGCGCAGATTGCAAAGAAGAGCGCAGCGTATTGATTTGCTGCAAGACCTTTTTAAGGATGAAATTTTCAAGATTGATCCGACTTTCTTTATTCGATTAAATGAGAGCAGGCTTCACGTAGAGGACAAACAAGATGGCAATAAGGAGCGAAGGATTCTGTTTATATTGGATTCGTATTCCGATGCTGACTACTATAAAAAATATCCAACTATTTATCATTTAAGAAAAGAACTGATTCAAAGTGAAGAAATGCACGATGTTCGTCTTGTGTATCTTGCGTTGCATCACATCTTAAAGTATAGAGGACATTTTTTAATCGATGGAAGTTTGAGTGATGCGAAGAGCTTCGAGAATGTATTTGGAAGATTTGTGAATATCGTGGAAGATAACGAAAGCGGACTGGGAATTTCCCTTTCCATTGGACAAGACCTCAGCCCCGCAGAAAAGATTTTGACAAACGATAAATTTTCTAAAAGTGAGAAAGCCAAACGAATGAAAGATTTTCTCCTTGTGGAAACAGCTGATTGCCTAGATCCGGAAGAAGTAAAACGCAGAAAAACCGTGATTGATCAGATTTGCAAAATGATGGTTGGAAACAAAGGCGATATTTGCAAAATATTTGAAGAGGATTTTTCAACAATTGAAAAAACATCTTTCTCCTTTGCAGAAAGCGATTATGACGAAGCAATTCGCCCGGAGATGGAGGCATTGCCGGAAGTAGGTTATATTTTGGATTGCATAAAAGCTGTTTATGATTGGGGTATCCTTGTTGATATTTTGGGAGATGAAGAATATCTCTCTTTTGCTAAGGTGAAGCAATATCAAAAGCATCAGCAGAACTTAAATAGGTTAAAAAATTTGATGAAACAGTATTGCAAGGCAAATGAGTATAAGGCATTCTTTGATGGAGTTTTTGAAAAAAGCGCGAACTACGCAAGCTACATCGGGAGCGTGAAAACGAGGAGCAAGAAAAAAAGCCTAAAAAAGTGCAAGGAAGAAGACTTCTATAAAGAGCTAAAAAAGATTCTTGATCAGATGGATGTTAAGGAAGAGGATCGCAAGCTGTACGAGGACGTATATGCCGAGGTTGAAAACAAGTCCTTACTTCCAATTCAAAGAAGCAAGGATAACGGTTCCGTACCAAAACAAATCCATGAAGCAGAGTTACGTAAAATATTGGATTGTGCGGCTGCTTACCTGCCCTTTCTTACAAGTAAGGATGAGAGCGGATTGACTACGGCTGAAAAAATAGTATCAATTTTTAATTTTAGAATTCCATATTATGTAGGGCCGCTTAGCACACGTCATCAGGAAGACGGCGCGAACGTTTGGATACAAAGAAAAGAGGAAGGAAGAATTTATCCTTGGAATTTTTCGGAGAAAGTTGATGAAGAAGCATCAAATGAAAGATTTATTCG
>ERZ780157.3960-NODE-3960-length-11734-cov-13.816251_pt1 | contig 11734 bp, 7 predicted proteins | sample MGYA00511169_ERZ780157 | MGnify/ENA primary metagenome ERZ780157 (study PRJEB29588, sample SAMEA1965149) | human gut metagenome | biome: human gut; feature: human-associated habitat; material: faeces | place: Denmark | collected 2008/2010 ... | reverse complement strand
AGGTCGGATAAAGTACCAGTTTGGTGGTTCCTTCGACATTGCCGTTGACGTTGAGCATATCGGCGGTTAAGTTCTCAACATCGACGTCAACATGCAAATAGCTGTCCCCGCTTGCCTTCCAGCCTTTCAGATTAACCGTATCCTGATATTTGTTGTACAAGTTAAAGTTGGCTTTGTTTTTCATAACCAAAGAAGTTACGGCGTCTCTGCCGTCATTGTATCCGGTTGTGAAACCGCCTTTGCTGACGGTGCCGTCATTGTGGGTAAACTTGTTGAATTTCAAGGTTGTGTTATCAATAGTAACCGTGTCGGCATTGATGATTTCGTTGTTCATATAAACCGTTCCGGTACCGTCGCCGGTCAGGTTCATATTGTAACCATATTCAACATCCCTTTCGGCAAAGCCGTCATTATCAATATCAACAATACCGCCGTCGATATTGTCGTTGATGGTATAACTGCCGCCTTCGGTGGTGCTGAACGTCAGTTTAAGTTTTTTGTTTTTGTAAGACGGTACAGCAAATTCGGCGAGGCTGAAAGAGTGCATATAAATGGCATTGTGGTTGATCTTGTTCCCGCTTTCCGCAAAAACGCCATGCTTCTCAGGGTAGTCACGGGCGGTGCCGAATTCTACATAGTTTCCGGAAATAAAGTTGTCTTTTCCTTCGGCGGTAAAGGTCAGGTCTTGGCCGTAGGAGGTTATGGCGGCGCCTGTTCCGGCAAGCTGACCGTAATCAGGAGAAAAATCATAATTTGCTGTGCCCTGATCATAAACAGTTATGCTGTTGTTCAGGAAATTGGCGTCAATATTGCCGATAACGCCTGCGTTGACAACAGCGCCAAACGCCGAAGAATCATATGAATAGGTGCGGTTTCCCGAGAATGTGCCGGAAATGCTGTCTATTGTACCTTCGTTAAGAATGGCACTGCTCATATTATTGTTGCCGTTAACATTATTAATGAATTTGGCGTCGATCTTGCCGATAGTGCCATCGTTGAGAACAGCGGCAGAATCGTAGTTGTTTTGGAAAACAGAATTTTTTATTTCGTTTATTTCTCCGCCGTTAGCTAAGGCGGATCCCATATCAGCTGAATTTGCATAAAATTCTGCGCTGATCAGGTCAATCTTATTCATATTGGTAATGGCGCCGCCGGCAGGGCCTTCATTGGCGGTGAATTTTCCATAAATTTCTTTGATGTCTCCCTCATTTAAAATGGCGCCGCCGCCCCTATCATATTTGAAAATGTTGTTGTTAAATTCTGCATCGATCTTACCGATGGTGCCACGATTGAGAATGGCACCGCCACCCCTAATGTCTAATACCATAGGCATCATCCGGGCCTCATATGTATATGCATCATGATTATCAACAAATTGACCGCCGATGTTGACAATTTCGCCAAGGTTGAAAACGGCATTGCCGCCACCTTCCGATTGATTGTTTATGAACAGGCCGGAAATATCGCCGATTTTTCCTCTATTATAAATGGCGCCGCCGTGATAAGCTTGGTTGCTGATAAAGTCAGCGTTTATACCGTTTATCTCGGCAAAATTGTTGTTTAAAATTGCGGAGCTTGAATTGACGATGAAATTGCCGCTGATTTTGCCGATTTTGCCGTTTTCCGGATTGCTGACCGCATTTTTTGCCTGTCCTCCGAAGTTGACTGCGATGTCGCCGCCGGCCTGATCCGTGTCATAAACATCCGTTTGCCAATCAGCCTCAGTGTCTATTTCTATTTTAAAAAATGCTTCTTCGGAAAGATAAACGTTACCCTCTTCATCTTCGTTAATGCCGTCACCCGCCATTACGAAATGAAACGGGTTCTTCCGGTTGAACTCGTCTTCTGAAATTTCATTAATCATATAGGCGGCGTCAGCACCCTGACTTGGAACCGGAGGCGTAAAAGAGTAGTTCTTGTCACCGATCTTCACTTCAACCGCGCCCTCGGGCAAATCGCCCACCAGTTCGCTTAAAGCGAAGTTTCCGCTCAAACCCGCCGCTTCGCTTTTAATAGTGTCCGGCGTCGGCGTCAATGCAGCCGCCCCCGCCGGCGAACTCAAAAACGTCGTCGCCAGCAGGAAAAGTCCGATAGTTGATTTAGTCATCTTTTGTCCTCTATAATAGTTATTGACAAATTTTTCCGTTATTCTCAAAAATGCTTCTTTTTATCGATCCTTTTTTTAAACTAAAACAAGAGGTTATTGTCTGCATTTTCCAAAGACGAAAAATTTGTTCAAAAATAACAATTTAGATGACTTTTGATAAATTTTCCGATATAATATTTTCCGTGACAAAAAAAGGATCCTTTTTTTGCCGCGGCTTACAACAGCAGTTTTTCTACACGATTAAAGCGGGAAAGGCCTCAAAATCTTTCCCGCTTTTGCTTTTCATCTCCATATTTTCCGACGGCTATCTTCTCCCGGCTTTCTCCCATCCCATTCTTTCTTGCATGGTTTCATCAACAAAATCCCGGCACTCGCAACCCCTGCCCTTCGTTAAAAGCTGAAAGCCTCATATCGGAAGCACAGTTTTTATCCTCTCCCGAAGGCCCCAAAAAATTTCCGCTTCCACGTTTCAACGCAATTTTAACAAGCCTTTTTCAAAGAAACCGGATCGATATTTTTTCCTCCGACATCCCAAATAAACATCCTCCCGGTAAACAGGAACTAAAAACGGTTTGACTATGATCAAAGAAACGGAGCGGCGCTTTTCCCCCTTAACGGACAATCCCGGAACTGAACGCAAAGCATACAACGCAAAAACCCCCTTCCGAAGAAGAGGGTTTTATGTCCGTCCGGCAAACGCCGAAAATTATTTTTCTTCCTGAACGGCAGCTTCCTTGGCCTTCTGAGCGGCACGCAGGTCGTCGGCAATACGGGCGGAACGACCGCGCAAAGCGCGCAGGAAATACAGTTTGGCGCGGCGGACGCGGCCGATACGCGAAACTTCGATCTTGGCAATATTCGGAGAATACAGCGGGAATACGCGTTCGACGCCTTCACCGAAAGAAATCTTTCTAACGGTAAAAGAAGAATTCAGTCCGTCGTTTTTACGGGCAATGCAGACGCCTTCGTAAACCTGAATACGTTCACGGTCGCCTTCTTTAACTTTGGTGTGAACTTTCAAAGTATCGCCCGGCTTGAATGTCGGAAGGCTCTTGCCTTCGCTGAGCTTTGCAATCTGCTCTTTTTCTACTTCTTTTAAAATGTTCATTAGTGTTACCTTTACTTAAAATATTTTGTTACTTTCTATGCCTAAACCCTTTTTGAGTCAAGATATTTTTTCAACAGATCCGGGCGTCTTTCGCCGGTAATCCTTATTGCCTGCTCTTTTCGCCAGTCCTCAATCTTTTTGTGATGACCGCTCAAAAGCACTTCGGGAACCGTCCGTCCTTCCCACTCGACCGGACGGGTATATTGCGGATATTCCAGCAGACTGTCCTCAAAGCTCTCGCTCTCCGCAGACTGCGCGTTGCCGAGCACCCCCGGCAGCAGCCGGATAACCGCGTCAAACATAACCTGCGCGGCCTGCTCTCCGCCGGTAAGGATATAGTCGCCGATGCTCACTTCCTCAATGCCGTAAGCCTCCAGCACCCGCTCGTCAATTCCCTCAAACCGTCCGCAGACAACGCTGATCTCGCTTTCCCTGCTCAGTTCGTGCACTTTTTCCTGCGTCAGCGGCAGCCCTCGCGGACTCATCGCCAAAATCCGGCCGCCCCGGTGATTGGCCTTTAACGCGCGCCCCAGTATATCGGCCCGCATGACCATCCCGGCGCCGCCCCCGCAGGGGGTGTCGTCAACCGATCCGTGCTTGTCCAGAGCATAGTCCCTGATATTGACGGTTTCCAAAGACCAGATGCCTTCTTCCAACGCTCTCCCGGTCAGCGAAAAACCGAGAAAACCCGGAAATATCTCGGGAAAAATGGTATAGACCTTAAGCTTCAGCGCCATCGTCCCCGTCATCCTCGTCAAACTGCATGGAAACCGAACTGACAATAATATAACCGTCTTTAATATTGACTTCCGGAACATACGCGCGGGTAAAAGGGATCATTTCCAACCGGCCGCCGTCGGCGACTTTGATTTCCAAAATCTCTCCGGCGCCGAAATTGTAAATTCCGGCCACCTTGCCGGCCGCACTGCCGTCTGCCAGACGAACTTCGAGCCCGATCAGATCCGCCTGATAAAACTCGTCTTCCGACTTCAGTTCCGGCAGAGCGGACCGGTCGGCATACAAACGGCAGCCAATCAGCTCCTTGGCCGCGTTGCGATCGTCAATCCCTTTGATTTTCACCCGGAGCAGTTCCTTGGAATGCCCGGAAACTTTTACTTCCCACGAACGGCCGTGCTGATCTTCGAGCACGCCGTAGCGTTCCAGGTTGCGTTCGGATTCGGTAAAGCTTTTTACCTTCACCTCGCCTTTTATCCCGTGAACCCCGACGATTGCCCCCAGACAAATCCTGCGTCCGCTGTCCATAAAAGTTCTTCCTTAAAAAACCGTTGAAAAAAGCTTATTCGGCAGAAGAAGCTGCTTCGGCATTCGCGGCAGCGGCGGCTTCTTTCTCTTTCATTCTTTCCTGAGCCTTGGCCTTCGGAGCCGACTTCTTCGGCTGTTCACGCAAAGCCGGAGCTTTTACCAGACCGAGGTTGGAAAACAGCTTTTCCAGTCTTTCGGTCGGCTGGGCGCCGACGCCGAGCCAGTATTTGACTCTTTCTTCGTTGATAACCAGTCTCTGTTCATGATCCTGCGGCAAAAGCGGGTTGTAAGTTCCCAGCTTTTCGATGAATCTGCCGTCGCGGGGCGCTCTCTGGTCGGCCGCCACAACACGGTAAAACGGACGTTTTTTGGAACCGCCGCGGGATAATCTGATACGAACTACCATTTTTTGTTTTCCTTTCTAAAAAAGTTTTCTAATTAAAACAATCTCCGCCTTATGGCCTAAAACGGAAACTTATTGCCCGTTCCCCCCGGAAATTTCCCGAAAGGAACGTTTTTCATCATCGAAGCAAGGCCGCCGAAACCGCCGCCCCTGCCCATTTTTTTCATCATCGACGCCATCTGCTCATATTGTTTTAAAAGCTTGTTGACGTCATGAACTTCCACACCCGAGCCCGCGGCAATTCTTTTCTTGCGCGAAGCTTTGATGATATCGGGATTTTTCCTTTCGGCCTTGGTCATCGAAAGGATAATCGCCTCCTGTTTTTTAATCAGCGCGTCGCCGATACCGGCATCCGCAATCTGATTTTTGAATTTCGACAACCCCGGGATCATCCCCATAATGCCCCCCAGGCTGCCTAATTTTTGAATCTGGCGCAGCTGTGACAGCAGATCCTCCAGATCAAACTTTCCTTTCATCATCCGGGCCGCCATTTTATCGGCCTCTTCCCGGTCCACCTTTTCGATTGCGCGCTCGACCAGAGAAACCACGTCCCCCTGTCCGAGAATGCGCCCGGCAATCCGGTCGGCATGAAACTCTTCCATTTCATCGGTCTTTTCACCGGTCCCCAGATACTTGACCGGCACCCCGGCAATCATCCGCATCGACAGTGCGGCGCCGGCCCGGGACGATCCGTCGATTCTGGTCAGCACAATGCCGGTCACCCCGAGCTTCTCGTTAAACTCTCTGGCCACGTTGCAGGCATCCTGCCCCATCATCGCGTCCGCCACCAGCAGCGTTTCCGCCGGCGAGGCCAGTTTTTTAACCGCTTGCAGCTCTTCCATCAACGCATCATCAATATGCAGACGCCCAGCCGAGTCGAGAATCAGCACGTCAAAACCGCCTTTTTTCGCGACATCCAGCGCCCGTCCGGTAATCGCCAGCGGCTTTTCGCCGTTAACGATCGGCAGGGAATGTCCGCCGATCTGCCGCGCCAGCTGTTCCAGCTGCTCCTGCGCCGCCGGACGGTAAACGTCGAGCGAAGCCAGCAGCACTTTGCGGTTTTTGCCGAGCATCTTTGCCAGCTTGGCCGAACTGGTGGTTTTGCCCGACCCCTGCAGACCGGCCATCAGGATCACTGCCGGCGGCACCACATTTAAATTCAGACCGCCGTCCTCTGCTCCCAGCAGCTTGACCAGTTCGTCATGCACGATCTTGACCACCAGCTGCCCCGGCTGAATGGAACGCACCAGCTTTTCACCGCGCGCTTCTTCTTTAACCCGGGCGACAAAATCTTTGACCACCGGCAGCGCCACGTCGGCCTCAAGCAGGGCCACCCGGATTTCCCGCATGGCTTCGTCGATGTCCTTGTCGTTCAACACCCCGCGGGAGGTGATCCTGGCAAAAACGCCGCTCAGTTTGTCCGTCAGACTTTCAAACATGCCCATACCTATAAACTATTGCACGCCAGTGTGCGAACCCTCGCTGACTGGCGGCACTCCTCGGAGTGTGGTTAATATCTCGTACGCAATGAAAAATCATTGAACTTTTGCCTGACTATATCTGATAAATAACAATAGTCAAGCAAAAAAAACGCACTTTCGGAAACCGCGGCAAAAGCCGCCGCGGCTCAGGCTTCCGACAGCCGGTCAATAATCTTTTTCGCCAGCAGGGAATTGACGCTCGGCAAAACCTTCAGTTTCAGGTCGCGCGGCTCCGTTTCACCGTCAAAATCCGCAAAGTCCGCCGCATACCCCGCCGCCGTCAGCTGATCGGCCAGCCGGTAGCAGTCCGGACGAACGGCACGGTCGATTTCAACCTCGCGGCAGATGGCCGTCGGAATGCCGGAAGCCGCCGTTTCGCAACAGGCAAAAGAATCAAAAGTGTGTACGACCAGCGTATTTTCCAGACCGAGCACGCCGGGATAAACGTTGCCGTATTTTTCCGCCTGACGCAAAAACTCTTCCTCGTGCTTTCCCGAATAAACGCGCCATTTTTCCGGCACCCTCTCCTCGTCTGTCCGCGCCACCTGCTTGGAATTGAAAAATGCGATTTTGCTTTCCGCCGCCAGACTTTGTTCATAAAAATAATCGGTGACTTCGTTCGGCGTCCGCGGCCCGTTGACGACGATCACGTTGTAGTTTTTGTCCGCCAGCGCCCGCATCCGGCGGAAAATGTTTTCGGCATGGCTCAGGGTAAAGCGTATTTCCGGCCCCTCCACCCGGCCGCCGAGGGCAAACACCGCATTCGGCCGGCCGTTCCGGTAAGCGGCGGCAATTTCCCGCATCTTCGGCTGTCCGAACTTTTGCCGGATAAAAGTCCGGGACATGTTGTGAATAATCCCCTCCGAAACGAAAATTTTCCTTTTCAGTTCCGCATCGGCTTCCAGCGTCTGCCGGTCCTCTTCGCTCAGGAGATGTCCGCAGACATGAACCACATCGGCAAACCGGTAACGGTATATGCTCGAATTGACGGCGGCCGTCACTACCCTGCCCATGTCGTGCGCGGCATAGTAGTCCTTAACCGCCCAGCAGACGGCGTCGACATTGGCGGCGGCATGGCCGGCGTCTTCCGGCGAACAAATGGTGACAAAAACCTTCGGCACCAGCAGATGACGGGAAAAATAATCGTCCAGACAACGGAAAACGTCACGTTCGAAAGCTTCGTCGTCGGCGTAAAGATGCCGTTTGAGCGGCCCGCCCGCCACGTTTTCAAAACACATGTCAAGGTTATAGGCAAAATGCACGTCCTCGCAGCAAAAGTGCATCAGCCCCGACAACACCCCGCGCAGCTGGTTAAACTCCCCCAGTTTCGGCGTCGAAGGCGCAAAAGCAATCATATGCCTGATCATAACACAATCCCCCTTTGGTTCCTTTTGCGGGCGACGAACCGCCCGGCATTCAAAAGAACGAAGAACCCCGGCCGTTGCCGCCGGGGTCTGTTCTCAATTCAGAATTTGTCCGTGGCAGTGCTTGTATTTTTTGCCGCTGCCGCAGGGACACGGATCATTGCGCGAAACCTTGCCCCAGGTTGCGGGATCGTTCGGGTCAACCGTCGTCTTCGCATACTGGAAAGGAACCGCCTTTTCTTTCTCTTCCGCCGGCACCCCCGCATTTCCGCCGACCAGACTTTCGGGACTTTCGTGAATGGCCTGCATACGGGTATTGCTTTCCCTCAGCCGCAGGTCTTCTTCGCTGCTGTTCTGAATCTGCGCACGGCAGGTCAGGAAAGTAACTTTTTCCCGCAACAGGTCAAGCATGTCGGAAAACATGTTGAAAGCTTCCTTCTTGTATTCGTTCAGCGGATCCTTCTGACCGTAGGCGCGCAAAACGATGGTGTGACGCATGTAATCCAGCGTGGCGATATGCTCTTTCCACAACTGATCCATCACCTGCAGCAGAATATTCTTTTCTACCAGACGCACCAGTTCTTCCGGCACTCCGCGGTTTTTCTCGACAATATTCTGCTCAATCACTTCAATGATTTTGCCGCTCATGGTTTCGGCGTCCATCTCCGGTTCTTCCGCCCATTTGTCAACCGGCAGCACAAAACCGGTCACCCGCCAGATTTCCTGCTGCAGCTCGTTTAACGGCCATTCCTTCGGCGTCAGACTCTGCTGCAGATAAGGCGCCAGCACGTCGTTCAGATATTCGTCGCGCATTTCCGCCACCGTTTCCGACACGTCGGAAGTTTTCATCAGTTCCTTGCGCTGGTCGTAAATCACCTTGCGCTGATCGTTCATTACGTTGTCGTACTTCAACAGGTTTTTGCGGATGTCGAAGTTGCGTTCTTCCACTTTCTGCTGCGCTTTTTCCAGCGCTTTGCTGATCCAGGGATGAACCAGCGGCTCACCTTCCGGCAGACCCAGCTTCTGCAGCATTGCCGACATTCTTTCCGAACCGAAAATGCGCATCAGATCGTCTTCCATCGACAGGAAAAACTTGGATGTGCCCGGGTCGCCCTGACGACCGGCGCGGCCGCGCAGCTGATTGTCGATACGGCGGCTTTCGTGCCGTTCGGTGCCGAGAATGTAAAGTCCGCCGGAAGCAATCACCTTTTCCTTGTCGGCTTCGCACTCAAGTTTGATTTCCTCTTTCATCCGCTCGATCTGCTCCGGCGTTTCGTCGCCCTTGAGCTGCGCCTTCAAACGCATGTCCGGGTTGCCGCCGAGTTGGATGTCGGTACCGCGGCCGGCCATATTGGTGGCAATCGTAATCGCGCCCGACACGCCCGCCTGAGCAACGATCGCCGCTTCGCGTTCGTGATGACGCGCGTTCAGCACCTCAAATTTAACGTCGCTTCTGGCTTTCAGCATGTCAGCCACCAGTTCCGACTTTTCGATCGAAGTGGTGCCGACCAAAACCGGCTGCCCCTTGGCGTGGCATTCCAAAATGGTCTTGATGATGGCGTCATATTTCTCTTTCGCCGTACGATAAATTTCGTCATGATGATCCACGCGCTGAACCGGCCGGTTGGTCGGAATCTCAATACAGGAAAGATTGTAAATGTCGCCGAACTCGGCTTCTTCCGTCATTGCCGTACCGGTCATGCCCGACAGCTTGGGATAAAGACGGAAATAATTCTGGAAAGTGATTGAAGCCAGCGTCTGGTTTTCCGACTGGATGGCAACATGTTCCTTGGCTTCGATCGCCTGATGCAGACCGTCGGAATAGCGGCGCCCTTCCATCATACGGCCGGTAAATTCGTCGATAATCACCACCTTGCCGTCCTTAACGATGTAGTCCACGTCGCGGATCTGCATTTTGTGCGCTTTCAAAGCGTTGTTAACATGCTGCACCAGCGCTACGTTGGCCATGTCGTAAAGGCCGCCTTCCTTAATCTGCCCGGTTTCCTTCAGCAGCTGTTCGACGTGTTCCATGCCGGCTTCGGTCAGGGTAACGCTTTTGGCCTTTTCGTCCTTTTCATAGTCGGCTTCCGTCAGCTTGGGGATAATGCTGTTGACCGCCACGTATTTTTCCGAGGAATCCTCGGCCGCGCCGGAGATAATCAGCGGCGTGCGCGCCTCGTCGATCAAAATCGAGTCCACTTCGTCGACGATCGCAAAATTAAACGGCCGCTGTACCATCTCGGAAAGAGAAAACTTCATGTTGTCGCGCAAATAGTCAAAACCCAGCTCGTTGTTGGTGCCGTAAATAATGTCGCAGGCATAGGCGGCACGGCGTTCCTCGTCGTTTTTGCCGTGTACGATGTAGTCGACCGTCAGCCCCAGAAAACGATATACCTGCCCCATCCACTCGGCGTCGCGTTTGGCCAGATAGTCGTTGACGGTAACGATATGCACGCCTTTGCCTTCCAAGGCGTTAAGATAAGCGGCGAGCGTGGCGACCAGCGTTTTGCCTTCGCCGGTTTTCATTTCGGCGATCATACCCTTGTGCAAAACGATGCCGCCGATCAGCTGCACGTCATAATGTCGCTGGCCGAGCGTTCTTCTGGCAGCTTCGCGCACCACGGCAAAAGCTTCCGGCAGCAGGTCGTCAAGAGTTTCCCCCTGTTTCAGGCGCTCGCGGAACTCCGCCGTTTTTGCCTTCAGCTCTTCGTCGCCGAGTTTAACCGTCTGCGGCTCCAACGCGTTGATCTTGTTGATTGTTTTATACTGCTTTTTGATAAAGCGGTCATTGGCGCTGCCAAAGAACACCTTTGCAATTTTGCCTATCATAAACTTTTCCACCTTGATAATATTTAAGTCAACCTTACATTTAATGTTTATATTTACTAAAGTCAATAGCTTGAAAAGAAGTTATAAACTTTGTGAAAATTTTTGCTTGGAATATTTCCGATTTGTTATTATAAATGAACGTAGTGTTATTTTTTGGAGGTAATTATATGAAAACGCAATACGTAGCCGCCGCTGTCCTGTCAGCGCTGATATTAAATCCGCTGCCGGCCGGCGCCGAAGGCAAAGACGGAGTTGCCGCCGTCGTCAACGGCAAGAAAATCACCGTTGCCGAAATCAAAAAGACTTATGAATCCGCTCCGCAGATCAAAGCACAGGTTACTTTCGACCAGTTTTATCCCCAGGCTGTCACCGTCTGGGCCAACGGCGAAGCTCTGCAACAGGCCGCCAAAAAAGCCGGCGTCGAGTCTTCCGCCGAATACAAACAGCAGCTGGAAGCAATGAAAAGCGATCTGGCCGGAAAAGTTTATCTGAAACAGGAAGTCGAGAAGAAAATTTCCGACAACGACGTCAAAAACTTCTACAACCAGTACAAAAAAGAGTTTAAACCGCAGAAGGAAATGAGAGCACGCCACATTCTGGTTGACAGCGAAGCCACCGCCAACGACATCATTACCAAAATCAAAAAAGGCGACGACTTCAACGAACTGGCCAAGAAATATTCCAAGGAAAAGAATCCCGACCTCGGCTATTTCACCAAGGAAATGATGGTGCCCGAATTCGGCGACGCCGCCTTCAGAATGAAAAAAGGCCAATATTCGCAAAAACCGATCAAGACCAACTTCGGCTATCACATTATCATTGTCGATGATGTTCGTGACAGCAAACCCGTTTCCTTTGAAGAAGCGGAACCGCAGATCAGAACCAGAATGGCGCAGGAACTGCTGCCGGGCGTTCTGAACGACGTTGTCGCCAAAGCCAAGATCGAAAAATATCAGCTGGACGGCAAGGTCATGCCCAACACGCCGGCCGTTCCGGCTCCGGCTGCCAAATAAGGCTGCCGCCGTTTTAAAAAAACCGCTCTGAAAAGAGCGGTTTTTTATTATCCGCAATCCGGCCGGCAGATTCCTTTTTTTGTCTTCCGAATTCTCCCGATGCGGAAATGTCCAAAACCAAACTGCCGTTTCCTTTGAAGGAAACGGCAGTTTTTAATCATCCGGC
>ERZ780157.3957-NODE-3957-length-11744-cov-3.171358_pt1 | contig 11744 bp, 9 predicted proteins | sample MGYA00511169_ERZ780157 | MGnify/ENA primary metagenome ERZ780157 (study PRJEB29588, sample SAMEA1965149) | human gut metagenome | biome: human gut; feature: human-associated habitat; material: faeces | place: Denmark | collected 2008/2010 ... | reverse complement strand
GAACTGAAACAGCAAAAGAAAAGAGAAAAGCATAAGGGACATTAAAGTCCCTTGGGCTTTTGCTCAAAATTGAAATTTGTATAAGGTTTGGTTAAATAAAAACTTGATTGTATTAGAGTATATAATTTATTATATTTGTTACAATAGAATAATGGTATCATCTCTTAGGAGATTTAGGAGGGAAAATGAATGAAACTTACTAAGCATCAAAAACAGATAGTAGATGCCATCATTAAAGGAACGGTCTATGATATCCCATCCTATTTGAAAGAATTTCAAAAATGGCATCTTCGCAAATATGATTTATCGCGTCCTATTGCAAAGTTTACGGAAAAAGAAGGGGGAAAGCGATATAAGGTAATCATTGATGAAGATAAAGCATACATCAAAGGGACAGCACCTTTGAATACAGGTATAGGAACAATCAATGTGGACACAAAGTTCCCAAGAAAAGCGGAGGACATTCCGGATGATGCGTGGGAATACCGTGAAGCTGAACTTATTGACGATGTTAAGCCTATTGAAATCGAACACAAAGGTGAAACGTTCAGTTTTGATTTCATCGAAGATGGTGTTAATGTTGCTGATAATTTCGATGACATTGTAGAGTTTATGAGTTTGTGGGCATATCTGCGTCAAGAATCACTTATTTTGGAAGTTCCAAGAGATATAGTCGCAGATGATCTTGGCATTTTGTTTGAACTGAAGAACAGAGATCCCGAGCCGGAAACACCGTTTATAATTCATAGAGATAAAGTTCCAGATTCTTCAATCAAACCTATCACACCGATAACCATTGATATTAGCGAGTTTTATCCAAATCCGCCAATATTTTTGCTTTCATCTTATATGGATGAAGTTTGGGAGTTGAATAGCGAACATCAGAAAAACTGTGAAGAATACATCGGGAGAAAAATTCTTTCAACCGAAAAGTTGCGAGTATTTGCGCAACAGTTATACACTACTGCCGGCGAATGGCAGTTTCGTATTCCTTTAATTATCTCTATCATTGTATTAATTATTTCGGTTTTGCAAAACATCCACTCACTGTTTCCATCAAAAGAGCTTGACAGTCTTGCTAGGATTAGCCAGCAAATTGAAGTAATAGAAACATTGATTGAAAGTAATCAGGCTGGCCTCGACAACTTGGAAGCCATAAAAAGTACGCTTGATGATATTTCGGTATCTTTGGACGAGATGAGTTTGAAACGGCAATCAAAGGAAATCAACAACTTTACAACGCAGATAAGGCAATTGAATGAATGGTTGGATGAACATCAAGATTTAGAACGATCAAAAGAGTAGTTTCTTTATTTAATAGACGAAAGGAAGATTGACTTATGTCAGGCAACTTCCGGTTTGTAACACCAAAATGTAAACCAATCAATATTACTAGTGTTGATATTTGAGGAAAACTGTTCTACAGTATGCCAATAAAAGTTAATAAGTGATTTTTGCTTACTATCGGGGAAGCATTCAGCGTTAGCTTCGTGCCGATAGGCTATTGAAGACACGAGATTAACGTTTATTTTTTTGCTTGAATGGATTTGTTTTTTTTCTGTGTATGTCAGTAAGATTTCTATGTGAAGGGAGTAAACAGTATGTTTATCTGTTTCGTGAGGGGAAAGCCTCTATGCGGGAGATTTTGGAAGGTAAAGGTACAAACCTTGCCGAAATGACCAATATCGGACTGCCTGTCCCTTAGGGGGATACTGTTATGACAGAGGCCTGTACTCAGTATTATGATGATGGACGCAGAATCAACGATGAAATCAAAAGCCAGATTATGGAGCACATCGGCAAGATGGAGGAAATTACCGAAAAGAAATTCGATGACAAAGAGAATCCGCTGCTGGTTTCTGTGCGATCTGGTGTTCGTCCATGATTCTCATCGTGGCATCGTTCTGTGTGTTTGATCGGCGTTACATCACTTATATTCAATGCAAAAGGGAATATCCTTGGACAATTTCTGATGGTGATATTCAGTTTGTTGTATGGAATCATTTCGGTTACCTTTTTTTATTACGGCGAAATGCTCACCTATCTCGGAATAACGATGCCAATGGCGGCATTTGCTCTTATATCGTGACTGAGAAGTCCGAACAATGGCAATAAAGCGGAGGAAAAGGTCAACACACTTCATAAAAAAGAAATTGTGTTCATGTAGATATTGGTTATTGTTGTAGCTGTTGCCTTTTATTTTGTTCTGAATGCTTTTCATACGGCGAATATCGTGCCCCGTACAATTTCGGTCACAACAAGTTTTGCTGCGGTCTATCTTACGTTCAGGAGAAGTCCCTTCTATGAATTGAGATATGCCGCAAACGATGTTGTCCTAATTGTTTTAAGTATTGCGGATGCTCGCTATGTTTCAGTTGTCGTCTGCCTTGCCGCTTTTCTCATCAATGACATATATGGATTTTTACATTGGCGGAAAATGAAAGAGCGTCAAAAGGCAGAGTGTGAATTAGTAGCATATCAAAGCAATATTTTGTCCTAAATGTTTCAAAGCAATATTCGTTAAAGAACAGAGATTAAAAGAGAAATTTGCTGAGACAGATCACCTAATAAAACATGTGTTGCCTATTGAGGATGATATTTCAGTCTGCACTCGTGCTTGTCGGGATTGTAACAAGCAGAGATAAAAATGTAGAAATGGGTGTGTGGAATTACACTGCTATGGATTTTATGCATTATCGCTTAAAGAGTTCTGCGACATATAAATTCAAAAGCATACGGCAGAGTAGATTACAAAAAGAATCTGTGCCGATTTGAAGATAAAGACTGTGAATCTGGCAAAGACAGGCTGTTTTATACCAAAACTAATCTGTGAAAATATGGCGTTGTATGACTTTATGATCAAAGCATACCAAAAGGTCATACTGGAAAGAAGTATTTACCAGTGATGCGGGGGAGAAGAGTTTCTGTTATTATAAAGGCGCTTAGTTCTGGAGCGGTTTTTAGCCAAGATAGCAATATTACGGATGCCAGCTATTCCGATACGCTTGATAATATCATCAACCGAGTCGAAGTTACTCTGAAAAAGGAAAAAAGCTAGAGAAGGTTGATAACAAGAAAAGCATAAATAAGTATGGCATTTACAAGTCTACCTACACCAAGGAGAAAAAGGTAAACGTCAAGACAAAATTTGAGGGTGTAACAAAAGAAGCCAATGTATCTGCTGTTGGCGATATACGGGTTGTGGCAGGATACAGTCTGACGATTAAGGATAAGGCGACAGGCTTAACAGGGAAGTTTTATATTACCTCTTACAACTATACCTTTGAAAATGGAACACATATCATGAGGTTTGATTTGGTATGGAAGAATGTGATGGAAAGTCCAAGTTAAGCAAGTTAGCCTTGACTAACTTGGGGGGGGTAGTACAATGAAACTAAAAATACAAGAGACATTACCCAATATTATAAGGAGGTTTAATTTTTATGAAGAAACTAGTAAAGAGAATTATGGCAATGTTGTTAGTATGTACAGTTGTTGGTTCGGCTTTGTTTGGTGGAATAGCTGAGGCTGCATCAAACCAGACAAAAGCTAAAAAATATCTTAATAGCGCAACTAAAGATTGCAAAAAAGTCATGGATACTATAGATTCATCTTGGTATTTTCAAGTATATGAAGATTATAGCGGAAAATCTGTAATTTATAATTATGCTTTATCTGTGGGGATTTCACAATCTAAGGTAAAGAAAATTATTAAGAAAAAATATGGTAAAACAGATTGGGCTGGACAGGCAGCATGTGTGCAGGTATTATCGTATAACTTAGGAATTGTACATACATATTATAGCGATAAGGGAACATTCAAGAAAATAAAAAAGAATTTAGCAAAGGCTAAAAAGTGCATTAAAACGCTTTCTGGATCAAAGAAAAGAAAGTATATCAAGTATTATAACGCAGTCAACAAATACTACAAGTTTGTAAATAATCCATCGGGTTCATATTCGGGGCTTGAGAGTAAAAGAGAATCATTAGAATCAAAAGTGGATGATGCTAAAGATGCATTAAGTTGGTAAATAGATTAATTGTGGGTAGTGTCAAAATTTTAAACATCAGTCTGAATGGAGGCTGATGTTTTTTTGCAAAAAATTGGGAGGTGATCGGATGAATAGGTATGAAAAATGCTTAAAGTAATGCGTGAACAGAATTAGTCAGTGCCTACACCGTGTATAGGGGGCTGACATCAGATTACAGATGTCAGCTAGGAACTCTTTTGCTTGATGTCGATGACCTGCTTATTTCATCTGTTTTGAAAGGCAAACTTGAAAAAAGGGACGAAGTATTGCTGCAAAAAATATCAGATTAAATCTATGCGATTTTGGCAAAGGTGGTGAGTATGTAGTGTTTCCATTTGATTTGGAAGATGAAGATATTGATATTGAGTAATTGGCAGAAGAAAATACCACTAATTCCGAGTATGAGATTGATTTTGCTACAGTGCAATTGACTGGAGAAATTATTTCTGATTTGGATGCTGTTGTTCAGTGAATCAGGATGGTGCTTGAAACCTCAAGATATATGTATGAGCAGTATTCATGGAATTATAGTCATGAACTAACACTCTGATTGGTTCAGAGTATGACAAAGAATTAATTGAATCCGAAGTAAATCGTATGATTACGGATGTTTTCAGTCAAAATGATGAGATTGAAGGCTTCCGTGATTCTTCTTTTATATGTGGTGTGGGCTTTATTCAGGATAAAAAGTTTTTCTCATCTGCACTTTAGGAGGTTTTTGATATTATTTCCGATAAGAAAGAGCGGTTTCATTGTGCTCATTTGATCGGATGGGTTATAGCAGGGTTTGCAATCCTACTGTTTGTAGGGGCGGTTCTTCTTGGTGTAGGGGATGGTATTAAAAATGATTTTGGCTTTTGAAATTTTTATGTACGTTATATCGTGCTGCTGTATTGTATGGAGATTTATGATATCTGCTTTTCAACTGGGGACTGCTTTGTTACTTAAACTTTTTCCCATATTTCTATCCAGAATTAAAAGGGGTAATGGAACCGCATATGTTTGAATATAACAAGAAACCCATTTGTTACATTTTGTGATCTATATTCCAATTTGTGCTGTGGTTGCGGGAATCTATATGTTGTTTTAAAAGTTTGTGAAGTTTGAAACTGTTAAAAATATTGCCATTATGGACTAGGAATAAAGATTTTTCTAAAATAGAAGGATTTGTCAAGCGGGACAACTATTCAAAATGGAATGGAGCTGCCTTGATTGGAATACACCGTCTATTCATTTTTATAACAAAATCGGTGCTGTGCAGGAGAAAGGAAGAAAAAACTTTGCAATTTATAATAAATAGAAACATAACTTCCAGTTTGTAACACCAAAATATATAATCTTGACAAATAAGGATAATATATTTATTATTATACCTAAATTGATAAAGAGCTTGTCTCGGCATGGATGAAGACTATAGATTTTACTGTTTCTGAACATAACAGTGTGTCTATAGTCTTTTAATTTTATTGGAAAATTATAAATATAAGAATTGCCGTGACAAAAGCAGAAAGGGGTTATGGTAATGAGCAGATTAGAATGGATAAAGAAAATAATTATAATAGTAGTCGGTTCCGTGGTGGCGGCATATGGAATCACGCTTGCTTTATATGCCGGGGTTGGTGGGGCAACTCTTGCCGGTTGTGGCAGGGTATTTCTGAAACTTTTCATGTAAGTATAGGTATGGCATCTATGATTTTAGCCATAATTATGATTACATTTGCATTTTTCTACGATAGATCACAGATACATATTGGTACAATTTTATATCAGATTGTATATAGCTTTTGTGTTGATTTATTTGCAAATATACATGTGTACAGTGCGCATTTGTGGGTAAATGCACTTATCATGTTATTGGGTATAATCCTTTTTGCAATGGGAACGGGAATCTATGCGGCAGCTTCTTTAGGGCGTGGTTCTTATGAGGCATTGACATTTTCGCTTGCAGATAAGAATGGCTGGCAGGTAAAAGCTGTGCGAATGATACTTGATATTGTGATGGTTGTTATTGGAGTTATTCTTGGCGGAAAATTTGGATTATGTACTATTTTGACAATTATTTTGTCGGGACCGGTTATTCAGTTTACAGTATCAAAGACAAAAAAAGTATTTAATATCTGAATCACGGTTGTGTTATAATGAGGGAAAAAGTAAATCGGAGGCTGGCGAAAAATTTATGAGTGAATGGAATGCAGCTTTATATGATAATAAACATGATTTTGTCGCGGAATATGGAAAGGGACTTTTAGAGTTTGTGTCTGAGAATAATAATCAAAGTATTCTTGATTTGGGCTGCGGAACCGGAATTCTTACAGTACAATTAAAGAAGCTGGCAGAAGTGGTGATTGGTGTTGACAGTTCGGAAAGCATGATAAAACGGGTGCAACAGCAGTATCCTGACATAAAATTTATGGAGTGTGATGCACTGGCATTACCATTTAAAGAACAGTTCGACGTTGTTTTTTCAAATGCTGTTTTTCATTGGATAACAGACCATAATGCGCTGTTGAATAATATACATAAGGTATTGAAGCCGGGCGGATTATTGGTATGCGAATTTGGTGCTAATGGAAATATTGCAACAATCGAGAATGCATTTATGAGAGTGAGCAGAAATTTGGGATATGAATACAGTCCTAAGTTTAATTTTCCAACAAGTGAGCATTTTGTTGCCTTATTAAGAAAGAACGGATTTATTGTTGATAAAATATATGATTATGACAGACCAACGCCATTAAAAGATAATGAAAAAGGTTTAGCAAACTGGATGAAACAATTTTTTGCGTCTGACTTGGAATTAATGACTGATAAGATGCAGACAGAAGTTATTAAAAGTGTTGAGGATTTAACGAGAAAGTCTCTTTGGAATGGAAGTCAGTGGATTGCGGATTACCGCAGACTAAGGGTGATTGCGCATATATGAATCGGAACTTTCCACTTCTTGTGTTGTAAAAAGATATTGATATACAGTTAATGATTAGAAAAGTTGTTGGTATTCTTGTAATGTTAATTTCGTTTGTGTCTGGTTGACTGGATTATTCAAAATAGTAAATTCGGTCAACCATTTTCCAGATAAAAGTTGACTGGAAAATCATATTTTGCTAATTAGGTCATAAAAAACGACTAAAAAAATTGACCGTATTTGTAATTATTCAAGCTTAGGTCAACTCAGACCTCGTAAAAGTTGACTTTATTTAGAAATAAGCATAAACAAGTCAACGCAAGAGAGAAAATTGGTTGACCGTAGAAAGATTTTTCTAGCAATTAAGTCAACCTAACAGCTATTTATTTTCCAAATTTCTAAAAAACTTGATGTTGATGTCAGCTTATGATATTCTAATAATGAACAATCAATCAGATAAAATGAAGAGGATACCTATGAAAAAGACAAAAGAGCAGCATAATGAACGAAAAAAGGAAATCATGGAAAAATGCTTTGAATGTTATGCAGAAAACGGACTGACTGGTACAGGGATTAAAGCACTTGCCGCAGCCTGCAACTGCACCACAGGCAATCTGTATTGTTACTTTAAAAATATAGATGAGCTGATTCTTGAATCAACCGCCTATTGTATGACCAAGGTAGAGGATGATTTTATGGAAAAGGCACCTACCGATGCTAAGGATGTGTTACGGTTTATTGAAGAGGTGCCTTACTGGACAGCGAAGAAGCACGGGAAAAAGTATCGTTTGATGTATCAAGTGTACACACTTCCCAAGTATATTGAGTATGGAAAGAAATTCTTTGAGGGTGTCAATGAGCGGTATACGGAGTATGCGAAGCAGTTAGAGCCAAAGATTGGTATTCCTCATACGGTGATTACGCCATTAATCTTCATATTCGTCCGTGCCTGTGTTCACTATGCTATGTTTGAAGATGAATATTATCTAAAAAACCAGATGGAAGTCTTGAAACAGGCTGTTGCCCTGTTTGCAGACAAGTACAGAAGGGAAGGTTTTGATGGAGGTGACGATTAATGCGGATAACGGTTAAGAAGAAAGAAAAGAAAAATTACAAATCAGTAAAACTCGTGGTATTTGTTTTAGTGTTCATATTGTTGGTCAATACGGTTCCGGTCAAAGTATCGGCAGCAGAAAGTAAGGAAGACGTATATCTTATGCATTATGGTAATCCTGACTATTGTAGATTGAAAGGTGCGAAACTACCGGGGACAAACTTAGATTTGCTATTGTATTCATGGTATATAGACAGTGATGGACAAGATTGTGCTAAGCTATATTGGTCTGGCAGTTCGGAAGAGTACGCAAACGTCAGTCGTCCTGAGGAAATTCAGGATGATGAAACATGGGATATGGACCCATTTCTATTTACAGACACCGATGACACTTTTAATAACAACATGATCATTACATGGACTGATGCAAATAAGAAGTTTGACGGGACTGAGACGAAGGATGAGATTGCAGGTTCTATGAGAATATCGGTCAGTGCTTTAAATTCATCAACCATAGGGTTTTCGGATAAGATTCTCACAGTTACAAAAGAATCAAGTGATGTCAGTGCATATAATTCTCATGTAACTAAATTTGGAGACAAAATACTCATTACATGGGTTGTTTGTTCGGATGTAAAAAATGATGACGGCGCATATGGAATCGAGGGACTTTATTATGATCCGGATACGAACAAGTTTTCTTCAGACGATAACAAGACCGATGCCAAGGGAAATCTAATACCGATGGTTTTTGCAGAATCCTGCAATTATATTTCCACTCATACAGTGGCAGAGCTCAATGGTTCGGTTGCAGTACTTTATGAAGAGGCCGTGGATGGGACACATGTATCGGATGTGATGTATGATCAGGTAAAACAGAGAGATAAGGTGTCTTTGTATTCTTCGGATGAGTTTAAGAATAACAAAGTTAAACTGGCTGTAAATAATGGAAAAAATGTAGATACAGTCAATCTGCCGGATACATATGGCTCCATTGTTGAAACGGATCTGCCAAAATTAATTTACTACTGCAATGGAAAGATTAAGGAAATCGGTACCAGTTCGGACAGCACATCCGGGTGGAAGATTGAGGAACTCGCAGATGTATCTAAAACAGGAGACGCAAGATATTCGATTCTTTCCAAAGACGGTTCCATGCGGTATATTACGGCGAGAGAGTACAGCCCGTTAAAAATAGATAACTCAGAGATTACCATCAATGGCATGAAATATACAAAGTCTTCCAATGGAAAATGGCTGGATGAGCAAAATAAGGAACAGGATATCAGGCAGGAAGATATTCGCTTGTATTATTATAACAATACAACAGGAAAAGCAGAAGTATTGCCGCAAAAACTACTTGGTAAAGATGGAGTGGTTTTTATGGCGCAGCCGTCTATATTCATTAATCATTCGGGAATGCTTGATGTTACGTGGTTTTATGCAAATGCAAATGAGGATATGAAGTTTAGACTTTGTCATACAACTTATGAACAGCAGTCCTTACAGAAAGCAGATTATACAGCGGTAAATGAAGTAATTGACAAAGTAAATGCACTGAATAAGAATGATTATGAGGATTTTTCTGCTGTGACCGATGCGGTAAATGCTGTTGAGTATGACAAGGATTACACAGAACAGGAAATGGTGGAAGGTTATGCCAAAGCGATAGAAAAAGCCATCAAAGCGTTGAAACTGCGAAGTGCAGATTATACAGCGGTGGATGAAGCACTGGTCAAGGTTAAAGCTTTGGATGCAGATTTATACCGGAACTTTTCGGATGTTACGGCAGCGGTAGATGCCGTTGACCGGGATAAGAACTTTAAGGAGCAGGCAGAAGTAGATGCGATGGCAGCAGCAATAGAAACAGCAATTCAGGCATTGACATATAAAGATGCAGATTACACGACAGTAGATGAGGCCATTGCCAAGGCAAAAGTTCTGGATGTGAATTTGTACAAGGACTTTACAGCGGTAAATACAGCTATGAATGCAGTAGTGCGTGGTAAAAATATTAAGGAGCAGGCAGAGGTGGACGCGATGGCGAAGGCTATTGAGAATGCGATTGCCGCTCTTGAGTTAAAATCTACAAATACAAATACGGAGACAAACAATACAAATCAGGATGGTGCTCAGTCTGAAACAAATAATGCAAGTGCGACAGATGCTCCATCTGTAAGCAACGCTTCCAATCCGGTAAATACGCAGTCAGAAGCAAGTGATACCAGCGAAGAGGCTGAAGATACACTGTCTGAAACCAGTGATGAGAATGAGGAAAAAGGATCGTCAAGAACAGAAGATAAGAGTCCGGAGACTGGTGATGACAGCAATTTGAAACTGTGGATTACATTGTTTTTTCTCAGTGGTAGTGGCATTGTGTGTATGTTGCAGAAGAAGAGAACTACGAAAAATGAAAAAATAAGAATAAACGAGAAAAAAAGAGCATAAGTTAGATATAGTGGCAAAATGCGGAAATATGGAAATGCATAAGGCATTGCATTTCTTTTGATTATTGCATATTATAGAGCCAATGGGTTAGCACTCATCAGATTGGAGTGCTAACAAGATATAAGAAATGGAGGAATCGAACATGAAATTAGTACCTTTAGGTGACAGAGTTGTATTGAAACAGTTAGACGCAGAAGAGACCACCAAATCCGGTATTGTACTGCCGGGGCAGGCACAGGAAAAACCACAGCAGGCAGAGATTATTGCTGTTGGACCGGGTGGTGTTGTAGATGGAAAAGAAGTAAAAATGGAAGTAAAAGTTGGCGATAAAGTGATTTACTCCAAATATGCCGGAACAGATGTAAAATTGGATGGCGAGGAGTATGTAATTGTTCGTCAGAGTGATATTTTGGCAATTGTAGAGTAAAGATTGATTTGATAGGAGGAATTTAATTATGGCTAAGGAAATTAAATTTGGCGTAGAAGCAAGATCTGCATTGGAAGCAGGTGTAAATAAACTGGCAGATACCGTTCGTGTAACACTTGGACCAAAAGGAAGAAATGTTGTTTTGGATAAATCTTTTGGTGCTCCGTTGATTACCAATGACGGTGTAACAATCGCAAAAGAAGTTGAATTAGAGGATGCCTTTGAAAACATGGGTGCCCAGTTAGTAAAAGAAGTAGCAACAAAAACAAATGATGTTGCCGGTGATGGTACAACAACAGCTACCGTTTTGGCGCAGGCTATGATTAATGAAGGAATGAAGAACTTAGCAGCCGGAGCAAATCCGATTATTCTCCGCAAGGGAATGAAAAAGGCAACAGAGACAGCCGTTGATTCCATTCGCAGCATGAGTTCTAAACTTTCCGGTAAAGAGCAGATTGCAAAAGTTGCAGCAATTTCCGCCGGTGATGAGCAGGTTGGTGAAATGGTTGCCGATGCAATGGAAAAAGTAACCGGTGACGGTGTTATTACCATTGAAGAATCCAAGACAATGAAGACAGAACTGGATATGGTAGAAGGTATGCAGTTTGACCGTGGTTATTTGTCTGCTTACATGGCTACAAACATGGATAAGATGGAAGCAGAACTGGATAATCCGTATATCTTGATTACTGATAAAAAGATTTCTAATATTCAGGAAATCCTTCCACTGCTGGAACAGATCGTACAGGCCGGCAAGAAGCTGCTCATCATCGCTGAGGACGTAGAAGGCGAAGCACTCACCACCCTCGTTCTGAACAAGCTCCGCGGCACCTTCACCTGCGCGGCTGTCAAGGCTCCGGGCTTTGGCGACAGAAGAAAAGA
>ERZ780157.3954-NODE-3954-length-11752-cov-3.096008_pt1 | contig 11752 bp, 26 predicted proteins | sample MGYA00511169_ERZ780157 | MGnify/ENA primary metagenome ERZ780157 (study PRJEB29588, sample SAMEA1965149) | human gut metagenome | biome: human gut; feature: human-associated habitat; material: faeces | place: Denmark | collected 2008/2010 ... | reverse complement strand
TATGGAATGAGACACGCGCGAGGGGAGAAGCGACGTACAATTGCGTTCATTGTGCTCAAACTAGCTATTGTCAGTAAGAATTGAAGAGAAAACGGGTTGTTCAGTGTGTGCAGTGATCCTTGATTATCAAGCCCGATTTGAATAGTCGATTGGGATTCAGGTGAGCGCGTCCCTTCTTGGAAAGGGTCACAAGTGAAGGCTGGAAGGAGTGGGGGTCGTTGGAGTCGCAACCCAGATACAGGCGACATGACGAGGCGCTCTAGGAAATGGCGTATAAGAACAAACAGCAATACACAAAATGACTCATAATACAACAATCTCTGCCTTACACCTCTTTGGAATGGAATTCGCAACCGACTCGCCCTTCTCCTTCGTACCGTCCAAATACGCTTGTTTGAACGGGTATATGGTGATTCTGGCATACGTACCGCCGCCATTCCCCAGCGCGAGAGGTCCAGGACACACGAACAGCGTCCCCTTCACCTCCTTGATGAACTTCATCTTTTCGGTAGCGATAATCTGAATGTCGGGCATCGCATCACAACTCAGCGAACGGATGCGAGACGAGTCGAACGGCGTTGTCAGACACGGGTACAGGGGGTAGAGGCTGCGCTGCTCGACCAGCTGCGAGCAGAACAGAGTCTGGTTGTCCATTCCCTTCTCCTGTCTACGGGATTATGGAAATCGTGAACGCGCACTTGCGGTAGCAATTCGACATCAGCTCCTTCAACACATCGCCATTCGTCACTCCCATCCGAACGGAGGACGCAACCTCCAACACGCACGGGTTTCCAGCGCACACCACGCCCTTCTAACTCTAAGAAAACGCAAAGGAACCAACCGAAGCCGCGTCGGAAACCTTGTAGGGAGGCTGCGGGAAGCACGGGAACGCGACCATGTCGTCCAGCGAGGGCACGACGCACAGTGGGATCCCACAGGTTCTGATCTCCGTCCACAGCTTCGACTTGAAGAAGGAGGACGCGGCGAAGGACAGCGTGTTGATCGCCGTTTCGGGCACGAAGGGCCCACACTACACGTCACGCGGAGAAGGAGAACGCACCAGCACGAGAAGAGAGGGCTTGTTCTCGCCGCACACGCGAAGCAGCTCGCGAAGCTGCTCGTACTCGCCGTCGTCTCGGCTGGTGAAGGGTCCTCGCGCGACGACGATCTGCACCGCCTCGTCGGTCTGAGAAGAGCACGGCGGAACAACGACGGGGAAGCCCTGCGCATCAGACTGCAATGGATCACCCACGGGATACAGCTTCGCCACCTGGATGCGACGGTTGTTCATGACGCCCTCGACGCCGACGATCTGAGGGTGATCACGAAGCAATGGACTCACTTGTCCGGGGAAGAGAGCGAAGGAAGGGATCTCGGTGAGGATCAGCGACACGGCGTTCTCGTTCTCGTCCTACGCGTGAGACAGCGCGCGAGGAGCAACATAGAGGAAGATCGAAGAGTCCTTCAGCACGATGGTGGAGTGCACGTCGAAGAAGATCCGTCCACACAGGCACACCTCTTCCTCCGTCTCGTAGGAGATCTAGTCGTCACGCCGCTGCGCGGACTCTACGGGAGTGAACTGTTTTTGATAGGCGGCGGACATGCTCTCGCGTGAGGCGATGATGCTGTCGCGAAGAACCGACTTGGGCTCATTCACGGTCATGTAGCGAGCACTACGGATGACTTGCTCGGAGGATGGACGACTTGGAATCCTGCTCTCCCACGGAGGGATCAACCACACACGACACGGAGGAAGCGATGGGAGCGGACTCGTCGCACAGCTCGGTGTCCAGCGAAGAGTAGGTGAACTTGACCGTGTTGCGCTCCTTCCGGGACTTGAACAGCTCCGATTTGCTCGGCGTGGGCCACGTTCTATGCGGAATGCTTGGAAAGGAGGACTACTTTGGCGACTCCTTGTGTCGAACAGAAGGCGAATCGCTGACGGAGTACACGCGACCCGACGCGGGAGTCATGAACTGCGAACTCAACCCCCCTATTCCCTGATGCTGCTTCTTCAGTGGCGTGGATGGGGAACTCATGTCGCTGTTGTATCTCTTGTTTGTGGGGTTTGAGGAGGAAGACGACTTCTTGGAATCAGCCGCCACCTTTGCCTATGGGATTACAGGCACATGATTACGCAAACGCGAAGGACATCGAGTAGTTTCTGAATCAGTTTGTAGTTGAATTGCTGCACCTTGTTGTTCAGCTTGAAGGCAATGATTTCGTTGGTGAGATCCTCCTGGTCGATTTCCTGCGTTTTCACAAACTCCAAGACTGAAGGTGAGCGACAATCCGTTTCTCCCCTACAGGAATCGACAGCGTCCTCTTTGATCGACGAATCTAAGTCCTCGAAATACTGCTGGACATCGTCTCTGCTCCGGATCGAGCTCATCTCTCTCGGGTCGTTCGGAATTGTGGAGCCCGTTTTGGCGGCAGAATTCAAATTGCGAGGCAAACAAACAGGGGCGATAAAAGCACAATATTGCTGTACCTAGTGATGGAATTCCTCGTTTGACTTGAACTCGGTCTTGACATCCTTCGTTTCCGCCATCGGCACAGAGACCTTTCCTCCCTCCTTCGACAGCTCCTCCAGATCCTCGTTCGCGACGTGCGCGACCTCCTTCTTCGTCTCCGCAGAGGCCGCCTCCTTCTTGGGCACGACGGGCAGCACCTTCTTGGAGCCGGAGCTGTAGATGATGAAGCAAATCAGGCTGATGACGCACAGCACGCTGCACAGCACCATCTCCTTCAGCAGACTCTGGTCGCTCACCCACGTGGTCGTCTGGTCCACGAACAGAGGAGCGATCAGGTAGCAGATGCAGGAGCCCATGTACTGGAAGAGACGGTAGGTGCTGTTCGCGCTCTCCAGGTCCGTGTAGTTGTGACCGATCACCGTCGGCAGCACCGTCTCGAAGGAGCTGTCGGAGAGCGAGAGGAAGATGAACGCCAGGTAGAACAGCGCGCCCTGCGACTTGTTCGCGTACCAGAAGGTGATGATGGCGAGGAACTCGAGCACGCTCGACACCACGAACATGGCGACAGTGCCCACGCGGTCCAACAGCAGGCCCAGCGGCGTCGACACGACCATCTCGATGATACAGAACAGACTCATCATCAGACCCACGTTGCCGGTGTTGTGCACCTGGCGAGTCAGCATGGAGCCGATGAACACGTATTCAAAGCCCACGAAGAACATGGGAATGAGCAGCCAGCGCATGGAGGGGGAGAACATCAGGCGCACCATCTTCTTCATCAGCACCTTGGGGCTTGTCTTCGCGACGTACTTGCGGTTGGTTTCCTCGGAGGCGGAGGGCTTCAGCATGGCCATGGGAATCGCTCCTAAAAGACTGGCGCAGCCCAGACAGATGAACATGATGGAGGCGCCGTCGTGCCAGCCACTCGAAGAGGGGTAGTTCGACAATCCGATCTTCTTCAACAGGAAAAACACGGCCACGTTGCCGAGAGCCGCACCCGTCATGTACAGCGTCCAGAAGATGCCCGACTTCTTTCCTCTGTCACTGTCAGTGGAGTTCGCGCACAGGTAAATGCCTTCCGCCGTCCACAGCACGGCGGCGACGATACCGTGGATAAAGCTCCACACCAGCGAAACAGGAGGGATAATGTAGGCAAACTGCAAAATGTACAAGCCATACTCAAAAACCATATAAAACATGGTTCTCCTTTCATTCTTGAACAGATTCAGGATTGGCGGCACAAAGAAGTTGGCGAATGAGTTCGAAAAGTACATCAAGGCCATGGAAATGGATCCAAGACTGCCCAGGATAGGGACGATGAAACTGGACGACACTTTCATTCCAATAAGCGTCAAAGACATCCCTACTCCCAAGGTTACCACATTTCCCATAGAGTGATCCTCCTTGCTCTTGGACATATCACTGTTCGTTGGCATGCGCCGTTTTGAAGACAACACAAAAAGAGTGCTCCATTGGAGAGATCTGCAATACCGGAATTACTCCCGATTTTGGTTGAACGTGGATTCGCCAAACCCTAATGTCTCTGAAAGTACTGAAGCAGCAGCTCAAGGACTTCGTGGTGGAGGAGAAGCCGGAGGAGACCAAGAAGGAGAAGAAGAGAAAGCGCGCGCTGGCCGAGGAGAAGTTCACGAGAGCGCGCAAGGTGATGAAGAAGAACACGAAGCCGAAAGCGCCGCTGGAATCGCTCGAGAGCAGCGTGAATCGGATAAAGGACGGTGAGAGTCTCAGGGCGTGGATGAGTGTGTAGAGGTGTTTTATGCGAGGGAGAGAGAGGAGCAGAATATGGACTGGAACATGAAGATCATCGACGCGGTGTCCACGGTGGACGGAACGGATGTGATGAACGCTGTTCGAGTCGTAGTTGCGTGGTGTGATGTATAGTACTTGCAGAAGAAGGGATTGCTCCCGGAGGGACAGATCAAGAAGAAGCCGAAGAAGACGGCTGCCGAGTCCTACCGTCTGAAGTCGAAGGTGAACAAGAAGAAGGTGCCGCAGTCCTTTGTTTGGAAGTAGTCTCTTTAGCTCGTGTTTGTTGAAGCGAACAGTCGGACGGTATTGTTACAGGGAAACGCACTAAAGAAATTGAAAAGTTCCCGGAGAGGGAAACGAATCGGGGTGAAAACTACCACCACAGCGGCAGCGTCAAGGACCGCGTCTCCTCGACCGGCTTTGCCTGGTAGGCGCAGATTCCGTAAAAGTCGTGGCGATCGGACGGCGGGAAGCGCTGCATGCACTCCTTCTTCACGAAGTACTGCGACAGAAAGATGTCGATGTCCTTGTACTGGTACAGGTCCTGCCCGCGGATCAGCACCGAGGTGTTGGAATCCTTGAGTCTCGACAGCAACTACACATCACAGCACAGTCTCGCACGCACGTAGTACGCGGCGTAGTGCTTGCACAGACCGTCCAGCAGCACGAACTCGTAGAAGAAGGGACGCTTGGAGGGCAGGCTGGCGTAGGACAAGTAGTTCATGCACAGACTCTTGTTGCGCGTGGGACTACGATGAACACACCCTCCCACGCCCACTCGATGTTGCGATACAGCAGCTTGTACTCCTTCTTGTCCAGCTTCTCCTGGTACTTCCTAGTCCTCAACTCACCCCACAGCCCCCACTTTTGGAACACGTCGTAGAGAATCACGTCCGTGTGGTTGCACGCGTGCTCGCGGAACGGGCGGAACGACCCCTTCCCGTAGTACAGGCACCCTACGCCTCAACCTCCCCAACACCCCCAACGCTGCGCGCCGGGCGGCACGAAGCGGCGCACGAAGCTCAGCTCCTCCTCGCTCAGGTCGTTGTCGAACCCCTCGAATGCATGCAGCGCGAAGCTCCCATCCTGGTGGTGGACCAGCTGGCGCGGGGCACGACTGAGCGAGTCGGTGTTCACCTTCCCGTCGGTCAGCTCCAGGTTCCACTCGCGGTCGCGCGACTGCCGACTGCCCGCCCAGTTGCCGTCGGCGTCGGTCTGGTGGAGCACGATGGCTACTGTGAAGAGAAGGAGGAGCGCCTACCACTTTGCGACATGTCGACGAGGGGGATGTCGTGCTTGACGCAGAAGTCGACGAGGTAGTTGTCATAGCCGTTCCGCCCGATCACGACGTCCAGGAGATCGCTGAAGCGCAGCGTGGAGGGCGTGAACACGAAGAAGTCCTGCGCCACCGAGATGAACTGGTCGCTGAAGCGCGTGTACCGCTCGATGAATGCGTCGAGCGTGTCGTTGCACTGAGCCAGATCGGCGTGCAGGTCCATGTTGTGATTGTATCGCCGCCCCATCAGCATCAACGGCGCGCTGGGGTGCTCGCGGACCACGGTGCGGTGCATGAAGTCGACGGAGTCGAGGAAGGAGGAGTGGAGGAGGAGGTCGCCGTTCATGTAGCCGATGAAGGCGCTGTTGAATTCCAGCTTGAGCGTTTGAATGATCGAGGAAAAGAACGGGGTGGCGTAGCGGTTGGATCTAGCGGTTAGAGGAGAGGAGGGCGCCGACAGGTAGTGATTGGAGCAGCGGAGGTGGATGGATGAAGCGAATTCGAGCCAGTAGGAGTTGTTGGTGAAGAGAACGGGAAACAGTTGCGAGGGGTAGCGCGTAAGAGAAAGGAGCGTGTTCTGCTGAATCAGTCGCTTCAGCGCCGTCTAGAATGAAGGAGATGCCAAAGGCGTACCGAATTCTCGATGACGGTAGTCCCCATCACGAGGAGCATTCTACAGTGAATAGGAAAAGCGGAACGAACGAGTCCTTCGGAAATGGGACGGTTAGACAGGCGTAGTGTGTCGACGGGAGAGGGTTCTCAAACTTTTGAATCGAGGAAGAAGGAGGAGGGGAAGTGGGCTCCACTCGCAAATGGGGTTGTTGCGTCACTGTTTCTGTCCTTTCCTGAGGCAGCATATCGACTACAAATAAAGAGTAGCACGCGTAATGCACCATTGCTGTCATCCTCGCCACCCTCTTCTCGAACGATCTCGTCTCTCTACACGATCATGTAGAATAAGGAGAAAAAACCAATGGAAAAATGTCCACTCGTTTCGTCGCCTACGAGTCATCCCTAACGGAAAGGACGTGCGATGATGAACGCAACGGTCGACAGAATAGACAAAGAAAGGAGAGTTAGAAACAGAGTGGCGATAACTCTTCCTAGCTTCATGTAAGAATAGTGTAACAAATACGGTCACTCTAAAGGAACATAGTAGGAGTCCAGCACCTTCGTGCATATGGGGAACCGAGAACGATTTGCGTACTTGTCATTGATCGCGCTCAAGAAAGACGCGAAGACGGACCTCATGCGCAGCGCATCACCTCGGATGCCATCCACATAGTCCCTCCTGAAGGTGGAATCGGGATGCGGCATGTCCATCACGAAGGCGTTGTTCAGGATGAAGAACTCGAATCCGGCCGCGCGCAAATGCTCAATTTGCTGCACCTTGTTGTACCCGTAGTTCACAAACCGCTCATCGTACAACGGAGTGGAATTCAACCGCGGGAGCAACACGTACGGCTCCTGCATGTCCGCGATGAAGCACTTCACCTTCGACACAACCACGCTGGAGGGCGTGGTGAACCACTCTCCAGAAACGTACACGTGGGTGCGAATCAGGTTCTTCTTGACGTGGCAGCAATCCGAACACAGACAGTTGACCAAATCCGTCTTGTTTTCGGGAAAGGCGTCGAGTGCGCTAGAGGTGAAGAGAGAAGAGCAGAGGCACAGCAGCACGCAGGAGGAGTAGGAGAAGCAGTGGTCGAGGAACAGAGGGCGGTTGAAGAAGAACGTGGGAACGATCACGGCGGCGGTGGGCGACGCCTGCACGGAGGGCGGGAGTTTCATCAGCTCATCGTAGAGGTTCACTACGGATGAGGGGGTCCCACAGAATGGACGTGTGGGCCAGAGGTCGATGTCCATCACGAGGTAGTGCGAAGTGACGCAGTGGCGGATGGCGATGTTGCGAAGAAGGTTGATGGGGAACTGGGGCTCCGAGGAAGGAGGCGACAGGTAGAACAGGAACTGCACGCGCGGCGGCAAGTAGTGCGTGGCGACGTAGGTAAGAAGGGCGGGTTCCTCGGACAGAGCGGCGAAGACGATGAGAACGAGAGGGCTATGGATTAAGAAAACACAACGAGACGACTGGCGCCAGCGGTAGAGGATGTGGGGAAGGAAGAGCAGTCGGTTGGGACTAGGCGTCAGCGTGGCGGAGAGAGCGTACGTCGTGACGATGACGGCGCTGACGGAGAAGGAGGTGGTGTGCGCGGAGAGAGAGAAGGGTTTGCGCTCTTCGCCGTTCACGAAAACGCGCAGCAGGGCTTTGGTCTTGCCCTTCGGAGCGTAGCTGCGCGTGGCGTTCACTTCGCATCCCTCGCACACGTTCCGCGCGTCGTCCCAGAGAACGAAGCGGTTCGCCTTGGCTTCTCCCTGTCTCCGATTCGTCTTCTCGAACTGTCGCTCGCGCCTCTCCCACACGCGCTCCAGGTCCTTCCGCTTCCGTGCGCGAGCCTTGCCAGACAACGAAGAGAGGGCCTGGTAGTCCTCCGGAGAAGCAAATCGCGTCAGCTTCTTCGATTTCCACAGGGCAGTCAAGTTGGAGTATTTGTTGTTCGAAGGGTCAGACCTGTTCGTAGCTTGAATGGCCGACACCAGTCTTGGGTTCAGAATCCGTTGAACCGCAGTGAGTTGAGGATCGGTCACATGATCGGGCGGGTAATCTGACAGAACCTTCTTTGATTTCACGCCGACCTTAATGGCGTCACTCGAGCCCTTCTTCTTCTTCCACTTCTTCTTCTGACTCTTCTTTCTCAAAGAAGTATCAGCATCTGTTGATGCTTCCTTCTTCGATTCATTCGTCATGTTTGGAGGCACGGAGATGCGCGCCAACGGAATACCCCCTTCCTTAAGGCCACTCGCGTGTGCTACTTGATGTAGTGGCAATTCTTTAACATAGGAGTAGGAGCGATTCGAGAAATGCTGCTGTTTATCCTCAACCGTACAACTCTCACGTTGAACTCTGCATTCCGAGCAGAAAGAACAGGGGTAATCAAGCTAGCAATTCTTCTACTCGTAATCCAGTCCACGGTGATTCTCACAGCACGCACACAGCAAACAGGGAAACAAGGAGAAAAGCGGCAATCACCAGCTGCTTAGAGTGCATGTATGGTACAAAACAGCATAGACAAGAATAGTGTACAAGGCTAGAACATGAACGCCGTTCCTCCGAGATCGTCTCCGTCGTTGTCCAGCCACGCCTTCACATTCTCGCTCTCTTCTTCGACGGCGCGCTGCTTCTTCTTCGGCTTCGCGCGATCACCCAGCACGTTGTGAGGGCACTTGTACGACGTGTGTCCAGTCTCCTACAGGGAACACAGAGAGCACGGGGAATACGCCACACTCGAAACAGTACTTCGCTTTCGTGTACTTTCGCTTCTTGATGAACTCTCCGCCTCTGCCGTTGTCCTTCGCCCACTCCACCTTCATCGTAAACCTCTACGCCTCAGAAAGAGAAGCCACGCGATACATCGACTTTGGTTCCGTTCAATTCGTCGATGGCCTTCTGTGCCGATTCTCGACTACGGCGTTATCAAAAAGACCGTCAACGCACTCCACAAACTGGATCCACGCCACTCCCTTGCTCTGTCTCGTTTCTCGGTCTCGCAAAACGGTTACACTGCTTATGAGTATGGATAACACCAAATACTGCGCGATTCGCCCACATGGCTCGAACAGCTTCGCCACGTCGTTGTTGGTGTACGAATAGGGGAGCATTGACACGTGCACCGTGCTGCGAATCGGTGAAAACCCTGTCTTCCCTGACATGAGAATGAATGACTCCAACCAAGTCGGTTGTGCAGAAGAGCAATGAACAAAGAAAAAGAAAAAAGGAGAGGAGTGAGGAAGCAAAGAATGGTTTGATGAGAAGGAGATCCGATTGTGGTTCAAATCCCTCCTTTCGTAGCGCGACATATGAACGGAGTCGTCCTGTCTGTGTTTGAATCAGAAATGGCTAGTGTTGGCGGCTTTTTCAGGGTACTCTGTATGTGGAAATGGAGTGAGAGCGTAGGGTACGTCTGCCGGCTCCGATTTCCGCTTTACGGACAGCGAGAAGAAGCTGATCAAATCGACGGTCTTCCCCGCCAACTTCAACGAGAAGGTAGGAGAATTCGAATAGCGGATGATGGGCCAGGTCGATATAAAGAAGGTCAATCTCGACGTGATCAAGACGTGGATCGCAAAGGAAGTGAATTCCATTCTTGGCTTTGACGACGATGTCCTTATCGATATGATATTCAACATGCTGTCACTGGATGAAGTGGGTGGAGACGGCGGAGAGTGACACGGTAGGTAGTGGATCCGAAGCACATTCAAGTCACGCTGGTTCCCTTTTTGGCGGCGAACGCGGCACCCTTCACAGAGAAGCTGTGGTCGCTGCTTCTGTCCGCCCAGAAAGACAAGATGGGTATTCCCGAGGAGTTCGTGCAGCAGCGAATGGAGGAGATTGAGAAGCAAAAGGTATTGGCGTGTTCGTCGTGTGACGGCTAGCAAAGTCAGGCAAAGACGGAGGAGAAGATTCAGGAAGCGGTGAAAGAGGTCCCTGTGGCTCCAGTGGCTCCAGAGTTGGCTTCGCGGGGTGTGATGACGACTAGACGAAAGGAGGAGCCGCCTAGAATGCCTCGTCTTTTGCGAAGACGCAGTCCTAGTCGGAGTCGTTCATATCATAGCCATCATCACTACCGTCGTCGCAGTCCTTCGTCAAGCTATTCGAGGAGTGACTCGTACGACCGATCGCGCAGCAGATCCCACAGTCGCACGAGACGACACCACCATCATTACCATTCGTCGTCAAGACATAGACATGATTGGGCGTGTTTGTTGCTCACAGTTGAATACACGTAGTGGGAAGTGGAGTTCCTGTGGATTGGGGTACCCCCCAGATTAGATGCGCAACAATCAAAAGACAGGGCGCTTTTTCCCACTATCTCGATGGAGAACGACAACGAGGAGAAAATCAAGGAGCTGAAGAGCAAGATAGCCATTCTAAAAGCGGTATGGGGGAGAGATCGTTGATAAGGGGTAGGATCGTGATGACTTGTATTCAAAGCTGATGATAGCAAAGCAGGTTGTGGAATCCTTGCACACAGATATTGGGTGGGTTTCACGCCGCGAAGTCATGGGGTAGGCAAATCATGGAGTTCATTGTGGACAAACGGAAGGATCTTGATACGATCGGACCGGAATTCAGCGCTGTCGTGAAATCGGACGGCGAATACAAAATCCATGTAGTGCATCGTGCGGCGCTGTGATCGTAGGACATAGAGTACCAATACCCCAATCTCCATACAGTGATCGCTCGTGATTTTGAAAAGGCGCTGGAGCAAAACCAGGGATTGAACCGCATTCGGTTGCGAGGCGCTAACCTGTTTAAGAACGTTGGCTTCGCTCTGAATTTGTAATGTGCAGGTGAACACGGAGTTTGCGAAGAGCGCGTATCCAGCCGTGGGATGAGGATAGCGAGTTGTGATTTGTAGATACCGGACGAGAAATTGGAGGAGTACCTGGACATTACGTGAGAGAACATGTCCTTCTACGAGAAGAAGGTGGGTGATGAGACGATGGGTGACGGGTAGAACTGGCTGGAGAAGCGCGTCGTGTATAGTACCATTCAGGAGACGTCGGAAGAGAACACAGATAAGGAGGAAGCCCAGGCGGAAGAGGAGAAGAAGCCCGAGGAGGCTGAGGACAAGGAGTGACTTGTTTCTTGAACAAACGAAAAGGCATGGTACAAGAACTATTCGCACACTCTCTTCAGAAGGACGAGTCGCGCTCTCTTCGGAGGGATTATTCTCACTCTTCGGAAGGATTATTCACGCGCTTTCTCTTCGGAAGGAGTGAAAGGGGTGTACTGTACAAGCGCTTCCTTCTTATAGTCGTTGAACGACCCATCGAACCGCTTGATGTGGCGATTCCGGTCAATCACGTACAGCTTGTTGCAGACCTGCTCCACCAAGTACTGGTCGTGCGTCACGATCACGATGCCGCCGTTGAACTCCTTCAGCGTCGTCACCAGCGCCTCGATCGTGTCCATGTCCAGATGGTTCGTCGGCTCATCCAGCAGAATGATGTGCGGGTGGAAGTACGAGATGCTCGCGAACACCACGCGCGACTTCTGTCCTCCCGACAGCGTCCCGATGGGCTACGCGTCACGCCACCGCCCCGATCCTACCTGAACCGCCAGCTTGCCCTGGATGCCGAAGGACCCCAGAAGCGAGCGCAAGTCCTGCTC
>ERZ780157.3949-NODE-3949-length-11765-cov-3.431255_pt1 | contig 11765 bp, 12 predicted proteins | sample MGYA00511169_ERZ780157 | MGnify/ENA primary metagenome ERZ780157 (study PRJEB29588, sample SAMEA1965149) | human gut metagenome | biome: human gut; feature: human-associated habitat; material: faeces | place: Denmark | collected 2008/2010 ... | reverse complement strand
GACTTAGCCGCTGTCGGGCTTGACGGTGACGGTCACGGTGTCGCCCTTGCTGGCGCTCTTCGGGCTGACGGTCACGGTGCCGTGCTCGGTCTTGCTCGGGGTAGAGACGGAGTAGGTCGGGTCAGAGCTGCTGCCGCCGGAGTAGCTGGGCTCCACATAGGTGATCGTACCGGACAGCTCAAAGGTGCTGAACTTGGTGATCGTAAACACAGCGCAACCACCTTTGATTTCAAAAGTATTGGCGCCGCGCTTTGCAGTCTTGAGGAAGTATTCAACAGAGCCATCAGAGGAGATGTGCTTGATCTGCTCAGGATTGAAGCCCGTAGGCAGAGGCAGCTTCACGGTGATGGCGTTGCCGTTGAGCATATCGTTGGTGACGGGAACTGTCTTGGTCTGCTCAGTGCCATCGACCTTGACGGTGGCAACGGGAGATGCCTCAAAGGTCATGGTACCGGCAGTCAGGTCAGCCTTGGTGACACTGACATTGACCTTGATCTCGGCCACAATTGTCTTACTTGTATCGCTAATGTCCGCATCTGTCACACCGGCAGCCTTGGCGATAGCGGCCTTTTTGTCATCGCGGATCGCAGCGGGCATGCCTTCAACGTTGGCCTTATCCTTAACTTCTTCGATTTTAGTCTTATCTTCGTCCTTAATGGTATTGCTCACAGTCGCATTAGTCTCAGCCGTAACGATGAACGTAGCGTCGGACTTGGCACCCTCCTTCACAGCGAAGGGGTAGCTGCCATTAAAGGAGTCCTCAACATGGTGAGTGGCGGGGACATAAGCGCTGGGGTTGGATGAGAATGTACCGCCGGTAATAAAGCCGACAAGCGGCTCAGTCTGTCCATTGCCAGCATAACTGCCAACTGCTTTCGCGTTCATGCTTGCGAAATTGCCACCAGTCACTTCTACATTGTCAATTCCATTGGGATAATTGCAATTATCGATTACAAGCGCATCACCGGTCGTATTTGCTCCGTTGCCGTTGAACTCATAGTCTGCCATTGCGCCATTACCAATGATTTTGCCGCCGGAAATGGTCATGTCTGTAGACTTGAAGTAAATGCCGGTCGCGCCGGTAATTGTGCCGCCGGAAACCGTCAGCGCACCAGAAGGAAGATAGATACCGCTGCACTTTGCGGAAGTAATCTCAGCGCCGTCATAAACATTGATGATCGGCTTGGATTTATCAGTTCCGTTGGTGGAGATTGCAACGCCATTGTTACCGGTCACATTAACTTTACCATAAATATTCAGAATAGGTGTCTTGCAACCTACCTGACCGTAAGTACCGTCCCCCCAGACAACAATGCCATATCCACTTGAAGACTTATAACATCTATTCTGAATTGTAACATCTTTTTCAATGGTCACATTTGCTGCATCATAAACATTGACGCGGCCGGAGACAGTACCATTCTTGATGGTGACAGTACCGTCCGTAACTTTCAATGCAATGTATTCATTACTTTGCCCACTCTTAACATTAGGTCCGGTCACCGTAAAGCCGCCCAAATCTAATGTAACACTCTTGCTGATTTCAACAGTTGTCTTCAGTGAAATATTTTTCAGCAAAGTAATGGCCTCATTTTCTTTTGCTGCCTTAAGAGCGTCTTCAAACGTGGAGTACTTTGTCTCACCTATTTGCGCTACCTCGTCATAAACATGAACTGTGCAGGTAGCAGGAATTGCACCGGCAGCATTAGGTGTTGCAGTAATTGTCACATCGCCAATCGCAACACCTTTAACAGTACCCGTGTGTTTGTTTACATCAGCAATCTTTTTATCAGAGCTTTTCCACTCTACACTCTTAAGTTCGGCATCTTCGGGTGTTAAAGTTGCTTCCAGTTTAAATTTTTCACCAACCTTAATGGTCTTTTCACTTTCGCTTAAAGTAACTCCAGTAGCACCGGTAGTTAATTCGTACATACCCGTAGTAGTATTTTTCTTGCAAACAAAACCATCTTTTAAATAGCCGCTGGACACTGATTTGTTGAAGTTTCCGCCGGAGACCTCAAAGTTGTCGGAGGTTGCTTTGCCCAAACCGTGGAAAATATTATCACCAGATTTTTTGTTTGTGAATGTACCGCCGGTGATCTTCGTAATAGCGGTGTAGCCTTCCACCACGCCGGTCATAACGACCTGCGGAGAGCCCCACTTGGGTTTTGCGTTCTGGATGAACTCACCGCCGGTGATGGTGGTATCGCCGTAAACCAGAATGGTCGCAGTATAACCACTGCTGGGGGCATAATCCAGCGTGAACTTGCCGCCGTTGATCGTGAGCGTTGAGCCTTCCTCGCTCTTAACAACGTTGAGGCCGCCGGTGTAGTCGCCGCTGTTGATCGTCAGATCGCCGTAGTTGTCGATCATGGACGAACCGGTGTTGCCAGCGGTAGCGGTGACATTCTCAAGGGTCAGGTCGGCATTGCTGCCCTTCGTGACCTCGATGTTGTAGTAGCTCTTGCCACCCTTAACACTGCCGTTCTTGACCGTAACCGTGCCGCCGGTCACAGAGATGGTCGCCTTACCGGCGCTGGTGTTGGTCAGCGTCTTGCCGCCGAGGTCGAGGGTGATGCTCTTGTTGATCGTCACATCCTCGGTCACGTCAGCCAGCAGGGTCACGGTGTCGTCGTCCTGCGCCTTGTCAAGAGCCGTTGCGAGGGTGGTGTAGACCTCTTTACCGACTTTGGCAGCATTGGTGGTCGTGTCATCCTGTTCGGACGCGCCGCCGTTTGTTTCGGTCGAGGCTTTCTCCCCGCCCGTGCTCTCACCGTCAACTGTTGCATACGCCACAGGGGCCATGCTCATGAGCATGGCCAGACAGAGCAGCAGAGACAGGAGCTTGCTTGTGATATGTTTCATACTCTTCCTCCTATGATATAATAGATTCTTCTATATAGACCGGATATTGGTTTCCGGCGGGTGCGTGAGGATTTCGCCGCTTCGCGTTGATGGCTTCCGTAGGTCACATCCTTCGGCGTGAGTGGTAAATTTCGCTCAAGATCCCACTGGGCAAGCAAAGCAGTCTTTCCCTGTTCCGCGCAAAACGCTCGAAATGTTCGTCGGATCGTCAGCCACCCCCTCACGAAAAAAGCTCCGTTCCAGCAAAGCCGGACGGAGCAGTGACAAGCGAATACATCAGTAAGGGTGCAACCGGCTGTCATAGCGTGTTCTCCATTCGGAGAGGCGTTAGACCCATCTGGCTTTGCGTCGCCGCCTTTCGGCGGTTTTGCCAAAATATGAGATTTTGAGAACGGAATCTATATTCAGTATATGCAAAGGAAGCGAAACGATCTTATCGCTTCCCTTACTCGCAGCAAAATATAGCACAATCTTCCGACAAAGGCAAGGGAAATTATGATTCCAAATATAAATTATGGAGTTTACAGGGGGAAAACGCACTGTAAGCTTGTGCCTCTGCACCCATTTGAGCGTTCTCTGGCGCAGACAGCTCAATCTCTGCATGCACTTTAGTTATGAATATAGTGGTAACTGTATTCGCTTTATCATTTTTGCGCAACAGAATATAGATTCCGTTTTTATAATACAAGTTTTAGCTGTTCGAGCTGACGCCGATGCTCCGCCATGCTCGTAGCAAGGTAAATGCACGTCGTTTCGATGCTCGAATGCCCGAGAACATCCGCCAGCTTGACGATGTCCTTGTATGCGCGATAAAACGCCGTCGCGAACAGGTGGCGCAGATTGTGCGGGAAGACCTTCCCTGCATCCACACCCGCGCAGGCTCACAGTTTTTTCATCTTTAACCAAATTTGATATCTTGACATTGCTTTGCCGCTTTTGGCGCGAAAGATCGCGCCGGAGGCGGTTTTTTGCCGCGCGGCAAACTTGAGCAGCTTGCGGCAGAGTTTAGAGGGCAGCAAAATAGTGCGGATCTTGCCTTTGAGCGCGATCTCGGCCTTGCCGTTTTTGGCGGCCTCGACGGTGATGTACTGTACCTCGCTGACGCGAATACCGGTGGAGCAGATGGTCTCCATCAGGAGCGCAAGGCCGCGGTCGCCCGCAGCCTCCGCCGCGGCGACCAATCGCTCATATTCTGCGCGCGTCAGTTCCTGCCTGCTGTCGCGGAACAATCGGTGCTGGATCTTCAGGAACCGTGCACGGCAATCCGACCAGCCGCAGAAGTGGAAGAAGCCGTTCAGCGCAGCAAGGAAAGTGTTGATCGTCGACGGCACGTAGTTTCTCGCGCGCAGGTTGTCTTTCCAGAGACGAATCGTCTCTTGCGTGACCGCCACCCCGCTCAAAAAGGCTGCAAAGCTCAACAGCGCGCGGCGGTACTTCTCGATTGTCGCCGCGGCGCGCTCCTCGTTTTCGAGCGCTTTCAAATAGTCGTTGATTCTCTCATCGGTCATGTAATGCTCCATAAAAAATACCCCTATCTCCCGTGATAGGGGTATTGTAGCGTATTGATGTGCTGAAAAGCGAGAAATGTATTTTTAATAGAAAAGGCACAGGGGTGGTGCCTTTGTCATTTTAGTTTGGAGCTATTTTGTATGTACTCCACCAGCGCTTTCTTTGGAATTCTCCACACACGGCCGTTTCGATAGCCCCTAAGCTCACCTGTGTTTAGGAGCGCATACATCGCGTTGTAGCCGATTTTCAGGGCTTCGCAGGCCTCTTCAACGGTCAGAATATCATCGTAGGACTCAAACATTTTCAGTTCTCCTTTTGAATTTTCTTTACCTTATGTTACGTTCCTAAATCGCAAATCGCTTTATTTTTAGTTGTATATCATCCTTATGAAGCACCGTGGAGTTGTCCGCGGTGCTATTTAAATTTACCGTCTAAGTGCAGACGATATGCTTGCCTTAGGTTACGATATCTGCCATCTTTTCCCTGGGCACCAAGTCGTATATGCCCTGCACATGGACTCTGCACACTGTCATCTGCATTTTGTCGTGAACTCGGTCTCCTTTGAAGACGGCAAAAAGCACTTCAGCGGATTCCATGATCTTTTCCCGGTCCGCGATTTTCTGCAAGAATGCTTTCCGCGTTCGAACGTGCACATTTACCAGTCTTTCCCTGACTCCGATGTTAACCGCTTCGGATGCTCCGACGATGACGAATTGCTGCGGATCGATTAAAACTGCGAAAGAGTTGTAAGACTTTTCCTTGCCGCAGGAACCTTTTCAACATTTTCTGCAGCACAAGACCGAATATTCCTATTACACTCTGAATTATGCCGGTTCGGCTGTATTGACAGTCCGCAGCAGGAATGCTACCATGAAATTGAAATCGGGCAAGGAAAGAGGAAAGCGAATGACATTGAATCAATTAAAAGTGGGGAATTCTGCCGTGATCACCACTGTTGGCGGAGATGGAGCCTTGCGCTGCCGCCTGCTGGATATGGGCTTGATCCCGCACACCCGCGTGACATTACAGAAGGTCGCGCCGATGGGTGATCCTATCGAGATCCGCGTGCGCGGCTACGAGCTAACGCTGCGCGTAGAGGAGGCTCAAAAAATCGAAGTGGAGGACGAGCCGAAATGATCTTTGCACTCGTTGGAAATCAGAACTGCGGGAAAACGACTCTTTTCAACGCCCTCACCGGATCCAATCAGCATGTCGGCAACTTTCCCGGTGTCACGGTAGACCAGAAGATGGGAGAGATCATAGACGAAAAAGGCTGCTCCGTGGTGGATCTGCCCGGCATCTACTCCTTGCGGCCCTATACACAGGAGGAGATCGTCTCCCGTGACTTTATCCTCAACCAAAAGCCGGACGGCATCATCAACATTGTGGATGCCACCAACATTGAGCGGAATCTGTACCTGACACTTCAGCTGCTTGAGTTGCGGATACCTATGGTGCTGGCGCTGAACATGATGGATGAAGTGCGTTCCAACGGCGGTTCCATCGACGTGCAGAAGATGAGCGCCTCACTCGGCATCCCTGTCGTACCGATCGCGGCCGCAAAGGGTGAGGGCGTGAGCGAGCTGGTGAATCAGGCGATTGCTGTGGCTCGGAGCAGAACTCTGCCAAAGGTGACAGATTTCTGCGCGGATGATTCCGCCGTTCACCGTTGTATCCATGCCGTTACGCATCTGATTGCCGATCACGCCGACCGCATCGGTGTGCCGGCTCGCTTCTGCGCAGCAAAGCTGATCGAAGGCGGCGATGACCTTGCCGACCGTCTGGCACTTGATCAAAACGAGCGCGAGTTGCTTGAGCATTGCATCGTGCAGATGGAGAGTGAGGCAGGACTTGATCGCAACGCGGCGCTTGCTGATATGCGCTACACCTTCATTGAAGGCGTGGTGGCATCATCTGTGGTGAAATGCCATGAAAGTCGGGAGCACGCCCGTTCCATGAAGATCGACAGAATTCTCACCGGTCGCTACACAGCCATTCCGACGTTTCTGCTTGTCATGCTGCTGATTTTCTATCTCACCTTCAATGTTATTGGTCAGCGTCTGTCCGACTGGCTGCAAGGCGGGATCGATGGCCTTACCTTTCTTGTAGACCAAGCTTTGACTGCCTATAAGATCAATCCTGTGGTACACAGCTTGATTATTGACGGCATTTTTTCCGGTGTTGGCAGTGTGCTGGTGTTCCTGCCTATCATTGTGACGCTTTTTTTCTTCCTCTCTATCTTGGAAGATACCGGCTACATGGCCCGCGTCGCCTTTGTAATGGACAAGCCCCTGCGAAAGATCGGTTTGTCCGGCCGCAGCATCGTCCCTATGCTCATCGGCTTCGGCTGTTCTGTGCCGGCAATTATGGCAACGCGCACGGTGTCGAGTGACCGTGACCGCAAGATGACGATCCTGCTCACGCCTTATATGAGCTGCTCGGCAAAAATATCAATTTATGCATTTTTTACCGCAGCGTTCTTTCCAACGCACCGCGCGCTCATAATGATCCTACTGTATCTGCTGGGCATTCTGATTGGAATTGCTGCGGCCCTCATCATGAACCAAACCGTGTTCCGCGGAAAGCCCGTGCCCTTCGTTATGGAGTTGCCCAATTATCGGCTTCCGAGCCTCAAGAGCGTTGCGCTGCTGCTTTGGGAAAAGGCCGAGGACTTTTTGCAGCGGGCGTTTACTGTAATTTTTCTTGCTACCATTGTGATCTGGTTCCTCCAGAGTTTTGACACCAGGCTGAATGTAGTTGCCGACAGTGCCGATAGCCTTTTGGCTCTCATTGGTCGATGGATCGCGCCGGTGTTCGCACCGTTGGGCTTTGCGGATTGGCGCTGCGCAACCTCCCTTATTTCCGGTTTTATCGCAAAGGAATCTGTGGTCAGTACGCTGCAGATCCTGTTAGGTGGGGCTGCACTTTCTACGATGTTTACCGGTCGTTCCGTTATCAGCTTTCTGGTGTTCACGCTGCTGTATACTCCCTGCATCGCGGCGGTAGCCACGATTCGACGAGAATTCGGCTCAGCGCTGAAGACAGTTGGGGTCGTGATGATGCAGTGCTGCGTGGCATGGATCGTGGCTCTTGCTGTCTATACCTTGGTGGGGATCCTGTGATGCATCTGTTAGATTGGGTCCTTCTTGTCCTCATCGCAGCTGCAGCTATCACAGCTATTCCTGCCGCTTCCTGTCTGCGGTGGGGGTAACACCACGCAGAAGAGTTTGAATATAATCACTTGTTGATAATCCCGCAGCGCGGGAATCCTGTTCTAATTTCTGCCGTTCGGCGGCAGAGAGGCGAACTGTGATACTGGTGCTGTTTTTTGATTTATTCATCGGGTTGTTCCTTTCTTTGCCTTGGCAAGAGGCGCAGATGTCTTACGCCACTTTACCGAGATGTTGCTAAGATGATAAAAAATTACGAGAAGACAGGAAAAAGCCTGATGGAGTTTGTTGCATTGCAACCCCATCAGGTCTTCCAAGTGATGTTCACATTTTTTCCTTCGATCTCGATGCGTTCGATGAATTCTGCGGCGACAAGCTTCTTTTCATCAAAGGATGCCCGTAGAAAATCGAACTGCAGCAGCTGCGGCGCAGGATGAGACACCTCGTGCAGCAGGTGTTCGCGTTCGGCGTGCAGCTTTTCGATCTGTTTGGATATGTACGATGCCGAGATTTCGCTGCTTTCTGCAAGCGCTGTGACCAGACGGTCAATTTTCTGTTCGACGGCCAGAATGGCTTCCGCCTGCGCGTTATCTTCAATAGCCGGAAGCTCGGCGGGACAGTCGTCGATCATGTTCTGCAGTTCATGCGCGTTATAGTCCTCCAGCTCGCGCAGGTCGACGTCGATCGCCGCATCGCAGTTTCCGAAGTTGCTGCGGCCGGAGCAGATGAGCTTGCAGCGCTGCTCAATTTTTACGCAGCTCACTTTGAGCGCGTAGCCGCACTTGGCGCACTTGAGAAGGCCTGTCAGCCAGGAGTACTTTCCCGCATTGGCGCGGGGAAGCTGTGCCTTGTTTGAGAGCTTGTCCTGCACACGCAGCCAGAGCGGCGGGGTCGGTAGTCGTAAATATGTTCGTGATGATCATATCTAAGTATTGCAGAAGCCAGTCAAGAAACATGACGGTACAAAAACTGACTAAGATCACAGCAGGTAAAGAAAGTATCCGGTACAGGATCAACGCGCTGCACTGCCCGATCAACACGCCGGTACAGCGAGCACATACAGGGAATTGATGCCCGTTGATAAAAAAACTCCGGTCTGGACGCTGGTGGCATCCTGCATGTTTTCCGAAACTCATGCAGGAATGGTAGAACTTACTGCTCACATTCAGTCACCAAGCCAAGAATTTAACAGTGGGACTCCGAACAGGCCGAGCGCTATCACGATCACGGTAGCGAATGCAATAGAGGATAAGCAGTCCTTCTTCTGCTCAGGCGTCAGGAAGTTGATTAAAGGTTCTCCCAGTTCTTTTGATATCTCACTATGAACAGAGGCAAGCCCAAGTGCGGGAAACGCTGCTGTAATATACGCAAAAATTTCAAAATTAAATAGGAACTTTGCAACAATCAATACGAGTGCAGCGGCAACCACACTTCCATAGATTCCATCAGTTGCAATTTCCCACTTTTTTAACGCATCGGCAAGGGCGATATGAGCTTTTCCGCATTTTTTGCACACCCACCACAATTCACTTTTTGATTCCACTTTAGAGCCTTTGCCGCACAAGCCGCACAACAGTCCAAACGGCCCAAGCAGGAGCATACCATAGCAACCACTTCCCCAACCATAGCTTTTGTTCGTAACGGTAGTTTCGTTCTTTTGCAGAGGGTGGCAATCAAGCTCTCCGCAAAAGGGGCAAACCGTATCGTTATGAGTCTTCGCGGCAGATTCATCCAAGAGTCCCGCCCCAAATACAAGCGCATCTTTTCCTAAATCGTCGTCTGACTTCTGCTCGGGATCTTCGGCCTTGGAAGATAACTCTTGTCCACACTGATGACAGAATTTTGCATCCGCCGTGTTACTCGCACCGCAATTTTTGCAAATGGGATGTGTCGAATCAACAGGGGAATCTTCTGAATGCTGTACATCGTCCGAGCGCAGTTCTTAACCGCATTGAAAACAGAACTTGGATTCGTTGGAGTTGTCAACTCCGCAATGCTTACATTTCATGGTTTTCTCTCTCCTCAAAAAGTGAAGTATTCTCGGCCTCCTTAATCATTTTTTATAAGAATAGCTCATATTTGTGTTACCGTCAACAAAGAATATGTCAAAGATGATTATGATGGGGGCGACACGGTGCGGCTATACACGTTAGACGGCAAATGCAATATCTCCGGCGAGCGGATTAAGTCTGCACGCGCCAAAGCAAAATTGACACAGGATCAGCTTGCGGCAAGGCTGCAAGTAGCGGGCCTGCAAATGGGCCAAATGGCAATCAGCAGAATTGAAAGCGGCAAACGCCTTGTCCCTGACTTTGAGCTTCCTATCATTGCGGAAGCATTAAATGTATCGACAGGCTGGTTACTCGGCATAGAAAAAGGATGACCACTTCCGTTTGAAGTGATCATCCTTTTTTATATAAAGCTAAGTGAAATCTTACGAAGCAATAGCCTTGCTGTTTCTGATTAAATACTCAAATCTCGCTCATAACCATTCAAAGCTTATCTTTTCCCTATTGTTAGTTGTTTTTCTTTGCTATTTTGAATAATTATTATTGATACACCGTAAGATATCATGCTTTTTTCATCATTTCCCAGCAAAGTCATGCTTCTTTTCGCAATTGGCGTTTCATCTTTGCGTAACAGTGTTTACATTTTATTCACAAGCATTGTAACGTCTTTTGGTATGTGTTACCATACAGAAGTCGGTAATATATTGCCAAATTATGTAAAAAGGAGAAAGAAACATGAACCAGGCCAATCAGAAGCTGTCCGTCGGGACAAAGTTAGGTTATGGTATCGGACAATTGGGTTCCGGTCTTGCCTATAACCTGTATTATTACTACTTTATCTACTTCATGACCACGTTCGCAGGCGTGGCACCGGGCGTCGCCGGTACTATTTCGATGTTCGCCGTTATGTGGGACGCTGTGACCGACCCTATCATTGGTTACTTCAGCGATAAGCTGAAGTTGAAGACAGGCACCCGTCGCCCCATGATGATGCGCGCTGCGCTTCCTCTCGGCATCACAGTCTATCTGCTCTTTTCCGCTTTCGACTTCACTTCTGACGGTGTGAAGATCTTCTACTATGTTGTTCTCAACATCTTCTTCTGGTTGTTTTTCACAATGTGCGATATCAACCACATCGTTATCGGTCAGGAACTGACGGAGGACTACGACGAAAAAAGCTCTATCCGCGGCTTCTCCTCCGGTTTCCTGTATGCCGGTGAGTTGATCGTTTCGAGCTGCACCATGCTCCTCGTCCGCCGCTGCTCCACCGAGCAGGTTGGCTGGGGCATCGTCGCTGCCGTCACCGCTGCGTTCTGCTTCATCTCCTACTTCCTCGCCGGTGCGTGCACCAAGGGCAAGGAGATCACTGTGTCCAGAGAAGAGGCCACCGCAAACTCCTTTAAGTTCAAGGATTTCCTCGATTGCTTCACAAACAAGACGTTCGTCATCCTTGTTTTCATCGCACTGTTTGCCAACTGCATCGTCGGCATCCAGGCTTCCGGCAACATCTACGTGCAGACCTACTTCTACGGTCTTGACGAAATGCAGATTGCTCTCATTAACGGCGTGAAATGTTTCTATATGATTGTCGTCTCCATGCTTATCGGCTCACTCGCGCGCAAGGTCGACAAGCGCAAGTTCATGATCTTCGGCTTCTTCGCTTACGGCTTCGGTATGTTCTGCATCCGCATTCTGCCCGCGTCCATCCCTCTGTACTGCTTCGCTCTCTGCTTCTCCGCACTGGGCAACGCCACGTTCTGGACGCTGATCTATTCCGTTCTGGCCGATGTAATCACAATCGACTCTCTCGAGACCGGTAACAGCCGAGCTGGCGCGATGACCTCGCTGCTCAGCTGCGTCAACAAGTTCGGCTGCTCCATCGGCATGTGGCTCGTCGGTATGGGCCTGCAGCTCACTGGTTTTGATGAGACCGTTCTCGTCCAGACCGATGCGGCTGTGTCCGGCATCCGCAGCACCTACGGTATCGGTGGTCTTATCTTCGGTCTCATTATCGCGTTCCTCGCCATCCGTTACCCCTACTCTCGCAAAGTTTACAACGCCAAGCTCGCTGAACTTGAGTGTAAGTCCAAGTAAGGCCTCACAAAAAAGGAAAAGGCCCACCGGAGCATATCCGGCAAGGGCCTTTTCCCTGTCTATGAACTTTTTACCTTTTTAAGAAATGCTCGGCTGCTGCAGCACCATACTGTGGAAG
>ERZ780157.3946-NODE-3946-length-11776-cov-3.588346_pt1 | contig 11776 bp, 20 predicted proteins | sample MGYA00511169_ERZ780157 | MGnify/ENA primary metagenome ERZ780157 (study PRJEB29588, sample SAMEA1965149) | human gut metagenome | biome: human gut; feature: human-associated habitat; material: faeces | place: Denmark | collected 2008/2010 ... | reverse complement strand
GTGGGCGGCAGGGAGGGTCTGGAGAAGACGGTCGCCAAGGTGTACGAAGTGGGGGTGTGGAGTGAGTGTGATGCGTAGACGGCTCGCATGCCTCCTGATCCCGAGCAGCAGCGCCGCTCCAAGGAGGATCCCGAGATCAAGGCATTGCTGGCGGATCCCTCGTTGTCGCAGGTGTTGCAGCAGATTTCGCAGGAGCCGCAGAAGGCGAACGAGCTGCTGTCGGATCCCGTTATAAAAGAGAAGTTCGACACGCTGGTCGCTGCGGGTATGATTCGTCTCGGTTAAGGGAGGTCTTGGTTGTTTGTTGTGTACGCTGTCACGCTGTTCCCTTTTCGTCGAGAGTTATGGGAATGGGGATCAGGAGAGGAAATCCAACGAAAAGGGGCGGCAAACGCGTCCACTCGGGAAGGGAGTGGCAGAGAGACGTTACAACAAAGGAACACAGTTCTCATTGATTCCCCGAAAGCAAGCAAGCAGTTGGTCTTTCTATGAACTGGACCAAGTTCTATATCTCCGGCAGCGTTGGCTTCGTCATCGCCATCGTAATGGCCATTTGCATCGAGAGGTGCGGAGGCGCGATTGGCGGTATTATTTCGTCGGTCCCAACGACGATTCTTCCGACGTCGTATGTGTTTTTGACGGAAGCGGGCAGGACTCGTCTTCAGCAAGCGGAGAGTCTCTTTGCCGCTCCGATCGGTATGCCGTGAGTGCTACGCGAGTAACACGTAGGTATTTTCGCTACCAACCTGTTCTTCCTTCCCATCTGGAAGGTGCTTCCCGCGAAGATGGAGAAGCGTTTCAGCAACACCGCAGTCACCTTCATTACTCTCTTTATATCCTTCGTCGTGTGGTTCGCGGCTGCCCTCCTGACAACCTGGCTGGAGACCGTCGTGAGCGCGCGCGGAGTTCACATTTGGCTTTTCTCGCTGATAATCATGGTGGTGTGCGCCGTCGTCGGTGCGATGCTGTGCTGGTCCCTCCCTCCGACCCCGAAGGGCACCAAGAGAGTGGAGTGGTACATCCACTGTCTCCGCGGCCTTGCCGCCATGTTTTGCATCTTTATCAGCAACTGGTTGAGTTCGAGCGGTCTCGGGTTGTTTGCGGGAGCCTTTTCCGGCTTCCCGGCCATTTTCAGCACATCGATCGTCTCCGTCAGTTTGACGCAGGGAGCATCGGTGTCGACGGGTGCGGTGGGTCCGATGATCATCGGAGGATGCGCGTAGGTGTTGCTCCACGGACTGAATCGTAGAGGAGGTTGGTACGCGATGATGTGCGGTGCGTTCCATTTGTACACGAAGTGGCCTGCCCTCGCGAGCATTATCATTGCGGACGTGATCGCGATCGTGTGTTGGAACACTCCTATCTTCTTCTTCGTGAAGTGGAGGCGCGATGTTGGGGTGCATCTGTGTGTTGATGAATAGGCTACCGCATCGAAGAAGAAACAGCTACAAACGGTGGTGGAAATTACCCTAGCCGACGTAGCGAGCAAGGAGACCGAGGACGCGAAGAAGGAGACTGAGGAAACGAAGGAGATCCATGACAACGAGGCCGCCCATCACACGTTGGGTTGATATCGCTCATCACTCGTTGTTTTGATGCTGCTCATCACACATTGGTTTGACGCCGCCGTGTTTGTTGCAAAGAATCGTTGCGTATCACGGGATCGGGGTGTATTGCAATGAAATACCTGGAGGTGCCGCCGTTATCAAGTATATGCTCCAAAATCAACCAGAACACGGATTGCGGACTTCGGTTGAATTGTCGGATCGAAGTCTACTCATGTAGTGCAAAAATGGATATCCGTGAGGACTAGGCAAAATGTCCGTAGGACAGAAGCGATTGTCGCGAAAGCTACGGGAAGACTACTTGAAGGATACAGATGATGCGTTTGTAACGCTAACAGATAGTTCACATATCCTATGCGTTCTCCACCCTTGATAGCGATCCCTAATGGGAAGGAGAAAAGATGGACGATCCGGAAATATGCAAAGTCTATGGATATCTCATATCAACACTAAATGCTTCTTATTCGGACTACGACTTTAGGTAATGGCGCTGATCTCTTCCCAACGACTAGCTCCGTGAAGCCAGACCAGTTCCGAAGTGTAAGCAGTACCACCGATGCGATGAACGATATAAACCACCATCTCAACGAGATCCCAGAACTCGCCCAAAACAGTGCGCATCTTCTTTCTCTGTTCAACGTAGACTTCACCGCAAACCTGTGGTCTGAAATCGATAAAGCCATCTCCATTCGCGACACGCTGGTGTATAGCTACATCAGCGATCTAAGCGAGGATCCTCTGAGTGAGGGAAACATGTGCGCTATCCAGTGACGTGTGAGGCGTAGATGGTCCTTCAACTACTTCTTCTACAACAAGGAAACGAAGAGGATGCTGTTCATTGCGTGTACAGCCAAGAGGCATCGTTTTCTAATTCGACTGACCCGTAGCACATTTCATCCAAGCGAATCCTACAACGCCTTCCCGGTGATGAGCCAGGAGTAGCCTTCGCGTTTATGTCATTGCCTGAGTTGTTTCTTGAAATCGCGCTGCGTTCCATAAATAGTCTCGATTTTGCGAGATTCTTTCAGGAGAAAGTGGATACATTTGCGTTGGCAAGAGCGAGTTTGCGCTTGGACTCCTTGAAGAACTGATGAAGTTCGGAAAAGTGATACGGAAAGCTGTTCTTGTTTGCCCGTAAGCATTGCCTCTCGCCGTGAGTGCAATAGAAATGACTGGCAAGAGTACTGGATGGACTACAAGAAATTCAAATCCATTATCGCGGATATAGAGAAGGAGAAGAAGGAGAAGGAGGCGAAGGAGACGATTCAGCCAAATGACGAGACAGAGAAGAAGGAGAGCATTGATATAAGTAGAGTGTGATTGTCGTGCTTGATGAGCAGCTTCTCTCGAGAACGAGAAACTGTTCTTCCTGGAACTCACAAAGAGCGTCCTGATGGTCGACAACTTCTTCAAGAAGATTCAAATACAGTATATACTCGAGGTCAAAGAACTCATCGAGGAAGTGAAGCAGATTGATTCCGTCTTGGTCGTATTACCATCTCATGCATAGTGTCCGAAAGAGAAGGTGGAGGAGACGATTGAAGCGCTCCTTGAGCGTTGCCGCGTGATTCACGGAAAGCTGCTTCTCCTGGAGATGTACGCCCACGTGAATTACTGCGGGTTCACGAAAATCACAAAGAAGCATGATCGCATTACCGGCTACGTGACACAGAAAAAGTATATCCAGAAGAAGGTGAATGTGACGAGCTTCTCCACCTTCAAATTGTTCTTGCATTTGCCCTCGCTCACCTCTAGAATCCGCAACTCCGTCCGAATCGTCGAAGACCAGTACATCGTTCTCTCCAAGTGCCTGTCCCATATGAAAGTCCCTCCCATCAATCGCTCCGAGGATGTCAAGGAAGTAAATCAGTCTCTTAACGAAATCGACAAGAAGACTGAGATGTGTCTATAATCTTTTACTATCCGTCTTTCTTTCACACAGTTCCAGAAATCGCGTCCTTTTTCTGCAATCCCTTTTCGCGCATTTTCTGCATCATGAAGCTTCCCTTTGTCCTTTTGCTCGTATGCATCGTGTGCCGTGCGAGTGCGTGCATCGAATACGCTGCGTGCACCTCAGAAGAGGAAGCGCTCGCCCTGTTCAACACCCAGATGAAAGCGAAGGAAAACATAGACAAAAATCTCATCACAACGGTATGTGTGGCGGAGTGCATTCATCCTAGTGTATCGATCGCTCATGGTGGTCCCTTGCCGCAAAGACGATCGAGTTCTTCCAGAATGCACAGACGGAAATCGCAGATGTGTTTGAGAATAGCGTACGTGAAAAGAAGTGGGTTCTGGGAAGCGAGGTGAGGAGTAGCATACAGATACGCAAGCTGCAGAGCTACCTGAACTCGAAGAAGAGCGACTTCGCCGTCATCGCCCCTGCCTACCAATGGGCGGAAGGAAGGGACGAAGTGGGTGTGTGGAGCGCTGTTCACTCTAGATTGCGTTCAACGTGAAGCTTGCGCACAAGTGGGATGCTCCCGCGACGCTGGGCTGTGATGACATTCAGGTGAACATGACTGCCACCAACGTGCTGTTGGAGGCGAGATGGTACTCCTCATTCTATCATTTCACGCATAGTCCTTCTACGAGCAAGGTGTTCCGTTTGGATTTCAAGCTGTGGGGAGAGATTCTCCCCGAGAACTCCACGTGGAGCCGTGCAGCCGTGAGCAGAGTCAACATCAACCTGAGGAAGGCGCAGAGAGGGAAGTGGGACAGTCTGTTTATCGTAGGGTTGGATTGCTCTGTGAACCGTAGCCTGGATACGGAATTGCTCGGAACGCTCACTCCTGGTACTCCATGCAGGACTCCATCACGAAGGCGGATCAGGAGAAGATCGAGGCGGAGAACGTGGAGATCCGTCTCGCTGAGAGGAAGAAGGATCACGATATGAGGAAGGAGGAGGAGGAGAGAATGGCGGAGCGACGGAGGAGAATGGCGGAAAAGAGGAAGAAAGCGTCCAAGTGCTGTGTTTGTTGAGTCACTCCTTTGCTTAGAATCGGTTTCTATGTCCATTGTCCATACCCGTGTTCGCGTGGATTGGAAGGGGTTTTCGCTAACACTGAGAAACGCAATCACATGACTGAAAGTTCCGCGGGAATGGGGAGATTCCACGTTCTACTCCGTGTCATTTAAACCATCCGCTCCGGCGTGTAGCAAAACGATTCTGCTCTATGGGGAAGCGACTGACTGGATTAGATTTTGGACGTGGTTTGGCCGTGCTGGGAATGGTCTTTTGCCACTCCTTTATGGGGCAAGTGACGGGGTGGAATTCAACCATCCTGTTCGATCTCGCGAGTAAGACGCCTATTGTCTTGCTTGTTGCCGTCTTCTGCCCCGTAGTTGTGTTCTGTTTGATGGGATCTCTCTTCTCTTTCATCACGGCAATCTGTGTGACGATGTCGTCGATCAAGATCGCCGCCAAGGGCGGTAATCTGATTTGGAGGTATGTCGTGATGAAGCTCGTGTTTGCGTTTGTCATCAAGTTCCTCGAGGACTTCTGGGGCCAGTGGCTGAACGACTACAACATATTCAAGGACGAGCGGTTCGGACTGCCCAACGTTTCGTTACTGTATTGGTCCCACACGCTCGACGACGTGGGCTTCTTCAGCTGGTTCATCCCCATCGTGGTCTACGGGCTCTCCAAGGTGCCTCGTCTGGATTACCGCGCGCAGATGGCCATTCTCACCGTCATCGGCGTCATCCTGCTCCAGTTCAACGACGTGACGATATTCTACTGCAGAGAGCTGGGCAGCTGGTTCAGAAGCCATGAATTCTACTTCTTCTATTACCTCACCACCAAGCTCGACAACGGCGCCTTCGCCATCCTGCAGTACCTCCCCTTCGGCTTCTTCGGCGGCGCCTTCGGTCTCCTCTTCACCAACACGAAGGACGTCAAGCACTACTGGGTGTACTGCGGCATTCTGTCCGGACTGTGCATCGTGTGTGGCATTCCCAACCTCTTCGGCGACGCCGCCACGCTGGTGCAGGACGTGTTCGGCTGGATCAAGCCCAAGTCGTACCTGTTCTTCATGGGCGCCATTCAGTCCATCGCGATGATGATTTGCCTGCAACTCGCGGACAACCCGAAGCGTCCCGTGGAGAAGCGTTACCGCACGATCAAGCGCACGACCTTTTTGAGACGCATCAACGCGCTCTCGCTCACAGCGTACATCGTGGAGCCCCGTTACAACCGAACTGTTCTGTTGTTCTTCAGAGCGCTCTTCGGCGAAGGCGCCGACCGCGACAAGGGCACGTGTCTGTGGCCTTGGTACATCTGCCTCCTCTATATGTTGTCGTGCGCGACGCTGTGGGCGATCATCTGCCGTCTCTGGGAGAGAGGGCATTTCCGCTTCAGTATGGAGCATCAGCTTAGTTGTATCATGTCGTGGCTCTTCCAGCAGCCGTACAACAAGATGGACTACAAGGCGAACATCTACGGTCCTGTCGAGGAAATCAAGCAGGAGCTGGCCGCTCAGGCGCCGAAGAAGGAGGGAGACGGTCAGCAGGAGGCTAGAGAAGTGGAAGTAGTCGTACAGAATAGCGCGTAATCAGGGTTGTTTGTTGAAGAAAGAAGAGAGAGGATGTGCTTCACAACGACGAGCGAGTGGAAGACGAAGACGGCGCAGTTGGCGTAGAAGAAGAGCGCAAAGACGTCGGAGCCATTCACACGTAAATCGTAGTAGAGCGCAATAAGAAACGCCGCTGCACCGTATAGGAGGAGAACGAGGAGAGAAAGAGTGTTCGAGTGGGACAATCTCGCTTTCATGTCGAGCATGAGGATGGAGAGGAGAAGCACGTGAACCCCCTTCTCGTACTCGATCAACGGCAGGTACTGCATTGTGAAAAGGAGGATGCCTTGCCAATCCCCCTTTGTTTTGAACGGGATGAGCAGTAACGGAATGACAGTGACTCCTCTGACGATATGGGAGTAAAAGCCAAGAAAAGGCTCATGTGCGTCTGAGAAGAGGTAAGAGAAGACTCCGTAATGCGATGGTGGATCCTATTGCATTAGGAATTGTGGGTTCGGCATACGGGATGGGGAAGGAGCAGTAGGAATGGAGCCAACACCCAGTACAGGGAATGCGCATACTTGAAGAAGAAGAGGGAGAGGAAGAGCGGATTGAGGAAGCACAAACACAGAAAGGCAAGGAGTTGAAGGGAGGAGTGGTTTCCCCTCAACCGTTCCAATAGATAGAGGAAGAATAAGAGAGTCAGTTCAATGTAGACGCTGGAAAGAGATACGGAAGTCAATCCGATGACAGGGGAGACAGAGTACAAAAGGATGCATTCTTCCATTTCGTTGGTTAGTGCACACTTCCTTTTCGTGATTTGCATGGTGAGGAGAAGAACAAGGTCAGGTAGGATCATCGCTACCACTCGCATAGACGAAGGAAGGAGAAAAGCCAGTGCTATGCATTAAGGAATAGTAATTGATTCCACAGTCTATTTCGAGTCCTGGAAACCAGGAGGACACGAAGGGGTAGCTGATGAATCCGAGAAGCTTGAGAGTGAAGCAGAGTAAGATGAGTGCAATTCGCATAGAAAATGGAGTGTGACTTGTCAATGCGTGATGACATGGTCATTGATGGTTATGTGCTTATTACCGTTTGATTAGGATAGGGAAATCAATCCCGTATCCAATAACCCAAAAGAGACATCAATCCCCATTTCATGAAATAATCCTTCCAAAACCATCGCCTTATCGTTGTTGAGAAGGTGGAAATAAAAACAGAGTAATTGGAAGAATGAGAGCACTCCACAACCATTTTCAAAACCATACATACCATCATAATCTCAACAAAGCCCAAAACAACGCTGCAAGCGTACAACCAGAAAGACTGTCCATCACTGAAGTGTTGATGTACTGCCCTTCTAACCCTTCCATGATGTTCCTGAACTAGAAAGCCTCTCCATCCCACCCCTCTTTGTTGCGTAATCCTCGAAAACGGGAATTCTTCCTTTCCTTTTTCCCTCAAAAACTCGACGAATAATGACTTTCTCTCATTCATTCTTAGCAATTCTCCTGTGCATCGCCATCGGCGTGCAGTCGGAAGGAGTTCCGGGCTGTGGGGGAAGTATCAAGGTTTCTCCTGAAATCATGAAGTAACGATCACACCTACACTTTCATCGTAGAGTCCTCGGAGCGGCTCCCAATTTCGCTGGAGTCACCGTGTCCCTGGTCAACTCTTATGGTTTTGTCCAGGAACAAACGGAGTGCAGTCCCCAGGGCTACTTCTTCATTCCGATGTACGACATTGTAGCACGCTCGTTTCTCGTATTCCAGTGTAGGGCGAGTATTCGCTCACTGTTGCCGCGAAGGAGGGCTGGTACGTCACGCCTCAGTCCTTCACTGTAGCTCGCGCAGCCAAGCATGTTAACGACTAGGTCTCTCTTTCCGAAGAGAATACGGTGCAGGGCTGCGAGAATGGCGACGCCTTTGAAATCACCGGCTTCCGCCTCTCGGGCCACACGCACCACGCGACTTCGAAGACGGCGGCGCAGGGCATTCAGGTGAATCTCCTTTCCGCGGACAACCACGTGCTGAAGTCGGTCGTGACGGACGCCAACGGAGACTACGTGTTCGAGAACGTTGTGAGCGGCGACTACTCGATCCAGGCGGTTCATCCTTCCTGGGTGCTGGCCGAGCCTTCCACGCAGATGATTTCGGTAGTCAATCAGTCACCCTCTCTCATCTCCAGGTCCGTTTCGGCAGCGTCGAGGTGAGCACCGATTTCGTGGTGACGGGCTTCAAGATCACCGGATCGGTCGAGAACCAGAGCGGCTCGCACGCCGTGGAGGGCGTCGAGATGCAGCTGATCGCCGAAGAAGGCAGTGGGCGTTCTCTCCCTCTCTCACCCCCAGCGCCGTCTCCCTGCCCCGAGGGCTGCGTCGTGTCCGTGGATGCCAGCGGCAAGTTCGCCTTCACCAACGTGCAGAGCGGCGTGTACAAGCTGGTAGGCGTTGTGGTGCGATGTCACCCCAGGTGCCTCGTCTGACCGCCACGGCGCCCGAGTGGAGCGTGGAGCCGTCGCACATCCGCGTGTCGGTGAAGGAGGACTCCGTGGAGCTGGGCGCGCCGTTCGCCATCACGGGCTTCACGCTGCACGGTCGCGTGGTGGACGAGGAGGGTGCGTGTTGGTTGTGTCCGTGAGTCGTAGGCACGCCCATGGCTGGCGTGTGCATCGGCGTGAACTCCCACGTGACGGAGTCGTGCACGGACGCGAAGGGCGAGTACGCGCTGCCCGACATGAAGGAGAAGCTGTACATGATCGACGTAGCGGCGGGTGCGAGGCGTGAGGGCTAGGCGACGCTCGAGCACTTCCAGTTCTCCTTCGTGAAGATCGCGTCGCAGCCTGGACTGCGCATTCCCGACCTGACCATCGATTGGTACATCGTGTGCGGCAAGGTGGAGACGGCGCTGATTCGAAACATTGTGGTCGTGGGGGCGAGGCGTGACACGTAGCCGTCGCTGCCGTCGACCTACACGGTGGAGGTGAGCCAGCAGCAGAACGTGGTGAAGGAGTACAAGACGCCGGAGCAGTTCTGTGTGATGGTGGGCGTGTCCGAGGGGCGTGACGGGTAGCTGAAGAGCGGTGAGTACGACTTCTCGGTGAAGCCCGTGCCCGCGACCGCCAACACGCCGTCGCTGTCCTTCTCGCAGGTGAACAAGGTGGTGTGCGCGCACCACGTGCCCGTGGGAGACATCACGCTGCACTCCGTCGCCAAGCGCATCGGCGGTGTGGTGAACGTGGGCGAGCGTGAGCTGGGTGAGGTGTAGATGGTGACCCAGGACCCCGTGACGGTGGATCTGTTCTTCCACTCCGTGAAGGTGGCGACCACCACGACGGACATGGCGCACCGCTTCGTGTTCGAGGGCGTGCTGAGCGGCGAGTACACGGTGCGTGTGAGTGACGCGGTAAGCGCTGGTGGGCGTGGTGACGGTCAGAAGGGCTGCTGGGGCGCCTTCGAGGACGCCTCGCCGTTCACTGGCGCGGCGGCGGAGGAGACGGTGGTGGTGAAGGGTGACGACGTGATGAACGTGGTGCTGCACCAGCGCGGTTACGTGATGTCGATCCACGCGCTGATCGACACGGAGGCGGAGCTGGTGTCGAAGGACGGTCTGAAGCAGCTGATGCTGAAGAAGGGCGTGAACCGCTTCTGCGTGGCGAAGAAGCACTACCGTCTGATCCCCCACGGCTGCTACAAGTGCGTGTACGACGAGCTCACCATCACGGCGGAACATTCTGCGGTGGAGCTGGTGCCAAGCCTGTACCGCCTCGAGGGCGAGATCGAGCTGGAGGGCGGCAAGGGCGAGAGCGTAGGTGCGTCTCGATCGACTGAGTTGTAGGTGGTGGTGGTCGCCAAGCACTTGGGCGAGATCATTCAGGAGGTGCCCGCCGTCAAGAGGGGCCCCCACTATTTCTACTCCATGGTAGGGGCGCCAGACACGATTCAGTCGTAGTTCGTGCCGAGAGGCGAGATCACGCTCTCCTACCTGGCGCCTGCCTCCTCGATCCTCTTCCACCCGCGCGCGCAGACGGTGATGGTGGTGGAGAACCGCTGCCAGGCGCCGGTGCCGGTGGTGCGCGGGCACACGGGTCGCGTGGTGACGGGTCAGATCATCCCCGCGCTGGAGGACGTGCGTGTGGTGATGGAGGTGATCGAGGACGGTGTGACCAGCATGCTGGAGGCGCTCAGCGACGAGAAGGGCTTCTACGTGTTCTCTGCCATCGAACCGAGCGCGTCTTTCATATCCTTTGCGTGCTGGGAGTGGGGTCTTAACGACACTCGCTGGAGGCGCTGCGCGAGGGTCACGTGTTCCACAAGTCGTCGGACGGTCTGAACTTCTCGCACCAGAAGCTGTCGTCGCTTACAGTGCGCGTGGTGGACGCTGTAGCGGCGCTGGCGTGTGTTGACGCGTAGGCGAACCAGCCGGTGGCGGGCGTGCTTCTCTCGCTCAGCAGCACGGGCTACAACAGCAACGAGGTGTCGCGCGCCGACGGCAGCTTCGTGTTCGGTCAGCTGTTCCCCGGCGAGTACTACCTGCACGCGCAGCTGAAGGAGTACGCGTTCCAGCCCGCGATGCAGATCATCCCCATTACCGAGGGCTCCGCCGTGACGTTCGAGGTGCGCTGCACGCGCGTGGCGTGGAGCGTGTTCGGTCGCGTGAGCACCATCACGGGCCAGCCGCTGCCAAAGCAGCGCGTGATGGCGGTGAGCGCGGAGGGTCACAAGGAGAACGCGGTGAGCGACGCGCAGGGCGAGTACCGCATCCGCGGACTGCGCGAGGGCATGGTGTACGAGGTGAAGTTCATGAGTGGCGACCACGTGATCCCCGCGATGCACACCGTCGCGATGAAGCGCGAGGACGTGAAGGACGTCAACTTCGTGGTGCTGAGCGAGTCGTCGACGCCCGTAGGTGAGCGGAGGGCGGCTGAGGCGTAGACGGTGTACGGTGTGATCGATTCCAACGTGGTGCTGATGGAGGACCTGAAGGTGGAGGTGGCGGGAAAGGGCGCGAAGAAGACGGTGCCGGTGAGCGAGGGCGGCATGTTCGAGTTCCCCGCGGTGCTGGGCGAGGCGTACGAGCTGAGCGTGCGGAGTCCGAGCCACACGAAGATGAGCTGCGCGAAGCAGACGGTGACGGTGGAGAAGGACGCGGTGAACGAGGTCGTGGTGAAGTGCGAGGTGAAGACGACCGGGGAGATGGAGGTGGTGAATGGCGGTTCGTTCGCCCTGCTGGCTGTGGTGGTGGTCGCGATCTTCGTTTACGTCGAGAGGGAGAAGCTGCGAAAGGTATTTTAAGTTGATTTGGGTTTGGGGTGTTTATTGGGACGAGCGAGAGGTTAACAATTGGGTCCACTCGGGTTAACTGACTCAAATACTCTTCCAGCGATGAGTGGCGATTATTCAACTATCGGAATCGACTTCGGAACGTGTTTTTCGGGGTGCTACATCTTTTCCAGGGGAAAGCTGGAGAATGTAACGTTTGGGTCGTTTCGGAACGTGCCTAGCTGCGTGAGCCTTGTCGGAGAGAAGCCCATATACGGATGGAAGGCGAAAGAGGCTATGAAGACCCATCCCACCTGCACACTCTACGATCTGAAGCGCTTCTTTGGAAAGAACGCGTCTGAGGTTCGGAAGCTGGATTCGATATTCAATTATCCCTTTTCGTTTGAGGAGGACGGGAATGAGAACCTGTTTTT
>ERZ780157.3942-NODE-3942-length-11783-cov-3.633015_pt1 | contig 11783 bp, 9 predicted proteins | sample MGYA00511169_ERZ780157 | MGnify/ENA primary metagenome ERZ780157 (study PRJEB29588, sample SAMEA1965149) | human gut metagenome | biome: human gut; feature: human-associated habitat; material: faeces | place: Denmark | collected 2008/2010 ... | reverse complement strand
CACTCTCGACGAGAATGAAGTCAAGCCTATTCCGCCCAAGGCTCGTGTCTATTAAAGTCGTTCTTTTGGGGTGTTTGTTGCTGAGAGGGTGGTGTTTTTGTTGAGAGGAGGGTGTATATGGAGAGTGGGAGGGTGATTGGGGTGTTTGCTGAAACTAAGGCGTGCGTCTAGTATCGTCACTCAATCTCCAGTGCTTGTTAAAATATGGGCGTACATCTATTCAAATCGTTCATTCCTCAATGTTTGGCTGACAAACGCGTTCCAGAAAGACCAATGAAACTCCCAGCCCTCTGACAGAAAACGGTTCCAAAGCACTCAATGCAGGAAGTAAGCAACGAAGACGTGAAATCGTTCAAGGACTACGGCGTGTGCGAGACTCTGTGCAAAACCATCGACAGTCTTGGATGGAAGAAGCCGTCTGCCATCCAGGCCGAGTGTCTGAAGTACGCTTTCGAGGACAGAGACATCATCGGCTTGGCAGAGACCGGCTCTGGAAAGACTGGTGCCTTCGCTATTCCCGTCATCCAGCGACTGATTGACAATCCTCAGCGCATGTACGCCCTCGTCCTTACGCCGACGCGTGAACTGGCCTTCCAGATTGCCGAGCAGTTTGAAGCCCTGGGTTCTGCCGTCGGTTTGAAGACTGCCGTAATTGTCGGTGGAGTGGAAACGGTTCAGCAGGCGATTGCCCTTGGCAAGAAGCCCCACGTGATTATCGCGACTCCGGGTCGTTTGGTTGATCATTTGGAGAACACGAAAGTGATTATGATTGTTCTGTGTGACAGTTAGGGTTTCTCTCTTCATTCCACCAAGTTCCTGATTCTCGATGAGGCAGACCGTATGCTGGGCATGGACTTCGAGCAGGAGATCAACAAGATTATTGAGGCCCTTCCCCGCGAGCGTCTGACCTATCTCTTCTCGGCTACGATGACCCAGAAGGTCGCAAAGCTGCAGCGCGCGTCTCTCCGCGACCCCGTGAAGGTGCAAGTGTCGACGAAGTACCAGACGGTGAGCACGCTGATTCAGCAAGTGCGTGGAGTGGAGTCGTTGTAATGCCTAGTACATGTTCATTCCTGCCAAATATAAGGACTGCTACCTCGCCTTCGTGCTGAACGAGTTCAGCGGCAAATCGACGATTCTCTTCGTCTCCACGTGCTCGACCGCCCAGCGTCTGACCTTCATGCTGCGTAACTTGGGCTTCAAGGCGGTGTGCTTGCACGGACAGATGACGCAGACGAAGCGTCTCTCTGCGTTGAACAAGTTCAAGGAGGGGTCGCGCAACATTTTGATCGCGACGGACGTGGCTTCGCGCGGCTTGGATATTCCCGACGTGGACCTGGTCGTGAACTACGACATCCCCAGCAACGGAAAGGACTACATTCACAGAGTCGGACGTACCGCTCGCGCGGGAAAGGCGGGTCGTGCGTTGAATTTCGTGACGCAGTAGGGGCAGTGAGTGGGGGTGAGAAGTAGATATGATGTCGAGAACTACCAGCGTATCGAGAAGCTGATCGAGAAGAAGCTGGACGAGTACAAGACGGATGAGAAGATGGTGCTGGTTCTGCTGGAGAGAGTCACCGAGGCGCAGCGCATCGCTCAGCAGCAGGTGAAGGAAGAGGAGAAGAAGGGAAAGAAGGGAAGAGGCAAGGATGTGGGCGACGACGAAGAAGAGGCCGTGTCCTCCTTCGGGAAGAACAGAAAGGCTAGCCACAAGGCGAGAAGGTAAAACAGTGTCATTTATGGTTGTCTTTGTTGAACAAGCGGCTGGAAAGTGGGGGGTCCCACAACCGTCCAACACAACAGAAAGGACTTTAGGGAGAATGGATTTCATGAATTTTGATTTTTCTTCGGGTAAGACGTGGCGACTGTCGTTTATGTGCAGCTACTGGAACGCTTTTCCAGAATCCGGTGTTTGACGGCTATGTCGAGAAGAGCTTTGACGTTCCGACGGAGAACATGGTGAAGAACGGAAAGGGGACCGAAATCCTTGAGAAGGACGGCAAGGAGTTTACGTTGGAGTGCACCTGGGAGAACAATAAGAAGAATGGCGAGGGCATTCTCCTGGATTCCGATGGAGTGATAGCGATGAAGCTGAACTTTAAGGATGATCTCATCGAGGGAGAGGGCATTCTGTACCAGAACGGAATGGTCGCGTTCAAGGGAACGTGGGTGGAGGGAAAGCGCAATGGCAAGTGCCAGGAGTTCGTCGACGGTCACCGCGTTTACGAGGGCAGCTACGAGAACGACAAGAGAAGTGGATATGGTATCGAGTACGACGAGACGGGCGTGCCCGTGTTTGAAGGTGAGTGGAAAGACGGACAGCAGGGTTTGAAGAAGATCAAGGCGAACAAGAACGGAAAGAAGGAGCTGATTGAGAGCGACGAGGACGGAAATGTCCGATATATTGGTGGCTTCAAGGAGGGAACGACCGTTCGCGATGGCGAAGGCGTGGAGTACGACGCGAGCGGCAACCCTGCGAGCACGTGCATCTACAAGGAGGGAATCGTGGAGAGAAGAATCAAGGAGTTCAAGGGCAGCAACATAATCATCTACGACGACAACAACAAGAAGGTGTACGAGGGCGAATACAAGGACGACGCTCTGTCGGACTACCCCCCGAACGGAAAGGGCCGTTTGTTCGAAGACGGCGTGATGGTGTACAACGGCGAGTTCAAGAACGGGAAGCGCTGGGGTCACGGCTGCAGCTACTACAAGAATCGTGTGCTGATGTACGACGGAGACTGGGTGGAGGATAAGGCGAACGGGAACGGCAAGTTCAACGATGAGGACGGACTGCTGGTGTTGGAGGGAGAGTTCGTGGATAACGTGTGCACGCAGGGAAGCAAGCGAGTGCATGTGGATACGGGCAAGGTCGAAACCGTGAAGGAGTTTTCTAAGTGTTGTTTCTAAAGCGGTTGCTAGTTGTCGTTGTTTGCAACAAACACGCGATTCCATTTCAGCCACTCTCTCCTCCGAATACGAGGAACGCTCGCTAGCCATCAACGGATTTGTCTTAGGGACGCTGGGGAGCGGCACATATCCGGACAACGAGGGGAAGACTCCAGCAGCTTCACTTCGGTGTTCTTCCATAGGAGGCATGAGAGGAGGTGTGGGAAGCGGAGGCAAGGGCATAGAAGGACGTACTGGAGGAGGAGCTTGACGCGTCTCGCGTTGAGGTTGTTCGTGCTGAGGTTGCTCACGCTGAGGTTGTTCACGCTGGTGCCTGTTTGCCAACTCTCTCGAATAGTCAAGACTCTTCTTGATCTTGACCTCCTCCTGCGTGTCCTCCCACACGAAGTGGACAGTGATCATGCAGTTGCGATCCGCGTTCAGCGTATAACGGATTCTCGGGTTTCCTACCATTCCCTCGTTGCGTTCCAGCTCAAACTCGTGAATCGGGTCGCACTTGGATGCTTTGGGCACGTGACCCTCGTACAGGATAAAGCGAATCGGCTTCCCTTCTTTGGCGATGATCGACGACTCTTTGGTGAAGGGCAGGCCGTCCGAGTCTCGGATCAGAATGGAGAGATCGTTGCCGTTGGGCTTGCGACTCACCTTCAGGTAGATGTTCTTTCCTCGCTCCCTCACGCACAGGTTCCCGTACGTCTGGACGTTCAGCGCGTTGTCGTCCGGGCGAATGACGGTCTGAACAGGCTCAGGCTCGGACTCCTCTTCCTCGACGACAGGAGGCGGCAGGTCGAGTCCAACAGTGAATGGAATGGAGGGGTGAAGAGAATCGTCGGCGCTCGGAGAAGGGGGTGGTAACTCGAATGGTTCAGGGAGTGGAGGGAACACTTCGGCGTCAGGGGAAGGGGGTTCTGGCTCGGGAAGTGGTGGTTCTGGCTCAGGGAGTGGAGACTCTGGTTCGGGAGGCGGAGGAACCTCTTCAGCGTCAGGGAGGGGTGGCTCAGGTTCAGGAAGTGGAGGAGGCTCTTCAAACTCAGGAGGTGGAGGAACCTCTTCAGTGTCCGGAAGTGGAGGAGGCTCTTCATATTCAGGGTACGGAGGGAACACTTCGTCCAAGTCCTGCGACTCACTCAGCACGGGGAAGCAGGGCTCGTCGATGACCTGCTCGCCACTCTCCTCGTCCATCTCACTCAGCGCACGCAGATTCAACAGCGTCTGGTCGTTTGCAAGAAGAGGCTTGCACTCGTCGTTCTTCTTGTGCGACTTCATGCAGGAGAAGGAGCACAGCGCAGCGCCCAGCACGACAGAATCGTCGCTGTTCTGAATCACCTCTTTCATATGCACCAGCTTCAGAATCTCGTCGCTCAGGCGTTTCATCTTCAGTGCGCCTCCCGTGATGATGCAGTTCGTGATGGTGATCTCTTGGTTGGCTGCCTTTTCCAGCACGTTCTTCACGACATCGGTGCACTTCTTTCGCAGAGAATGACAGTAGTTGTTGATTGTGTTCTGCGAGAGCGGAATGGGAGTCTTCGACGGATCCTTCCAGATCGGCAGGGAGATGTTCTTCTCAACGGACACGCGCCTTTTGATCTCTTCGATGGCGTTGCGCAATTCGCTCTTTTCGGACGAACTGTAGCTGTCAATGTCAATGTTGCGATTGCGCATTTCCTCCAACACCTTCTCGTAGCACGCGTCGGTGAAGGCGTTGCCACCAATGTCTCGAAGACCGTCCGTAAGGAGGATGTCGTAGGAGCCATTCTGGATTCGCACGACAGACACGTCGAACGTCGCGGCTCCGCCATCAATCACAATGGCGACGTGCTCGTTATCGTCGTTCTTGATTCCGCTGGAAATGCAGGTAGCAGCGCTTTCAGAGACGAGTTCAACGTGAGGAACGCCCGCCAAGAAAACGGCATTGCGGATTTCCTTCTTCTGATTCTCTGCATACGACGGGGGATACGCAATCATGACGCCGTATTCGGATGGACTTCCCATGCTGGGGAGCGCCTTCTCAATCAGGTACTGCAGCTGCTTCGCCACGAGGTCGGATGGGTACACCTTCACATCTGCATTGTCTCGCTTGGTGATAACCATGCAGCGACCATCTTCGTCGCTGTCGATCCGATACTTCACAGTTGCAGCCAATTCGGTGACGGCAGTGTCCTTTATGCTTCTTCCCATGAGTTTCTTCAGCTGCGTGAACAGACACTCGGGATCCTTCATTCCTCTCTTAAGAGCCTCCTGTCCGACGCAAAAGGTGTTGTCCTTCACATAGATCGCGTTCGGTATCGACGAATCGTCGCCAAACGGAATCACAACCGGCTTTCCGTCGTTGAGCTTGGCAACCTTAATCTTGGAGCCACCGTAGTCGATGCTCAGAAATGGGATGCTCATGACAAATGGAATATGCTGTGGCGGAGTTGGAGTTTTCTCCGTTTATTCGTTGTTTCCCATTTCCCATATTCCGTGTTGTCCATCCATAGTGCAACGGTTTTGAAGACCGCTCGCTTCGGATCGTCAGTGTAGAATTGGGATGGACGAGATAAAGGTGTCGACGGCTCAAATCAGACGGTATGAGGATTTGATTGAAAACAGGATAAAGGTTTCTCGAAAAGTGGATCCCGTTCACCATTAGCCGAGTCTTGCTCACGAAATCGAACTGATGCGCGAGTTGTCATCCTCAGTGGAGCAATATGAGATTCTCAAAACAAATATCGAAGTAATGCAAAGGGATCCGGATTCCAGCGTCCGGTCGCTGGTGAACCTTGGGTCTGAGGTGTTTGCAAAGGCAAAGTCTCAAGATCGAAACCATATATTCGTTTGCATCGGCCTGGGCTTCTATGTCGAGTTTACACTAGACGAAGCGCTAGCGTTCATTGATAAAAAGTTGGCGATCCTACATGCGTAGGTGATCTGAATTTGTGGTGACCGTATAGCGATCTCATAAGGAAGAATGAGGATGTTGAGCGAGTGAAACAGCACTACTATTCTGTTGAGATTGTGCTACTACTGCTAATTTGTAGGCGATTCACTGTCTTGAGCAGTTGAAAGGAACCATGTCATAGCGCTTGTTTGTTCAAAGAATCATTACGGATGAACGTAATTACTTCAAGGGCTGAGACGCTGGATACACAGAAGACGCGCTATGGCTTGAACTGTCTTGGACTCTGCTGAGAACAGGACAGGACAGGAGAGCGCCTTCAGCAAACGAGGACGGAGCCATAATCACCACGCGATTCTCATTCACTCTAAACACACGACTAACAAACTCCTTCATGTTGGTCAGGGAAGCAAAATCACCACACACAAATATGCTGTAATCACCAGAAGGAAGTGCCTTCCCGATTCGTGAGTGAGCGTGGTTGAGAATAGTTTGAAGGTACTGATCGATGACGGGCTGAAGATCTTCCTTTGAAATCTCCACATTGAATTCTCTTCCAGCTGATAGGTGAACACTGAGTGGTTGTTGCGTGCCCATGATCTCGACTAAAGCCACTCGCGTGCAAAACAGTATCTCCTTTGTAAACACCTTCCTTCGCTCTGAGGACATGCTATTAACATAGGATTTGACATCTGGAGGCAAACGGTTGTCGATGATCTCGTTGGCTATCTGAATAGATATGATCCTTCCTGTGTGATTAGGAGTGGGATACTGCATCACAATATTCCTTCCACTCACAACAGTGTAACTGTTGTAGGCTTCGCCACAACAAAGAATCACATAGTTGGTTCGCTTGAATGATATCTCGTTCACTTTCATTATCGCATCTCGCTCGGGAATGAGTACCACCTCGCGGAAACCAGCATCTTTACCGAGTTCGATTATCTCTTCTTTCACCTTCCTCTTTGCGCAAAAGTAATAATCAGGAACCGTAATAACGGCACCAACACGTCGTTTCACTCCATTACACACGTTATGATAACAAGCGAGGATTTGACGTAACATGATGGTAATCGCTTCTCCAATTGTTGTATATCCTCTGCTACTCGCTGGATTCTCGTAACAGTAACTGTTTCCCACTCTCTTCAGCGGTTTCGGCGATTCAAATTCAAGGGAACTCAATTCTCGTTGGTCGAATAGTCTTGGATACAAGAGAGCGAAGTTGGTAAAGACAGAGAAGGGATCGATGAAAATGGATCGGATAGTATCCTTTCCGTAAGAGAATCCGTTGACGGTATCATATGAATAAGCAGCGAACAGCGAATCACTCGAACCAAAGGGGAGTGACTGAATATTGTTATTGTTGTCCTTATAATGCAGAATGAAGTACAATGATCCGAATTCGAGTCCGATGTAGTCCATTCTCTTTAACTGTGATGGTTTTACGTATGCACAAAATACCTCTTGTAAATGGAGTGATCCGAGAAGGGTGTATTCTGTCAATGAAACTGCTACTCAGTCGTTAACGGGCTCTCTGTGGATTGTTGTTGGTTCACCCTCTTTGTGGAAAGGAAGGGTGTGCTGTCCTATTGATTGCTTGACAAGGGGTAGCTCCATCGTTTCTTGAATACGACCCTTTTCCTATTTTCAAAGCGCCAAGAATGAGATCAACGCCATTCTGTTTCCACTTCCAATGGCGAACACTTGACCTAGTCATTCAGTGTTTGAGGTTTCATCCACCGTTGTGTTTGTGAACACACACATACGCTAATCCGGATATAACGATCTCATCACCAGAGGGTTAATCTCTTCCCGATAATGAACCTCCTGTGACATCCGATCTGTAGATAAGAGAGCGCCTTCAGCAAACGAGGACGGAGCCATGATCACCACATGATCTTCATTTACTCCAAACTTACGACAAACAAACTCCTTCATGTGTGTCAAGGGAGCAAAATCACCACACACAAATATGCTGTAATCATCAGAAGGAAGCTTACCTTCAATTAGCGGGTGAGCGTGGTTAAGAAGAGTCTGAAGGTACTGATCGATGAGAGGCTGCATATCTTTCTTGGAAATTTCCACATTGAATTCTCTTCCCGCTACCAGATGAACACTGAGTGGTTGTTGCGTGCCCATGATCTCGACTAGAGCCACTCGCGTGCAAAACAACACTTGCTTCTGAAAGATATCACGCTCAACAGGGTCTCTCTTCTCGTAGTAGTCACAGACCCACTCCGGGAGGCAATCACAAACCAGCTGTGTTACAGCATACACTAATGATCTTCCTGTACTGGCTGACGTGGAACAGGACTTCACTTTCGTCTTCCCTTTCAAAACAGTATAGCTGTTGTAGGCTTCGCCACAACAAAGAATCACATAGTTGGTTCGCTTGAATGATATCTCGTTCACTTTCATTATCGCATCTCGCTCGGGAATGAGTACCACCTCGCGGAAACCAGCATCTTTACCGAGTTCGATTATCTCTTCTTTCACCTTCCTCTTTGCGCAAAAGTAATAATCAGGAACCGTAATAACGGCACCAACACGTCGTTTCACTCCATTACACACGTTATGATAACAAGCGAGGATTTGACGTAACATGATGGTAATCGCTTCTCCAATTGTTGTATATCCTCTGCTACTCGCTGGATTCTCGTAACAGTAACTGTTTCCCACTCTCTTCAGCGGTTTCGGCGATTCAAATTCAAGGGAACTCAATTCTCGTTGGTCGAATAGTCTTGGATACAAGAGAGCGAAGTTGGTAAAGACAGAGAAGGGATCGATGAAAATGGATCGGATAGTATCCTTTCCGTAAGAGAATCCGTTGACGGTATCATATGAATAAGCAGCGAACAGCGAATCACTCGAACCAAAGGGGAGTGACTGAATATTGTTATTGTTGTCCTTATAATGCAGAATGAAGTACAATGATCCGAATTCGAGTCCGATGTAGTCCATTCTCCATGATTTCATAAAGGATACGGGGACTAATCCTAGAAACGGAATGACAAAAGAAGGGGTGATTGCCGAAACGAAAACGACCCTTTTATTGCCATTGTCTGTGTTCGCACAAGGACAGATCCCAGTTGCAGAGATGAGTTTAGCGAAAGTGTACCGTGATGTGAATCTCGTTCGTCCGATGTCCTATTGGGATTACAACAGCATTGAGATTCCTTGGGGGTGGGATGAATCCAACGATTTTCGTGACGCATAGAAAGACGTCCAGCTATGTGGTGATGAAGAAGGTGGGGAGAGGCAAGTACAGCGACTGCTATCGCGGTTTGTGCCTCAATAATGGCCGTGAGTGTTGCATCAAGATTCTGAAGCCCGTTCGGATGAAGAAGATCAAACGGTTCGGTTTTCTTCCCCAATTCATAGAGTAGCGAAGTGAAAATCCTCCAGGATCTTACTGGCGGGCCGCACATCATTCCCGTAATCGTGCTGCCTTTCCCTGAAGCGTAGCTGCTCGATGCCATCATGAACAAGGAAACGGGCATTCCCGCCTTCGTGTTTCCGTTCATTGATGGGGTAAACTACATCGTACGTGAGCAGGAAGGCGTATCACGTTCAGGACACATTTCGTTCGTTCTCGCTATTCGAGATTAAGTGCATTCTCTTCCAGCTTTTCGAAGTACGCACCGTTGCACTCCTTCACCGTAGGCGCTGGACTACGCGCACCAGAACGGAATCATCCATCGTGATGTGAAGCCCCAGAACATCATTCTCCAGTACCCTTCCGCCCCCACTCAGTCGGAGGACTCCTCCATTATGGACGACCGCGAGCGCGTGGCCTCGGAGCAGCGCTACCCGGAGCTGTGGCTGATCGACTGGGGCTTGGCGGAGTTCTACCACCCGGGGAAGGAATACAACGTGCGGGTGGCGTCGCGCTACTACAAGGCCCCCGAGCTGCTGATCTCGCTGCAGGACTACGACTACTCTCTGGACATGTTTTCGGCTGGGTGCTTGACTGCGTCTCTGGTGAGTCCGCTGTGCGCGTGTGACACGTAGCTGTTCGGGAAGGAGCCGATGTTCAAGGGAATGGACAACAACGACCAGCTGATCAAGATATGCAAGGTGGAGACGACGGAGGGCGGTGAGGTGTAGGTGCTGGGGACGGAGGGCCTGCACCAGTATCTGCGCAAGTACGGACTGGACCTGCCGAAGGCGTACGAGGGCGTGTTGAAGGAGTACCCGCAGGTGCCGTGGACGTCGTTTATCAATTCGCAAAACCGGGAGAAGTGCACTCCTGACGCGCTGGACCTGCTGTCGCTGCTGCTCCAGTACGATCATCAAGTGAGGGTGAGAGGCGTGAGTTAGCGCGTAGTTGCGCCCTACAGCGAAGGAGGCGATGGCACATCCCTTCTTTGACGAAGTTCGAGAACTGGTCAGCAGTCACACGCGGATGAAGTTTGGCACGGAGGATGCCAAGGAAGTGAATCCTCTCGTTTAGTCCAAAACAGTGCCGTTTTTTGTGTGTGTTTCTTCCTCTTTGTTTTCAGTAAAGAAATGGATTTCATTCCTGGAAATGATTACTCCGAGTGGCAGATCCTGGGAGACGAAGACCGATCTGTTCTCTATCAGCAAGTCACTGTTCAGGAGCCAATGGGCTGGTCTGGACTCTCGCTGGACTGCTACAGAGCGGCGTGCGGGAAATTCAGTGGTAGGACGCATTTTGTCTGTTCGGAGTCTCACTATCTAGGCCCTATCGCGTTAAAGTGGAACTCGGACGAAACGCTGCCGATGAATTGCGATATCGAACTGACGACGGATATTCTGATATATGACTCTTGCGGCAAGAAGGTAATCCGTGTGTGTTCGTCATTACGGGAAGATCGCGCAAATTGCGGGAAGAGACTGGCAGTACACGCGTGTAGCCATCATGGGGTGGACATCTACGGAGAAGCTGTTCATTCTCTTCGAGGATGGCAAGTACGTTGTGTTTTCCAACACGGGGGAGGTGCTGTCGCAGAGCAAGATCTTCACAGAGTCCCTTTCTGACATCGTAATGAGCGCGAACAACAGCGATGACGGCTTTGTTGCGTTCACCAAGAACAACAAGGTGTAGGTTGCGCTGTCACGTCGTGTTCTCTAGCATCTACGTTGACTGCAGTGGAGAGACCCCCGTTACGGAGGAGTATCCCGATCTCCCAATCGTTGCCGGCAACCGCGTCGAGTGCTCTTGCGTTTTCGAGGCGCGCAACAACGAGTCCGGAAAGGTGGAATTCCTCGTGTCCTGCATGGATCAGAGCGTGTATCAAATCGCCTGCGATTCGATCAACGAGGTGAACATTGCCGTACTCCCTCTCTCCGTCCCTCACACCTAGGGCCGCATTCAGGGCCACATCATCGCCTTCGCGCCCTGCCCCTCCAACACGTACGTGGCCTGCTTCTCGGACCAGGGCTGGCTGGACGTGTTCGACCGCCACTTTGAGGAGCACATCGTGGGCAAGAACACGGACTGCCGCGTGGCCCCGCGCGGGTTCTCCTGGTGCGGCGACGACAGCGTGGTGCTGTACTGGCGCATGGTGGGTCTGCTGATCATCAACCCGTTCGCCGACTGGCTGAAGTTCACGTATGACAAGGACGACTCGCTGTTCCTGGTGTCGGAGGTGGACTGTCTGCGCGTGTACTCCTCGCTGAAGCACGAGATCATCCGCTGTGTAGGGGTGGCGGTGGCGAGTGATGGGTAGGTGCCTGACGCGGTGAGCAGCGTCACGCTCCCCGAGTCGAAGAGCTGCGGCGCGATGCTGCGAAGCGCCTTCGACCAGTTCACGCACCATGTCGGGAACGTGAATCTGCTGCAGGGAGAGACGCCGGAGGAGCGCGAGTTGCTGTACGACGGCGTGATGGAGTGCTTGGAGGCGGCGGAGGACGAGCTGTCCACCATCCAGCAGGAGAAGCTTCTGCGCAGCGCGCAGTTCGGGAAGTGCTTCCTGGACGGCGTGGAGGAGATGAAGGAGGCGCAGCCGGCGCAGGAAGAGCAGCCAACGCA
>ERZ780157.3941-NODE-3941-length-11786-cov-8.234081_pt1 | contig 11786 bp, 10 predicted proteins | sample MGYA00511169_ERZ780157 | MGnify/ENA primary metagenome ERZ780157 (study PRJEB29588, sample SAMEA1965149) | human gut metagenome | biome: human gut; feature: human-associated habitat; material: faeces | place: Denmark | collected 2008/2010 ... | reverse complement strand
CCTGCGGTGCTTCGCCCATTATGGCCGATGATGCTGCCGAGGTGGAGGATATCACCACCATCTGCGGCGGGCTGAACATCAACATCGGCACCCTGAACAGCCGCACCATTGAATCCATGCTCAAGGCGGGCAAAAAGGCCAATGCACTGGGCCACCCCGTGGTGCTGGACCCTGTGGGCGCGGGCGCTTCCGCCCTGCGCACCGAGACGGCCTACCGCCTGCTGGACGAGGTGCGGTTCACGGTCATCCGGGGCAACATCTCCGAGGTAAAGACGCTGGCTTCCGGCGCAGGCACCACCAAGGGCGTGGATGCCGATGTGGCCGACAGGGTCACCGAGGAAAATCTGGACGGCGCGGTGGCCTTTGCCAAGGCATTTGCCGCAAAGACCGGTGCCGTTGTGGCCATTACCGGTGCCATTGACATCGTGGCCGATGGGGCAAAAGCCTACTGCATCCGCAACGGCCACCCAATGATGAGCGCCATCACCGGCACGGGCTGCCAGCTCTCTGCCCTGACGGCGGCCTTTATCACCGCCAACCCCGGCCAGCCGCTGGAGGCTGCGGCTGCCGCCGTCTGCGCCATGGGCCTTGCGGGCGAGATCGCCCATGCACGGCTGACCCCGCTGGACGGCAACGCCACTTACCGCAATTACATCATTGATGCCATTTATCATATGACTCCGGCTCAGCTGGAAGAGGGTGCCAAGTATGAAGTGCGCTGAAGAATATATGCGGCTCTACGCCGTCACCGACCGTGCCTGGGTGGGCGGTCAGACCCTCTATCAGCAGGTGGAGAGCGCCCTGAAGGGCGGTGTGACCTGTGTTCAGCTGCGGGAAAAGGAGCTGGACGAGGAAGCCTTCCTGAAGGAGGCATTTGAGCTCCACGACCTGTGCAAAAAATACAATGTGCCCTTTTTCATCAACGATAACGTGGACATTGCCATCCGCTGCCACGCCGAGGGCATCCATGTGGGGCAGGAGGATATGGCCGCTGCTCAGGTGCGCCAGCGCGTGGGCGATGAGATGATGATCGGCGTATCCGTCCACAGCGTGGAGGAGGCCCTGGAGGCCGTCCGGCATGGTGCCGACTGTCTGGGCGTGGGTGCAGCCTTCTCTACCCCCACCAAGGCAGACGTGGACGTTCTGCCCGAGGGCATGATGAAAGCCATCTGCGATGCCGTGGACATCCCCGTTGTGGCTATCGGCGGCATCCACAAGGAGAACCTGCTCCGGCTCAAGGGCACCGGCGTGAACGGTGTGGCCCTTGTCAGTGCGATCTTCGGCGCGGAGAATATCGAGGCCGAGTGCAGGGAGCTGAAGGCACTGGCGGAGCAGCTGTAAGGCGGCTCGCCCTCTCAGTCATCGCTGGCGCGATGCCAGCTCCCCCAAAGGGGGAGCCAATTGCGCACAGAGGAAAGGCTGCGCAAAAAACTATTTCCGGTACGTTCAGCGCGCAAAGCGCTGTTCAAGATAAAAGAAACATTTGGAGGAAAGTACCATGCAGAACTACACCACACAGATGGACGCTGCCCGCAAGGGCATCGTCACGCCGGAAATGGAGATCGTGGCCAAAAAGGAATACCGCACCACGGAAGAGATCCGTCAGCTGGTGGCTGAGGGCAAGGTGGCCATTCCCGCCAACAAGCACCATACCTGCCTGAACCCCGAGGGCATCGGCTCCATGCTGCGCACCAAGATCAACGTGAACCTGGGCGTTTCCCGCGACTGCAAGGATTACAACGTGGAGATGGAAAAGGTGATGAGCGCCGTCAATATGGGCGCGGAAGCCATCATGGACCTGTCCAGCCACGGCAACACCCAGCCCTTCCGCCAGAAGCTGACCCACGAGTGCCCCGTGATGATCGGCACTGTGCCCGTGTACGATTCCGTCATCCACTATCAGCGCGACCTTGCTACCCTGACCGCGCAGGACTTCATCGACGTGGTGCGCCTGCACGCTGAGGACGGCGTGGACTTTGTCACTCTGCACTGCGGCATCACCCGCAAGACCATCGACCAGATCCGCACCCACAAGCGGAAGATGAACATTGTCAGCCGCGGCGGCTCTCTGGTGTTCGCCTGGATGAGCATGACCGGCAACGAGAACCCCTTCTACGAGCACTTTGACGAGATCTGTGAGATCTGCGCCGAGCACGACGTGACCATCTCGCTGGGCGATGCCTGCCGCCCCGGCTGCCTGGCCGATGCCACCGATGTCTGCCAGATCGAAGAGCTGGTGCGTCTGGGCGAGCTGACCAAGCGCGCCTGGGCACACAACGTGCAGGTCATGGTGGAGGGCCCGGGCCATGTGCCCCTGAATCAGGTGGCCGCCAACATGGAGGTGCAGAAGAGCATCTGCATGGGCGCTCCCTTCTATGTGCTGGGACCCCTCGTCACCGACATTGCCCCCGGCTATGACCACATCACGGCTGCCATCGGCGGTGCCGTTGCCCCCATGAGCGGTGCAGCCTTCCTGTGCTATGTCACCCCCGCCGAGCATCTGGCTCTGCCCAACGTGGACGATGTGAAGCAGGGCATCGTGGCCTCCAAGATCGCCGCCCATGCGGCCGATATCGCCAAGGGCATCCCCCATGCCCGGGATATCGACGACAAGATGGGCGATGCCCGCCGCGTGCTGGACTGGGATGCCCAGTTCGCCTGCGCTCTCGACCCCGAGACCGCCAAGGCCATCCGGGATGCCCGCCTGCCTGAGGATGACCACAGCGACACCTGCTCCATGTGCGGCAAGTTCTGCGCCGTCCGCAGCATGAACAAGGCACTGGCCGGGGAATACATCGACATCCTGTAACACCGCGTTTTCTTCCTTCTCAGCCGTCCGGTTTTGCTCGCCGGGCGGCTTTTTTGCGCATAGCAAAGCCCCGGGACCTTGCGGTGCTCCGGGGCTGCTTTTTGGGGTATTTGGAGAAGTGGATTGTGTTAATTGGAAATAGAGCGCATCACCATGAAAATATAGGTGTCACTGCCAATCGTTTCGATTTGAGAGCTGAGAGCAACATTGTCAGTGATGTTAGCACTTGGAGTTAGGTAAGCGTAGGCACCATAGAGAAGCTGTTGCGCAACGATGTAGTTCATCTGCTTCTGGAAATAGGGAGTACGGACGTTTTCGATTGTTGCGCAGTAAAGCTCAAAGGCAACGGAAGAACCGTTTGGTACAACAGCGTCACAAACGCCAGCAGGGTCATTGAACTCGGCGATGCTATCGATCAGTTCCTCGACATCAAATTCGGCCTTTTCTTCCTCTGCAAGTCCATTGTAGTAAACTTTTACTGCATTTGCGGCTTTTTGCGCATAGTTAGTGGTGTCATCCGTGAACTCGATGGGATAAACCTCGACTTTATAGAAATCTTTGAAATTTTCCAGAATTTCCTTTTCACTGAGTGCCACCCCGCCAGAACAGCCTGCCAGCAGGGTCAGGGCCATCACGCCGGTCAGCATGAGGGCCAGAAGATTGGAGAGACGTTTCATGTTGTATTCCTCCTCTTTTGAAATGGGTCAGAAAGGTTGCGTCCGAGGTGCAGCAGGTGTGATCAACCTGTGCACTGATGCAATTATAAACAAAAAAAACATTGTTGCAAATAGAACTTGTTTGAATTTGTGAAATCTTCTAAAATGAGCGAAGAAATTTGGGCGATATCCCAGTGAAAGGAATTTTTAATTTGTGTATTGTATGCCAAGGGTTGCACAGAAAGGGAGTTTTATTGTAAAATAAAAGACGAACGGAAACAGAACAACGGCGGGCGAATATATGGCACGAGCCCGGAAGTGAGGAAATATTTATGGCAGATTCAAAGATAAAAGTGCTGGCTCTGGATTTGGACGGCACCCTGACCAATGACGAAAAGATCGTTACCCCCCGCACCCGCGCGGCGCTGGATGCCGCCGCCGCACAGGGCGTGACCATCGTGCTGGCCTCCGGCCGCCCCACAGCGGGCATTCTGCCGCTGGCAAAGGAGCTGGGGCTGGACAAAAAGGGCGGCTGTGTGCTGGCCTACAACGGCGGCAAGATCGTGGACTGCGTGACCGGCGAGGCCCTGTATCAGGTGCAGCTGGGAGCGGAGTTCGTCCCGGAGCTCTGCGAATTTGCAGCCCGGCAGGATGTGGCCATCCTGACCTATAACAGCGAGGGCATCGTGTGTGAGCGGGATCAGGACGTGTGGGCAAACAAGGAGTGCTTTACCACAAAGCTGCCGATGATCCATGTGGATGATCTTGCCTCCTATGTGGACTATCCGATCTGCAAAATGCTCATCACCCTTGATCCTGCCCGGCGGGATGCTGTCTGTGCCGCCGGAAAGGAGCAGTTTGCGGGCCGTATCGACCTGTACCCCTCCAGCCCCTTCTTCATCGAGGCCGTGCCGCTGGGCGTGGCAAAGGACAGGAGCCTTGCCGCTCTGCTGGAGCGGATGGGCCTGACCCGGGAGAACCTGATGGCCTGCGGCGACGGCCTGAACGACCGCTCCATGATCTCCTATGCCGGGGTGGGCGTTGCCATGCAGAATGCTGAGGATGCCGTCAAAGCTGTGGCCGATTACGTCACCGCCGCCGACAACAACCACGACGGTGTGGCGGAAGCCATCGAAAAATTTATCCTGAACTGAGAGGAACACAAACAACAATGCCACGCAATCTGGTTTTATTTGATCTGGAATGGAACATCGGCTATAAGCCGTACACCTTTAATTATCATGGCGTGCAGCAGACCTTCCGGGGCGAGATCATCGAGATCGGCGCGGTGAAGATCGACGAGGATGCAAACGTGCTGGATACCTTTTCCATCCACCTGCGGCCCCGCATTTTCCGCACCCTGCAGCACCACATCGCCAAGGTGACGGGCCTGACCCAGGCCGACCTGGACCGGGGCGAGCCCATCGTGCAGGGCCTGCGCCGCTTTATGCAGTGGTGCGGCCCGGATGCCGAGTTTGCCGAGTGGGGCATGGATGACGTGCCGGTGCTCAAGCAGAACCTTTTCCTCTGCAATCTGGACGAGGGCCGCCCCACCCAGTGGTATGATCTGCAGCAGATCTTCCTGCGGGAGCACCCCCGCAAGGAGGGCGAGGGCATGACGCTGGAAAGCGTTGTGACCCGGATGGGCATCCCGATGGAGCGCCCGTTCCACGATGCCCTGTCCGATACCCTTTACACCGCCGATGTCTGCCGCAAGCTTGACCTGCGGGCGGGTCTGGCGGCCTACCCCACCGAGGAGGAATCCCTGCGGGCAAGCCTCTGCCCCGCCCCCGGCGATTACCGGGACTTCCGGGTGTTCCGCGGCTATGTGGAGCAGTCCACCTGGCGCAGCGACCCAAAGATCATCACTGCCAGCTGCCCGGTGTGCGGCGGAAATCTGCAGCCGGACGATATCTGGCTGAAAAAGGGCAACAGCGGCTGGTATACCCTGTCGGTCTGCCCTGCCTGCGCCGGTACCGGCAATGAGGTTGGAAAGGGCGTATTCCAGCGCTACAAGCTGGCCCGGCGGGACGGCCTGCACTGGAGCTTTGCCCGCTGCGTCCAGATCCCGGACGAAGCCGGACTTGCCCGCTGGGAGCGGATGCGCGCCCAGCAGATCGAGCGGATGCAGGCCCGGGCTGAGAAGGCCGCTGCCGAAGCCGCCGGAAAAGCATAAAGATCCCCGCCCTGTGCAGGAAAGGCCCCCGCAGTCTCGTAGTATAGATGATATGACAAAAAAAGCTCGTATTTTGTTCACGGGCGTGTCATAGAAACCGGATATACTAAAGAAAAATGAGAGGGAAGGAACACGCGGGATGGAAATGACGATGATAGGCTGGCTCCACCAGCTGGGAACGCTGGAATTCTGGAAGGCCCTGCTGGAAGGCTTTGGCGGCCTTGGCCCCATTGCGCCCGTGATCCTTGCGATGGTGGAATCCTTTTTTCCGCCGCTGCCGCTCATTGCCATTGTGGCGCTGAATGTTGCGGCCCACGGCGGGCTTCTGGGCTTTGTGTACAGCTGGGCCGGGGTGATGCTGGGCGGCACTGTGATGTTCCTGCTCTGGCGGCGTGTCGTCAAGCGTTTTTTCTGGAAATTTGCCCGCCGCTCCGCCAAGCTGCAAAAGGCGGAGCAATGGGTCAGCCGGTTCGACACCGCGTCCCTGTTCATGCTGTCGCTCCTGCCCTTTACGCCCTCGTCCTTTATGCACTTTGCCTTTGGCATCTCTGATTTTGACGAGAAGCGCTACCTTGTTACCATGCTGCTGGGCAAGGGCGTGATGGTGGCCATGATGGCCCTTTTCGGGCAGTCGCTGGTGTCTGCCATGAAGAACCCGTTCTACCTCGTGCTTGCCATCGCCATCTGGGCGGGAATGTACTTTGCCAGCAAGCACTTCTGTAAAAAGCACGAGATCGATTGAATCGGCGCAGAGCTGCCGCTGAAATGCCAGCGCCTGCGTTCTGCTTGACTTCTCCCCCCGGCCCGGCTATAATACAGATGTATCAGGAAAAATGCGTTTACCCGGGCAGAGTAGCGCAAAGGTGAGCTGGACAGAGAGAACGGGCCGTTGGCTGGGAGCCTGTTTGCAGCAGCGTGTGTGAAGTGCGCCCGGACAGCACGCCGCGGGAAACCTGTTGGGGAGTATCGCGGCGCGGCAGCCGCCGTTATCGGCTTTGAGCGACAAACAGAAGTGGAACCGCGATTTTGAAAACCGCCTTCGAAGTGATATGCGATATCATATTGCTTTGAGGGCTTTTGTTTTTTCAGGCAGATTCGCAGGAGCTGCCCTCTTTGCCAAGGGCTCTCCCATTAGGGGAGCTGGCGAGTGAAGCGAGACTGAGAGGTTCTGCTGCGGCTTTTGTTTGCCCTACAAGAAGGAGAGTTCTTATGCAGATTTTCAACACCCTGACCCGCCAGAAGGAAGAGTTTGTGCCGCAGGTGCCCGGCGAATACCGCATCTACGTCTGCGGCCCCACCGTTTACAACTATATCCACATCGGCAATGCCCGCCCGCTGATCGTGTTCGATACCCTGCGCCGCTATCTGGAATACCTCGGCAACAAGGTCATTTATGTCTCCAACATCACCGATATTGATGACAAGCTCATCAAGAAGGGCCAGGAGGAGGGCACCTCCATGAAGGAAGTGGCCCAGCGCTTTGAGGCCGAGTACCTCAAGGATGCCGCCGGTCTGAACTGCAAAAAGCCCACCGTCCAGCCCCGTGCAACGGAGCACATCCAGCAGATCCTGGACATCGTCAAGGACCTGATCGATTCCGGCCACGCCTACGTTGCCAAGAACGGGGATGTCTACTTCCGCGTCAAGAGCGACCCGGAGTACGGCAAGCTGAGCCACCTCAAGCTGGACGATCTGGAGAGCGGCAACCGCGAGCTGCGCAGCCGGATGGAGGATGACCTGAAGGAAGACCCCGCTGACTTTGCCGTCTGGAAGGCTGCCAAGCCTGGCGAGCCCGCCTGGGAAAGCCCCTATGGCATGGGCCGCCCCGGCTGGCATATCGAGTGCAGCGCCATGAGCCGCACCCATCTGGGCAGGACCATCGACCTGCACTGCGGCGGTCAGGATCTGATCTTCCCCCACCACGAGAACGAGATCGCCCAGAGCGAGTGCGCCAACGGCTGCGAGTTTGCCCACTACTGGATGCACAACGGCTTCATCAACGTGGATAACCAGAAGATGTCCAAGAGCCTGCACAACTTCTTCACCATCCGCGATGTGGCAGACCTCTACGGCTACGAGCCCATCCGCTATTTCATGCTGACCGCAGGCTACCGGATGCCCCTGAACTACACCGTGGACCTCATCGAGAGCTGCAAGAACAGCCTGGAGCGCCTCTACACCTGCCGTGAGAACCTCGATTTTGCCCTGAGCAAGACCGCGTTCGGCACCGATGAGACCCTGACTGCCAAGGCAGACGAGGCCCGCGCCAAGTTCTGCAAGGCCATGGATGATGACCTGAACACCCCCGATGCGCTGGCTGCCGTGTTCGATCTGGTCAAGGAGATCAACACCCTGTCCGCTGCCTCCTCCAAGGCTGCGCTGGAGGCTGCCGCCAAGGCGTTCGATGAGATCACCGGCGTGCTGGGCCTGATGTACAACCGCAAGAAGGACGAGGTGCCCGCCGAGGTGACGGAGCTGGTGGAAAAGCGCGCCGCCGCCAAGAAGGCCAAGGACTGGGCCGCTGCGGATGCCATCCGTGCGCAGCTCACCGAGATGGGCTGGGCTGTCAAAGATACCGCCCAGGGCCCGCAGCTGAGCAAAATTTAACTTGAATCCCGTTATTGACCTGTACGGTACAATGCGGTAAAATGAGGGTGCGGGGACACTGTGCTGTGTGTTCCCCGCACCCTTATTTTTGCATGATACAAGAACCTATATAAAAGGAGGTCTTTGGCTGATGAAAACCAAACGGCTGATCTCATTGCTGCTGGCGGCAGTGTTCGCCCTGAGTGCGGCGGCCACACCGGCGCTGGCGGCTTCGGCGGGCAGCGCACTGCCTGACCTGACCACCGCAGGCGTGGATGAGAACAACAGCGTTGTCTCGATCCGCCTGACCGCAGACGGAGATCTGACCTATGGCTCCCCCTTTACCCTGAGCGTCCAGACCACCCCGGCAGATACCCAGTATATCGGCGTGGTGATGGGTACCAGCGGCGAAGCGCAGGGCTATGTGACCCTGATCCTTTCGGGCAAGATCCGCACCCTGCTCAAGATGATCCCCCTGCCGAAAAAGATGTCGGCGAACCCTGAGCAGGAAGAGGAGTTCAACATCTACGCCTACATCAAGCAGCTGATCGACGGCAACGACGTGAGCGTGCTGCTGCGGGTGGCTGATGAAGTGGTCTCTGTGATGGATGTCCTGAAATTCTACATCCCCACGCTGAAGGATGTCTCCACCGGCATGAAGCTGGCGCTGGAGCTCATCCGCAAATATCTGCCCGAGGGCGTGTTCAGCCGCATCTATCTGGACGAGCAGCCCACGGAAGCCGGCAACTATGTGGGCGGCGCTGTGGCGCTGGAATCCGGTGATGTGAACACCGCCGGTATGGCATTCTTCCGCATCAAGCCCAAGAGTGCGGGGGTGCGTGTCTACTGGGCACAGGAGCTCCCCGCCAGCATGACTGCGGCGGAAGCCCAGAACTACAACGTCACCGCCGTGGTCGAGAGCGACGGCCAGGTGGTCGAGGGCGGCAAGGTGACCTACACCTATAAAAAGAAGAGCGGTCTCTTCGATTTCCTGGGCACGACCCAGAGCGGGTTCCCCACCGAGCCCGGCGAGTATGTCCAGACGGCCAAGGCCGCCGGAAACTACTCCAGCAGCGAGATCAGCCGGACCATTGTGATCCAGTAATCAAACAGCAAAAATCCCTCCCTGCCACGCCGGCAGGGAGGGATTTTTTAATTGTCCTTATATCATTTTTGTGCTTACATCCGGAACCGCCAGCCCCAGCCGCCGCCACAGCAGCAGTTGCACAGCAGGTTGAGCAGGATCATGCTCCAGCACCAGCGCATCAGGCCGCCGGGCTGGGCGTAGGTGGTCTGGGTGCGGTAGGTGCGGCCCGGGTCCTGCAGATTGCGCAGGTTCATCTGGTATTCAGTGTTGCCGGGCTCCATCTGGGCGGCGCGGCGGGCATCCTGCAGGGCATCGATGCTGTTGCCCAGGCCCTGATTGGCCAGCGAGGAGAGATAGTACCACCGGGCGGTGCGCACGGTGATGCCGTCCAGCACGCGGCGGGCCTCGGGGTAGCGCTGGTTGACGATGAAGTTGCGTGCGGCCTGCATCTCAGGCGTGTCTGCACCGTTGTAGCCGGGGCCGCGCTGCTGCTGATAATTGCCACCAAAGCCAAACCCGAACCCGAAGGGGTCATAACCGAAGCCGAAGTCTCCGAAATCCCCGTTGGAGTAACCGTTCTGCTGGTACCCCTGCTGATAGCCGCCGTAGGAGGGGCCGCGCTGCTGGCCGTAGGCACCGCCGTAGCCGCCGCCCATCTGGGGGCCGGCCTCGCCCTTGGTGATGGCATCGTATGCCGCCTGCACCTCCTTGAAGTGCTCTTCGGCGGTGGGGTCGTTGGGGTTCAGGTCAGGGTGCCAGCGCTTGCACTTGGCACGGTAAGCCTTTTTGATCTCGTCTTCACTGGCACCGCGCTGGATGCCCAGAACCTCATAGGGGTCTCTCATCGGTCTACTTCCTCACGTCTCTATTACCATCTGTGCGGCCATTGTGCCGCACAAGCAATCTTTAGTGTACAGGACTGGAACGGAAAAATCAAGGAAAACCGCCGGGATCAGGCGGTTTTGTCCTTCTTTTTTGCATTTTTGCAGTGATATTTGAGCCACACGCCCGAATACAGGATGTTGCGCAGAAGGTCAACGTCCTCCACACAGGGCAGGCGCTCAAAGCTGCGGGCGCAATTGGCCAGCAGCAGCTCAAAGATCTCCCGCATCTCTTCCTCGTACCCGGGCTCTCTGCTCAGGGTGCGCAGGGGATTGTATGCGCCCTTGCGCTCGTCCCGGGCCAGGTCGTCGTAGGCATCCAGCAGGTAGATGTACTTGCCCAGGTTGAAGCCGATGCTGCGCAGCTCCGGCGACCAGTGGTCCTGCCTGTAATCGAACAGCTCGGCCATCAGTTCCCCAAAGCAGCCGGAAACGGCATCCAGATCCTCGCTGCCCTCGGCTTCGTACCGGGCCAGCCGATCCAGACAGGTGCGGATGGCGCTGCACTGGCGGGGCCATCGGGCGGCGGCCTGTTGCGTGGGGGCGGCAAGCATCTTTTCAAAGCCCAGGCCCAGCAGGCTGTGGTCATCGTTCCACTTGTCCTGCGCGTTGTAGTAGTGCAAAGCCACGCTCAGGTCCGCGCAGTAATCGGTGGGGCCGCTGGAACGCCACTCCACCTTCCGGATGGGGTGGATGGGGCAGTGGTCACAGCCTGTCACACAGGCGCTTTCGCCCTCGTACAGGCTGCACAGCAGCAGATCCAGAAAGGTCAGGTCATAGCTCAGGGTCAGCCGTCCCCGGGTGCCGTGCAGCGCGCCGATGCGGCGGCAGAGCCCGCAGTAGGCCGCGCGGTACCGCGCCTGTGCCTCCGGGCTGAGTGCGGCCTGATTCGGGATAACATATCCGAACATGGCTCAGCTCTTCTTGATGAACTGGGTGCCGCAGCGGGGGCAGGAGATCTGGATGCGGCCGCGGCCGCGGGGCACGCGCAGCTTCTGGCGGCACTGGGGGCAGCGGTAGTAGTGATAGACCTTGCGGTTGGCCCACTGCTCTTTCCAGCCCTTGAACTTGTTGTCCACCCGGTCCTTCAGGGTGTAGAACTTGTAGTTCTCCTCGGTGCGCTTGGAGATGTTCCGGCTGAAGGTGCGGTAGTAGCAGAAGATCAGCAGGGCTGCGCCCAGATAGGTGAACAGGCTGACCCGGCTGATGATGGCGATGAGGAGCAGCACCAGCGAGGCAATGCTCAGAAATTGGTTCAGGCCATCGGTGCCATAGCGGCCGATCATAAACTGACGAAGTTTCTCTCTCATAGATTTCCGGTCCTTTGTCCTCAAGAATAACCCTCTCAGCCACGCGGACGCATGGACGGAGAGGGCGTTTGATTGTTCACAACAATAGAATATCAGCCAACCATGATAAAACTTTGAACAGATTGCAAATCTACCATGAAAGGACGAAATTTAATTGGCATTCTCTGCACCGGAGCGCTTGCGCACGGTCAGGGTGGCCTCCACATCCAGCGCGCCCTCCATCCGGCAGTGCAGCACGGCACGGCCTGCTTCACCGGTGGTGGCAAGGTAGGTGCCCGCCA
>ERZ780157.3937-NODE-3937-length-11792-cov-2.723780_pt1 | contig 11792 bp, 10 predicted proteins | sample MGYA00511169_ERZ780157 | MGnify/ENA primary metagenome ERZ780157 (study PRJEB29588, sample SAMEA1965149) | human gut metagenome | biome: human gut; feature: human-associated habitat; material: faeces | place: Denmark | collected 2008/2010 ... | reverse complement strand
CCCGATCGACCAGAGAGAGCGTTTTGCGGCGCAGGACGCGGCGTTTGCTGCGGGCGACGAGGAAGCGAACCACACGGACGAGGATTTCCTGAATGCGCTTGAGTACGGCATGCCCCCGACGGGCGGCATCGGCTACGGCATCGACCGCCTTGTGATGCTGCTGACGGATTCCCCGGCCATCCGCGATGTTTTGCTGTTCCCGACAATGAAACCCTTAGATTGACCGAAACGCGAAAAAGCCCGTAATATCAAGGGTTTTCGGACACAGAGGAAGCGAAAAACCTTACACCTTACACCAAACTTACACCAATCGATGTAGGAAAACGTGCAGAGGCAAAAAAATCGCATAATTTCAAAGCGTGAATGGGCGATTCCCTTTCGGGGTCGCCCGTTTTTTTGTAAAAAAACGAAAAAATCCCTTGACCTGTACGCAGCGTACACGCTTATACTGTCATCACAAGGAGGTATTAACTATGCTGTTGAATGAAATTGCAAAAGAAACCGGAATGACAAAGCGTGCTGTCAAGTATTATGAAGAAAAAGGGTTGTTGTCAGTGCATAAAGACGGCAACGGTTATCGTAACTACTCCCCGCAGGACGTGGAGACATTAAAAAAGATTTCAGTTTACAGAAAGCTGGGTATTAGCATAAAAGACATACAAAGTCTTTTGAAGAGTGGCGACAAAAGCATTCTTCTTCGTATTTATCAGGAAAAAATGCGGGAAAGCGTTTTATTTGAGGCAGAATGCGAGGCGTTAAGGCAATTCATAGACGATGGCAATGCCGACAAGGCAAATGAGTTACTTGATTATCAAACCGTCGAAAATGCGATTGAGTCTTTGTTGCCGGGTAAAGGGTGGTCAGATTATTTCAAAAGCCACTTCAAGCCATTCCTCAATGTAAGATTGCAGACTCAGGAACAGAAGCAAGCCTTGCAGAATATATTGAAATATTGCGATGAGACCACTTTGAAAATACCTTTTCTTATGCGAATAGGTGTGAAGATAGCAAGCGGGATTACTCAGGATACAAGAACCGCAGACGAGATGACGGCTTATTATCGCGATATGAGCGAAAGCGAATACCGGCGATTGAGAGAACGGGTAATAAAAGGGGTTAAGTTGAAAGCCGGAATTATGAAGTATCACCCGGCGTTTGTCGCTCAGAGAAAAATGCTGAAAGAGTTGCAGGACAAAGGATACAACGATATATTCATTCCCAACCTTATTGCTCTGTCTCCGCCTTATGCGGAGTATAAAAAAGCATTGGATAAGGTGAACGAAAGATTATGCAGGGAACTTGGTTTGTACTATGACAGCAACTACAACTTAGTTGTAAAATAATGAGAGTAGAATTGCTGTATCTTGAAATGAGCAGAAGGTCGATACACGGCAATTCGTATTCTACTTGATTAACCTTTGAGAAAGGAAGAACCCTTCTCAAAGGTTATTTTTTTGTTTCTCCCCATATTCGCAAACTACCCCAATTACCCTTTCCTCAATATAATAAATGCAAAACAGAGAGGAAGGAGCGGTTTTGCTATGAGTAATAGTTTGGCGAAAGTACATCCGGAGCTTGTTTCGGAATGGGCGGAAAGGAACTTTCCGCTTACTCCTGATGATATTACATATGGCTCAAACAAGAGAGTTTGGTGGAAAGGGAGTTGCGGTCACGAATGGCAGGCGAGCGTGAAGGCTCGTTCCAAAGGCGAAGGCTGCCCCATTTGTTCGGGAGCAAGGGTTGTTGCAGGTATTAACGATTTTGCTACCATAAATCCGAGACTGGTATCAGAGTGGTCAGAGAAAAACACGATTAAGCCAACAGAGGTTACTGTCGGTTCTCACAAGAAAGTGATATGGAAGTGCGAACACGGACACGAATGGACGGCTACTGTCAAAAGCAGAACAATCAATAATACAGGCTGCCCGTACTGTTCTCATAATAAGGTTCTTGCCGGATTTAACGACCTCGCCTCGCAGTTCCCGCAGATAGCCGCAGAATGGTCGGATAGAAATTATCCGCTCCTGCCTACTATAGTTACTGCTTTTGCAAACAGTAAGGCTTGGTGGAAATGTAAGGATTGCGGACACGAATGGTACACCCTGATTTCCACACGCTCAGGCGGAAGTAAATGCCCGTATTGCAGCGGATATACCCTGTTGAAAGGATTTAATGATTTGGCGACTACTCACCCACAGATAGCCGAAGAATGGTCTGAGAAAAACTTTCCGCTGACGCCGGAAACAGTAAATCACAAATCAAGATTAAATGTCTGGTGGAGGTGCAAGACCTGCGGGTATGAGTGGAAGTCGGTTATCAACGCCCGTGTGAAAGGAACCGTCTGCCCTGTTTGCGCCGACAGAGCCGTGCTTGCGGGGTATAACGACTTGGCTACAACGGATAAGGAACTGTTGAGTGAATGGGATTATGAGAAGAATAATATCCTACCCACTCAGGTATCGAGAAATTCAATGAGGGTGGTATGGTGGAAATGTTCTCTCGGTCATTCTTGGCGAGCTAAGATAAGCGACAGAACAATCCTCAAAACAGGCTGTGCGGTCTGTGAAAAAGAATATAAAAGCGTATTCCCTGCATTGGCTGTCAACTACTACGCAAGTAAAAAAGGAATGAGAGTTCAGCTCGGCTCGGATAAGCTTTTGGGAATACCGCTTGAAACATATATCCCCGATGAGAAGCTTGCCGTTGAATGGTCTAACTCCACGGAACAGATTGAGATACTGAAAGAACATCTTTGCCGACAGCGAAATATCACCCTGATAAAAATCCCGTTCAAGAGGCAGGAAACATACATAGATTATGCCGAGAGAATAAAGGCAGCTTTCAGAAAGCTGCATATCTTTATCGCTTCCGATACGAAAAGAGATACACAGATAATACGCAGTACATTTACAGAGTGGAGAAAATCAAACTGAAAATCGAATAAGAAAGACTTACATTGCCGTCTGCTTCACCGCCGAAGCAGGCGGCTTTTTTGTGCCTGAAAAAAATTTTTTGAGAAATTTTTGAAAAAGGGTCGATTTTGGGTGTCCAAAACGCACCCCCTTGTCCAAATAAGTGAGAGGACAATTTGAGCCACGGTTCAAAACCTCTCGATTGACCCTTGAAAATTGAATAAGTCATTCACTAAGAACTTCAATTCCGATGATAGCTACCTTAACGGGTACGCCGAGACCCTCTCGCTGTTAGAGGCTTAGCGAGAACTCCCGTTATGAGTGCCGGATTGCCACCGGCACGGCGATGACAGTCGGAACTACAATGGTACTTCCCTACGGGGCTGGCGGAGAACCCGGCAGAGGTGAAACTCCTATGATACAGATAGCAGTCTGTTCCTTAGCGACTTCCCAAAAGCGATATGCTCGGCAAGGGGTGTTGAGAACGAATATTGCCACGACCGTTTAGGAAATGAAACGGTCAAGTACATAGTCGTATCCTAATGACTATGAATTTTACGAAAGGAGGACGCAAAAGTGTCGAACTGCAAAACGATTGCTATATGCAATCAAAAAGGCGGAGTTGGAAAGACAACCACTACGGTAAACCTCGGCGTCGGTCTTGCTATGCAGGGTAAGAAAGTCTTGCTCATAGACGCAGACCCACAGGGCGACTTGACCACTTGTCTCGGTTGGCAGGATACAGATAGTTTGGGTATCACGCTTGCAACGAAACTCACAGATGTCATAAACGAAACGATGAAAGACCCTATGGTCGGTATCTTACACCACGACGAAGGTGTTGACCTTATTCCGGCAAATCTTGAACTCTCGGCAATGGAATTTAACCTTGTTAATGCAATGAGCAGAGAAACGGCATTAAGAAATTATCTAACCGAAGTAAGGGACAAATACGACTATATCCTTATAGATTGTATGCCCTCACTCGGTATGGTAACAATCAATGCTTTGTCTGCTGCCGACAGCGTTATCATTCCTGTGCAGGCTCAGTATTTGCCGGCTAAGGGTATGACGCAACTTGTTCAGACCATTTCACGAGTTAAGAAGCGTATCAATCCGAACTTAAAGATTGACGGTATGCTTCTCACTTTGGTGGATAGCCGTACCAACCTCGCCAAAAGCACGGTAGAAGCTCTGAGAGAGAACTTCGGTAGTCAAATCAAGATGTATCGAACATATATCCCGATTGCCGTAAAAGCCGCAGAGACTTCTTCCAAAGGCAAGAGCATTTTTGCCTACGAACCGAACAGTACGGTGTCAAAGGCGTACACCGAATTTACAAAGGAGGTGTTAGCCGATGGCAGGAAGAAAGAGCGACTTCACTCTCACGAAGCTCGATGACTTATTCTCAACGCAGGAACAGAGAGATGAAGAAAAGCTTTCCAAAATCCGAGATATTCCCTTGACTGAGATTGACGATTTCCCCGACCACCCTTTTAAGGTGCGTGATGACGAGGATAAGCTCCTTGGCATCTCTGATACACAGCTTTCCTATGTGACCAACGCCGACGCCGGCAAAGGTCTCTTAAAATGTGCAGGAAGCATCGTGCCCTTCGAGGATAAGTATCCCACGGATACGAAGTTATATAAGCTGATGACCACTAAGCCGAAGGATCTGCTCGCATAACTTCAAATTATGGGGCGTCGCAGAAATGTTGACGCCCTATTTTATATAGAAGCTGATTGTTTCGATATACTCATATTCAAATAAGAGTTTTCAGTGAAGAAATTATTGGAGTATACTAGTTTTACAAATAAATTTGTTTGAATGCATTTGGATTTCAAGCTATACTTAAGTTAATTACAATAGTTTTTTTGGAATTCCGGATGTTCAAGAATTCTAAAATAGTATAAAATATTTATACGCTGATTTTTATTGATTGGAGGTGAATTCAAATTGCAGACAAATATTAGTGTTTCCCCTGAAATACTAGATTGGGTTATTGCAAATGTGAGGATGGATTTGCTTCCCAGCAAAGTAATTGAATACTTAGAGTTGTGGCGTCGCGGGGAAAAAAGTCCGACGTTTAATCAACTAGAAAAAATAAGTGCAGCAACGAGAATTCCTTTTGGATACTTTTTCCTTAAAACACCTCCTAAAGAGGACTTGTCTTTTGTTGAATATCGAACTGTGGATAGCATTGAGCTTGAAAAGCCCAGCCGAGAATTGATCGATACTATGCATGATATGGATCAAATTCAAGAGTGGACGCATAATCACCTTGTTGCTGAAGGAGCTTCTAAGCTTTCTTTTATAGGTAGCATAAAAGAACAGGCTAATACAACTGATTTTGCTAAACATATTCGAGAATTATTAGATATTGACTTGTCTTGGTATAAAGATTATCGAACCGCTGAGGATGCTTTTCGATTTATAAGAGCATCTATTAGTAATTTAGGGGTTATAGTGATGATGAATGGAATTGTAGGAAATAACACTCATCGTCCTCTTAATATACGTGAATTTAGAGCTTTCGCGATAGTTGATGAATATGCTCCTTTGATTTTCATTAATTCTAATGATTCTATAAATGGAAAATTGTTTTCGTTGTTACACGAATTTGCACATTTGTGTATAGGTGAAAATAGCTTTTTTAATGATAGATATAGTACTGGTACAAAGGTAAAGGCGGCAGAAACTTCTTGTAACGCTGTTGCAGCAGAAATCTTGGTTCCTAACATGATTTTTATTGACTCTTGGAAATCTTTATCTAAAATTATGGAGAAAGATAAGTGTATAAGTACACTTTCTCGCGATTTTAAATGTGGTATAACTGTAATTGCGAGAAAAGCCTATGATAACGGCTTAATAAACTATACTCTATATCAAGAAATAGCAGAAAAAGCTGTACGCTTATACGAAGATAGCCGGCAAAAACAAAAAGAAAATGGAGATGGTGGCGGGGATTTCTATCGCACTACTATCAGTCGGATTGATAATAGATTTTTTGGTATGCTGTTAAATAGTGTTTACGAAGGAAAAACGCAATATACAGATGCTTTTAGATTAACAAATACAAACAGATCTACTTTTAGCGAGTTATCCGATAGGATAAGAGGTGACTTATAATGAGTAAAGAAATTTTTTTGCTTGATACAAACTCATTTATCACACCTCATTTAAACTTTTATCCTTTTGATTTTGCTCCTGGTTTTTGGGATCAAATGGAGCAGCACATTAATAGTGGTCGAATTGCAATTCTTGATATGGTGAAAAATGAGATATTGCAGGGTAATGATAACCTGAGGAGCTGGATGGAAGATCTTGAAATTACATGCTTTGTTGATAGAAGAGTCCCCAATATTGTTTCCTTGTATGGGTCAATTCTACAGCACATCCAAAGCAATAATTGTTACAAAGAAGCTGCATTAAAAGAATGGGCAACAAACACGGTTGCAGATCCGTGGTTAATTGCCGCTGCAGCCGCGAATGGTTTTACACTTATAACATTTGAAGAGGCAAATAAAGGACTAAATCCTAAAACCCCGAGCAAAAATGCCAAGATTCCTGATGTGGCAAGTGTGTTTGGTGTAGAAACAAAAAACTTGTTCTATATGATGCGTGAATTAAAGTTTTCCTTGAGATAATAGTTTGATGTCTTCTATAAGTTTCTATCGTCATAAGTGAAAAAGACATCGATACAATAGATGCTATAAATGTGACATATCAATATCCATGTATAGAATAATTATTTTGCAAATTTTTAGCAGTCACACAAACGTGTGGCTGCTTTTATTTTATCCAAAAGGAGGATAGCAGATGAATGAAAGAGGTTAAACAGAAACCCAAGATGAAGGGCGCGAAAGTCCTTGATACTGCTTCCCGAGCGCCAAGGGATATGAAGGATACCATGATGCGGATGCGGGAACAAGTTCCCGACCAAGCGGAAGCTCAGGGATCTACAACCGAATACGGAGAAAATATTATGCGAGACGGCATGGACCGAGTTACAAACTCAACGGTTCATGCCGTCGATTCTTTTATCCATAAAGCTACAGAGAAAACAAAAGAATCCTACACGGATCATTCTACTTACAAGGGAGGCAAAGACTATGCTGAAAAGCAAGCGCAGTCTGCATATGCGGCAGACACGCACAAACCATCGGGGCACTATTCCAAAGCCCTCAAAACTCAACCCAAGAATACTGTATCATCGGTCAAACAAGGCGTGGAGAAATCCGCAAAAACCACGCAAAGAACAGTTAAAGCAGGCACTAAGACCGTAAAGGCCACAAGCAAAACCGTTAAGACAGCAAAGAATACCGAGAAAACAGCAAAGGCGGCAAAGAAGTCCGCAAGCACCGCAAAGGAAGCGGCGAAGAAAACCGCTCAAGGCATCAAGGCTCTGGGGAAAGCAATCGTCCGCGGGATCAAAGCAGTTATCAGGGGCATTGCTGGTCTCATAGCGGCCATCGCTGCGGGAGGTTGGGTCGCTGTTATCATCATCCTCTTCATCGGTGTTATCGCGTTTATCCTTATGTCTGCATTCGGTGTGTTTACTGCAGATGAGATCACTCCGGACAAGCCAATGTCGAAGATGGTCTATCTCATCAACGCAGAACATGAAGCGAGAATCTACAACAATGTTGAGCGACTATCCACGGGTTCCTTTGATGAAGTAAAGATCATTTATAAAGGTGATGCGGACGGTGATTCCGCTACGGTCAATAACTGGAATGACGTTATCGCTGTTTATGCTGTACTCACCACTACAGATGAGGTGAATCCTATGGCTGTAGCAACGGTCACTCTGGAAAACGAAGAGAAACTGCGGGAGGTTTTTAATGCAATGAACACGGTTTCATATGATGACAAGATCGTTGTGGAAGAGATCGAAGTAACGGATGAAGACGGAAATACAACTACAGAAGAAAAGCGTATCCGATATATCTATGTCACGGTACATTCCATGGACTATCTGGAAGCCGCAGAAATGTATGGATTCGATGAAGAACAGATGGAAATCCTGGAAGCCATGATGAATCCGGAATTTGATAAATACTATGCTGAGATCATCGGTATCGACCTGCTTGACGGTGCAGACCTCACGCAGATCATCTCCAATCTTCCACCCAACTCGAAGGGCTCCGAAGTAGTCAAGGTCGCTGTTACAAAGCTCGGCACACCTTATGTACTCGGCGCAAAGGGCGATAAGAAGTTCGACTGCTCGGGTCTTGCATATTGGGCGATCAATCAGGTGGATCCTGAGCTTGGCAGGATCATATACACCAATGCTGCAGGTCAGGCGAAATATTGCTATAACAACAATAAGGTCGTTGGCGAAAGCGAGCTCCAACCCGGAGATCTCGTCTTCTGGCAGAACCTTGGTTGTGACGGCTGCCACCGTTGGAAGGAAGTTCATCATGTCGGTATCTACATGGGCGACGGTAAGGTCATCGAGGCATCCAGTTCCAAAGGCCGTGTTGTGATCCGCGACTTGTGGAGTTCTTCGGGGTATCCACTGTTTATGTACGGCAGACCGTATTAAGGAGGCAGATATGAAGATCATACTCGAATTGTTTCTTCTGTTCGGACTCAAGGCTGCGGACAATTTGCTCTCTACCGGAAAGCAGATTTTGATCCAAAGACAGCGCCCGATCCTCGCCGCACTCTCAGTTGTTCTTTCACAGATTATATTTTACAGACTCATCGACAAGGTCTCCGCATACAACGGGGACCTTGCCCTTTATATCGTAGCTATTGCAAGCGGTGTCGGAACACTCCTTGCGGTAAAAATCTCAGATAAGTTCTCAAAAGAGAGAACCTTTGTAAATGTCATTCTTTCCGATGACCGAGAAGCTATGGTGGATCTACGTGAGTTCTTAAAAGAACATCATATCACCAACTTGGCTACAGACGGATACACAAAAGATTGGAACAAGACCATTGCTATAACCGCATATGCGGAAACAAGAGAACAGAGCCGCCTAATCGACCAATACGTCAAAGACAGCTCTGTAAAATTCAAACGCATTATTCAAAAGAAATGAGGTAACCCATGAAACATAACATTATCCGAATTATTATCATCGCAGCTCTTTTTGCCGTTGTAGTAGTGCTCGGCATCATTGCATTCAAGCCTGCAGCAGAATCGAACCTGGGTCCTATCAAGCCTGTAAGCACTCCTGAAATCGTTGATATAGAAATCGCCCAAACTCCTTCTCCCGAACCTCCCGCACCTACTATCGAGGTGTTACCGGAAGAAACACCCGCAATTGAGGAAGTGACGGAAAATGTCGAAGAAAGTTATAATCCATCGAAAAAGACAAACACCGATGCTGCATTCTTTCTCGTCATCAATGGCGAAAAAGTGAACATTGCACGCGGGGTAGATGAAGCTACATTAAAGAAAACTCCCGGTTGGCTGGAAAGCTCTGCCGAACCGGGAGAAGAAGGTGTTTGTGTTGTATACGGCCACCGTAACCGCAATCATTTAAGAGCGCTCAAAGATGTTGAGATTGGTGATACCATCATGATAGAAACCGTAAGAGATAACTATTCATATACTATCGAAACCATCCGAGTCATTAAGACAAATGATTATTTCTCAATTCCTACAATGGACGGAGTTTACTTATTGCTTTCGACCTGCTTTCCATTTCATTACACCAAAAGTGCACCATACAAATGTATTATTGTGGCTCAATCCAACCCATAAACACAGCATTTCATCCCATCCCAAACTACTTATAGTTAGCCTCATATTTCTACTATGTTAAAAACAAATAAAGAATAAATGGATTAATCGTCCATTACAGAATTGGATTTTAGGCTTCCTATTTATTCTCCTCTCCGCAACGCCTCCATCGGCGACATTTTAGCTGCCTGATGGGCAGGATAGATTCCCGCCACCATACCTACCATTGCAGCAATTACTATCGCTGCAATGGTCAGCCACATCGGTACTTCTAACAATAACCCTTGCTGGAACTGCATTCCCAAAAAACTACCTTCTCCAACCCCTACGTTTATTGCCGTGACTACGATATAGCTTAACACTGCGCCTAACGCGCCGCCAAATCCGCCGATCATCAGCGATTCCGTAAGAAACAACCTTTGGATCTGCTTAGTTTTCATGCCTATAATCTTCATGATACCAATATCACTTTGGCGTTCCAAAATATTCGCATACATGGTATTGGCAATACTAATGGCAGATACTAGTAGCGAAATGCTCCCGATAGCCAACAGCAGCGTTTGCTGCTGACTCCGTTCCTCCTGTATCTGCAAAATGCTTCCAGACTGTGCATAGGCCTGATATCCTCGCTTTTGTAGTTCTCTCAGCACGCCTTCTACCTGATCGATGGTCTCCACACGGACGACCGCTCTGCTATACTCCGACAAAGATGTCCCTGTCAACGTGCGATACTCTTTATTCTCAATCAGCATCTGCTTCAATACCTGGAGATCAATATATACCTGATTACTGTATTGGCTTTGAGTGTTCTTTGTCACCCCAGCCACTTTTACTCGGTATACACTGGACTGCGGTGCACCTTCCATGTCATAACCCAACATCAGTGTGTACTCTGCATTGAGCCAATCGATTTGTGGCTCATATACCTGCTGCTGTTCATAGGACATACCGGAGAGAGGCGCGTCCTCTGTTACAAACTGCTTTGCCGCCTGCCCACCAATAATCAGTTCCGGCATATTTTCCTGTCCAGAAAATGTGCCACCCTGTTCATAGTTCAGATCCAGCACCTCACTGTTGATGCCATACAGCAAAATATCTGCCTGATAATTTCCCGTACGCACCACCGCAAACACCTCTACGATGGGTGAAACTGCCGTCACTTCCGGCAACTCTTGAATCGCAGTGAGGGCACTGTCTGTCAATCCTCCGCGCATCGTATCATCGGTTGAATAGATCTCTATTTGCGTCAGTGCGGTGTTTTCCTCCAGCACAGTTTTGAATTGCTGATAATTTGACAACCCGATGGACAACATCAGGATGATACAGGCAGTCCCTATCATAATGCCGGTGACGGTAAGAAAAGTACGTGTCTTGCGGCGTTTCAGATTGGTGGCTGCCAATTTCCACAAATCAATCGATTTCATCTTCTTCTCGCTTATTTCGTTTGACCTTTGCTACGATGAATATCGTCGTCGCAACACCTGCTACAAGAATGCCGCCGATCAGTGCAGCCAACCGCCAGTCAGACTTTACCTTTTCCTCTTGCTGTGCCTGTTCTTCTCCTTGTGCAGAAACGATCACCGGCGCATGGATCGTGGTTTCCAGCGCAAATTCCTGCGTATATACCTCGGCAAATTCATCCTCATATGTCAGTATCAGTTTGCCGGATACATCTCCGTATTTCTGCTCAACACCCAGCTTTCCCTGTACGAATGCGTACAGATTGTCTTGCTTGGAGCTGCCACTGTCTACATTACCCATAAACACGCTTGCCTCTGCTAGCAATCCTTCCACTTGCAATTCTGCTCGTACATTATAGATGTCTGCGCGCCCCATGTTCATGACGTTAATAGGCAGTGTCAATGTCTCACCGACATACACTTCCGACGGGATGGTCACTGCATCAATCTCTACGCGCATAGGCTGTTGAATCTGCACCACTACCGATTCTGTCGCCATATAGGCCTGCGCGTCTTTGCCTTCATAACTCATATCCAACGTCAGCTTCTGCGGACGCTGCTCCGCGGCGTGCAGCACCTGCATATCCAATTCCAATGTTACCGACTTTTGTCTTTTTACCTGTTTGAAATAGAAAGTACCCATTCCATCTGTCGGTATAATATCCGTCGTTTCTCCGCTGACCGTCACTTTCAAGTTATTGATCGCTTGGGACTCGCTGGTA
>ERZ780157.3931-NODE-3931-length-11799-cov-4.209043_pt1 | contig 11799 bp, 13 predicted proteins | sample MGYA00511169_ERZ780157 | MGnify/ENA primary metagenome ERZ780157 (study PRJEB29588, sample SAMEA1965149) | human gut metagenome | biome: human gut; feature: human-associated habitat; material: faeces | place: Denmark | collected 2008/2010 ... | reverse complement strand
GGCGCGGCAAAAGCAGTTGCGGATTACAGCCCCGCAGATGTGGACGCGCTTCTCAAGTGCAAATTCAAGGACACCGAGTTTACGGTTGAGGATATACTCAGAGAAAAAATTCTCAAAATCGGCGAAAACATGAAAATCCGCAGATTTGCAAGACTTGAGGGCGACCTTGTAAGCTACGTTCACGGCGGCGGCAGCGCAGCCTGTATCGCCAAGTTCGAGACAGGCAACGCCGACAGTGCTCAGTTCCAGGAGCTGGGCAAGAACATCTGTATGCAGGTTGTTGCAATGACTCCAGAGTATCTCTCGCCCGACGATGTTTCGGCTGAGGTTATCGAGCATGAGAAGAATATTCTTATCGCTCAGATAAAGAACGACCCCAAAACAGCAGATAAGCCCGATGCCGTCGTAGAAAAGATGGTAATGGGTAAAATCAATAAGTTTTATCAGGAAAACTGTGAAAAAGTAACAATACACTATGGTTTTGGGGAACAATGGAATAATGTAAATGATATAGAAATGGAAAAAACAGAATTAGGCTTTCAAACAGAAATAGATTTATTAGAAGGAGAAAGTTTTGAATTATGTTTTAAAAATGATAAAGAGGAATGGGATAATAATGATGGAAATAACTATGTATTTCCATTAGAAAAGGTATCTCAAGAATTAATTGTATTAGATGATGAGCCAAAAACAATAGGAGCTGCAAGAAATCTAAGAAAATCATATATTTGGAGCAAAAAAATAAAATTAGCAGTATATAAAATAATAACATATCTTCCAAAAATAATATCAGGAAATTATAAAAGAAAAGTTACAGAATAAATAAAAAGTATCTATATAGATACTTTTTTTATTTTATTAAATTACCCATCCACCATTTATAGAAATTATTTGTCCTGTTGTAAAATTGTCATCTATTAACCAACATACACATTTTGCAATATCTTTTGGACTTCCAATTCTCCCTAATGGTGTATTTTCTTCTATTTGTTCTAATTCCTCTTTACTAAAATTTTTATTCATTTCAGTGTTAATAGTTCCTGGTGCAATAGAATTTACTCTTATATTAGATGGTCCTAATTCTTTTGCTAGTGCCTTTGTTAATCCATCCATCCCTGCTTTTGACACAGAGTAAATAACTTCTAATGATGCACCTACCATTGCCCAAATTGAAGAAATATTTATTATACATCCGGATTTTTCATGAACCATGCTTGGAATTACCTCTTGTGACATCATAAATGCAGAATACAAATTATTATTAATTACTCTATTCCAATCATCATCTGTTTCATCTGTAAACATTTTATATTCTGATATCCCTGCATTATTTATTAAAATATCAATTTTTCCATATTTATTTAATGCATATTCTACTAATTTATGTCCTTCTTCTCTTTTGGAAACATCTGCTTTAAAAATATCAATTTTTATATTTATTTTTTCTATGATTCTAGTTATCTGTATTTATCTGATACCTCCAACAATAACAAGTATGTACAATTACAAAAATTTAACTAGTTATGAAGTAAGTGACATAGAAGCTTTGAAAAAAATATATGCCAATAATGAGGTTGTAGCAAAACTTTATATTGCTTCTCTAAATATTGATATACCAGTTATGCAGCATAATGATAATAAATATTATTTAAATCATGATGTATATGGAAATATAGATAAGTTTGGTTCAATATTTTTGGATTACAGAAACAATGTTGAACTTGATAGAAAGCTTATTATTTTTGGACATAATTCAAACAAAGAAGATACTATTTTTAAAAGACTAGAAAAATATTTGAACAAGGATTTTTATGAGGAGAAAGTAAATAGAATTATTATTTTAAATACAAATAACAAGAAAGCGAAATATGAATTAAAATCAGTTTACATTGAAGAAAGTGACTTTCAACACATGAAATTAAACTTTACAAAAAAAGACTGGATAAAACATGTCAATTTTCTTAATGATTCCTCCTTTTATAAGAATACAGAAATAGATTATGAAGACAGCCTTTTAGTGCTTCAAACTTGTTATTATAAGCCAAAAAACTCATATTTAATATTAGTAGCAGCCAAAACTGAAGAGGAATATTTATAATTAGTATAATTGTGTAAAGTACCTCAAAAAGTTTCCCTAACTAATTTACAAAAGAAGTGTTAACGATTATCATTTTATTGTGGTGATAATATGTATAAGAATATATGTATTAAGTTAGGTGTTATTTTTATAATTTGTGGTGTTTCTTTATCGTTTATAAACAATGCTTTAGCATTTGCTAAGGACTATAATGATGACGTTGAAAAGACTAACATAATCATTGATAACATAAGCAAAGATTATGATATACTGAACAATTATATAACAAATTACAAAAGTCATGTTGAACTTATCTATAGTAAGTTTAATCTATATTTAGAAGAATTTCCTTCCAAAAAACAAGAATTAGTTAATGATTTAGAGTCATTAAAAATGGAGGTAAATAAGATAAAAATAGTAATGCATGATATTGATAAAAATTGCAGTTACGATATAAATGACAATGAAACATCATCAAGATGCACAGTAGCAAAAGTAAATTATGATAATGCCACAAATAGCTACAATGAAATAATAGATAAATATAATAAAATCGTTGATATGTACAACGAATATGTGAAAGAAAACAACTTACTAGAATATGATTACTTTAACAATTAAGGTAGGGAAGTGATAAAGTGAAGAATAATAAAAGAGATAATATGTATCGTATTTTATTTCTAACAACACTTTTTGTACTTCCTCTTTTTATTCCCGTTATAAAACTAATTAACAATACAAGTGATGCTTTAATAACAAAAGTAATTCTATATGCTTTGTTTATTTTCTTTAGTATTATTTTTCTAATTACTTTTAAATATTACAAAAATAAAAAGTTAACTAATTATAGGCTTGGAAAGATACTAATTATAACTGCATACGTTATTGAGGTTTTTAGTGTGACAAGATTAGTTTTCTATAATGATTCTTTTAAAGAATGGCTTGTTACAACAAGTAATAAGACGATTGAATATAAGGATCTTGCAACTTCAATTTATAATAGCAATGAGATTAAAAAAATTCTTGATAAAAATAACAAAGTTGTTGATTTAACCAAAGATATCATAGATTTTCCAAGTATTGATAAAGAAAGTAAAATATATAAAAATAAGTATGAAGAAGAAATATTAAAGAAAGAAGATAATGAGTTATATAAAATCATAAAGATTTCTGGAACTACTATAGGTAGAAACTTGCATTATGAAGGCTATATGGCAGTAATATATGATCCTTCAAAGGTAAAGCTTGCGAAAAGTTCTGGAGCGGGAACTCACGAAGAATCTTATGGAGAAGTATTAACTACAATATCTAAAAAAAATAATGCTATGATAGCTATAAATGCTGGTGGTTTTTATGATCCAAATTGGAACAGTAATGGTGGAATACCTCATGGTGATGTATTTATAGATGGAAAGTTAGATTCTACATATGCAAGAGGTGATTTTGGCGGGGGAATAGTAGGATTCAACAAAGAAAACAAGTTAATATTAAAAAATATGACAACAGAAGAAGCAATAGAAGCAGGAATAAGAGATGCTGTTGACTGGGGGCCATACTTAATTGTAGATGGAGATAATAAATTTAAAGATATAGATTATTTTACTTGGGTATGTGCTAGAACTGCTATCGGACAAAGAAAAGATGGAATAGTACTTATGGTTGTAATAGATGGTTTGCAATCACATTCTGCTGGTGCATCATATGCTGATATGGCAAAGATTATGGAAACATATGGTGCTGTAAATGCTGCTAATTTGGATGGTGGAACAAGTACTGCTATGACTTATAATCATGAGTATATAAACTCTCCATGGAATGGTTATAAAAGAACATATAGATATCTTCCAAATGCCTTTATTGTCACTGAATAATTATGGAAAAAAGAACATAGCTTCACCTAAGTCATGAGTTACCATAATTGCTGTTTTTCCTTCACTTTTAATTATGTTATATAAATCATCTGAAAGTGCTAATCTAGTTTGGTAATCAAGTGCTGATAATGGTTCATCTAAAAGTAAAATATCAGGTTCTATAGCAAGTGTTCTTATTAAAGCGACTCTTTGTCTCATACCACCGGACAAAGATGATGGATATTTATACATAAAATCTTTAAGACCGTATTTTTCCAAAAGACTAATTACTTTAGTCTTTTTTTCGTCCGTTAATTTATTCTCTATTTCAAGACCAATTAAACAATTATCAAGAATTGTTCTCCAAGGAAAAAGAGAATCTTTTTGAAGCATATATCCAAGTTTAATATTTTCTTTATCAAAAACAACCTCGCCAGAACTTTTACTCTCAATACCAGCAAGAATAGATAAAAGTGAAGACTTTCCACATCCAGAAGGTCCAACGATAGATACAAACTCATTGTTATTTATTTCAAGAGAAATATCTTTTATCGCTTCAACTTCACTATTTAAATCATGATAAACTTTCTTTAAACCAATAATTCTTAATGTTTTATCCATTATTTCCTTTGTACATAAGATCTTCATAAGGAACTTTAAAGTCAAGTTCACCACTAGCTATCATGATATCTTGTAAGTGATCAAAAGACTCTTCTGTAAACTCAACAGTTTTAGGCCATGTATCTTGCTTTTTATATCTTTCTACAACTTTAGTTAAATCATTTAGTGAAGTATCAGGAAAGAAACTTAAAATTGATTTAGCAATTGTTTCACTATCGTTTTTATGAACAAAGTCAAGGCCTTTTTGAACAGCTTTAGTAAAGTTTTCAATTAGCTCTTTGTTTCCTTCAAGGAAACTAGTTCTGGCACTATAAGAAGTATAAGGAACAATTCCACCAAGTTCTCCAATGGATGCTACAACGTATCCATAGCCTTCGCTCTCAATTTCTAGTGCCACAGGTTCACAAAGTTCACTAAAAAGGAAAACTGTGCGGTGAAAAAGGCAAAAATATGTTATTATAAACTTAACAATAGGGAAGTGTAATTATGAAAAAGAAACTTGTTTATGATACTAATGAAAGACCGCCACTTGGTAAATGGTTTATTTTATCACTTCAGCATGTATTTGCTATGTTTGGTGCCACTATATTAGTACCAATTCTAATAAATGAAGCAGCAGGAAGTGAAGTAATAACTGTACCTCTTGCTTTAGTAACAAGTGGTATAGGAACGCTTATTTATATATTTTTTACTAAGGGTAAGACACCAGTTTACTTAGGTAGTTCCTTTGCCTTTATAACTTCTGTAGTGATAGCTTATAAAGAAGGTGGAATAAGTGCATTTACAACGGGGATAATTTCTGTTGGTATAATATATATAATATTTGCACTTTTAATAAAGCTTTTCGGTAAAAACTGGATAGATAAACTTTTACCTCCTATTGTAGTAGGACCAATGATAATAATAATAGGTCTTTCTTTGGCACCACATGCAATAAGTCAAATAGGGCTAACAGGAGAAAATATCGCTTGGCAAAATATAATTGTGGCGTTTGTTTCTTTCTTTGCTACTGCGTTAGTAGCAATATGTGCTAAGGGATTTTTAAAGGTTATTCCATTCTTAGTAGGAATATTTACTGGTTATATTTTTGCAATAATGTTAAATATGGTTAATTTCGCTCCAATTATAGAGGCAAGCGTTTTTGAATTACCTAGATTTTTAATACCATTCAAAGATTATAGTTTTAGTCTTACAGGTCTTTTAACAATGGCTCCTCTTGCTCTTGTTTCAATTGCAGAGCATATAGGAGATCATATGGCACTTGGTAACATAATTGGTAAAGACTTAATTAAAGATCCTGGATTGGATAGAACTCTTTTAGGAGATGGTTTTGCAAGTGTTGCAGCAGGACTTGTTGGAGGGCCTGCAAATACAACGTATGGAGAAAATACAAGTGTAGTAGGTATGTCAAAAGTAGCATCAGTTTGGGTAACAGGGTTTGCAGCAATTATTGCTATATGCATGGGATTCTTAGGAAAAGTAGTAGCAATTTTTTCATCAATACCAGAACCAGTATTAGGAGGAGTATCACTTCTTCTTTATGGATTTATTTCTGTAAATGGTTTGAAAGTGTTAACAGAAAATAAAATAGACTTTAACAATATAAGAAATGTAATAATTGCATCCACAATGTTGATACTTGGTTTAGGTGGTGCGGTGATATCTTTTTCAAGCAGTAATTTATCATTTTCAATAACAGGTATGAGTTTAGCAGCGTTAATAGGTATTTTACTTAACTTGGTTTTACCAGAACAAGTAGAAGAATAAAGAGCATATACATTTAACAAATAAATATAATTTTACTGGTGAATAAGGTGCAAGAGTTAAATAAAAAGATATATTTAGAAATCTCTCTTATAGTGAATAAAAAGGTGTATGAAGAAGAGTTAATAACATATGAAGTATATAATAAAGTTCAAAATTCTATTTTAGAAAAGTTAAATAACAAATAAAAGTATGCGTTAAAGCATATTTTTTTATGAGATGATTATATGAACTTGTATGAGGTAAGAAAGAAGTTAGCAAATGGTTTGTCTATAAAAGATATGCATCTTAAAGTTACTACGTATGGAAGGGTATCAACAGATCACGAAGAACAGAAAACATCTTTAATAAATCAAAAAGATTTTTTTTATGAAATGATTTTAAATAATAAAAATTGGACTTTTGTAGAAGGTTATATTGATGATGGTATAAGTGGTACGACTGACTACAAGCGTGATAATTTTATGAGAATGTTAAAAGATGCTAAAAATGGTAAGTTTGACTTAATTTTAACAAAAGAAATATCTAGATTTTCAAGGAATACTTTAGACAGTATAAAGTATACAAGACTTCTTTTGTCATATGGTGTAGCAGTTTATTTTTATAGTGACAATATCAATACTATATATAATGATAGTGAATTAAGGCTTACTATTATGGCATCAATGGCCCAAGACGAAATAAGAAGACTTTCAGAAAGAGTTAAGTTTGGTATGGCACGAGCACAAAAAAAAGGCGTTTTACTTGGTAACAATAGTTTGTATGGTTATAATAAACAAAGTAATATGCTAATTCCTATTGAGAGGGAAGCAAAGGTTGTAAGAGAAATATTTAATCTTTATGCAGTAGAGAAAAAATCTTTAATTAAAATAGCAAATTTTTTAAATGATAAAAATATTAGAACTAGAGATAATAATTTATGGACAACGTCAACACTTGTTAGAATGTTAAAAAATCCTAAGTATAAGGGCTTTTATTGTGGAAAAAAAGTAGAAGTTGAAAATTATATTACCAAAAAGGTTAAAAAAATACCTGAAAGTAAGTGGATAACTTATAAAGATTGTGAAAAAATTTCTCCAATAGTTAGTCAGAAAATATGGAATTTAGCTAATTCTATTTTAAATGAAAAGAAGAAAAGCACCAGTGCAAGTAAGTGTATTTATTCGTTAAGTAATAAAATTTTTTGCAAAGAACATAAAAAAACTTACAGAAGAAGAAAAGGTAAAGTAAATGCAACATGGTACTGCTCAGTGTATTTAGATAAAGGAAAAAAGTTTTGCAGAAGTGGCGGTGTAAAAGAGAAAAAAATTAAAGAAATGGTGTTAAATAAGTTATATGAAAATGGTTTTAATTTGCTAAATGTAAAAAAATATTTATTAAAAATGTATGGTAGTTTCAACCAAATATCAATATTGAAAAAAGAATTTGTAAAAATGAAAACAAAGATTGAATGTAATAAAAAAGACTTGTTAAACTTGCTAATTGAGGGATATATTACAAAAGAAATGTATGTAGCAAAATGTAAGGAATATGACAATAAAATACTTAATGCCAAGAATAAAATAAAAAAAATTAGTGTTACTAATGATTTATCTAACATAAGTTTTTTTGTAGATAAAGAATTATCTAAGGAATATATATTTGACAAAGTAATAGAAAATTCTATAGAAAAGGTTATGATATCAAACAAAAATAATGTTCAAATATTGGAATTTGTATATAAAGATGGTAAAAAAACAGTGAGTAACAGTATCAACTTGCAAAGTTAAATTGACATTTAAACATGTTTTGACTATAATAAATTTTACTTTAATTTTAGGGGGGATAAAATATGGAAAAAAGTAAAGAAAATAAATACATAAGAAAGGTATTTTATGACATTGACACAGCTAAGGCAGTACCTTCAAAAGATGTAAGCTTGTTTGAAATTGATAGATGTGAACAACTTATTGTTAATGATAATGTATTAGGAGAAACAAGATCTAAAAATCTAGTTACTAGTGAAGAAATTTTCTGTTCAGAAGATGTTTTTGAGGAAATAAGTCCAGTTGAAGCAGAAAATTATTTAAAGTGCAGAGTTAAAAGTTGGTATGAGAAGAAAGATGCAAAACCAAGAGGATATTTTGCTAGCAACAGTATTTATAACGTACCAAGACATACAGAATTTTCCGTTTGCGGAATGGTAATGGCTGAATGTGTTGACAATGAATGCTGGACAAAAAAAGATATTGCAACACTACCAGATGAAGAAGAATCAATTTACGTATCCATGGATATATTAGCAAAATCAATGGAAACTAGTAAAGAAGCTATACATCAATTTGTACTTAATAGTAATAAAGAAGAAGTTAAAAAATTACAAAAATAACACATAATTATGAAGCAAAAGCTTCTTTTTTTGTGCAAAAATTTTCCTTTTTAGAACATCAATATCAAATAGTGTTACGAAATCTCCAATTCCACTTATAAAAGCACCACCCATAGCTGCAAAGGAAATACTAGTATCAATTGTTAAATCTTTTTTAGGGTCAATCCCATTTTGTCTTAAGGCCCATTCAAAAGTCATTTCTGGCATTCCACCAGTTCTACCACCTATAACGTATTTCCCTTTCAAATCTTCAAGTTTAAAATTATCTATTTTTTCTCTTGAAACTAGAAAACTTCCATCTTTTTGTGTAAGTTGAGCAAAAGTTTTTAAATAGTCTTTTTCTCCACCATTGTAAACATATATTGTTGCTTCACTTCCAGAAAAGCCAATATCTACATCATTTGATAATACAGCAGCAATTACTTTATCTGCACCACTAGCTAAAGTTAAATCAACATCTATTCCATATTCTTCAAAGAATCCTTCTGAGATAGCAGCATATTGTGGAGCATAAAAAATGCTATGAGCAACTTCTGCTACCATCACCTCGTGGACACACTGTTGTATTAAAACTGCCTATATAATTTATATAGACATTCTCTCCATCTGATTCAATGGAATCTACAAGCGATTTAATCATAATTCTTTTCTCAGCAATATCTAATGTATCAAATGAATATAAATATTTATCAATTATATTTAAGGCAATAGATAAAATTTCTTCTTTGCAGATTTCTTGATTCATCTTTTTTGTAAGTTCAGCAATTCTTGCATTTATTTTAATGTTCTTATGTTTTAGTTCTTTAATTTGTAGCACTATATCATTTACTAAGTCAACATCAATAATTGATATTTTATTTAATAGTGATTTGATTTTTGCCTTATTTTTTGCCATACTAACATTTAGTGTGCTTAACTCATTTTTGTTATTATTTTCATATTTTTGTCTATTGTTTATAGACAATTTTATTTGCTCTACAAGACAACTAGTGGGTAATGTTAAACTTTTGATTTTTTCGAACACTAGTTTATCAACTTCTATACCATTTATATTTTTACATTTACATAGTTTTTTTCGACTTTTGTCTTTTAATTCACAAAGATAAGAAAAGTTTTTCTTTCCATTAGATGCCATTGAAGTTCGTAATCTTGGTCTCATATAACTGCCACAGTATTTACATTTAATAATTCCAGATAAAATGGATTTATTTATTTGTGGAGTTCTAAGTCTTTTATTTTTATTGTTTTCTATAATATTCCATACCTCAATAAATTTATCACTTGATATTATGCCGTGATGTTTTCCAACTGCAATAATCCATTCAGATATATTTTTATATGATTTTGTTTTTCCTTGTATTTCTTCTCGCTTATTGTAGGCAATTAGCCCATAATTATTAGTTATCTTCGTTTTATCAATTCCATATACATTTACTTTCATTGTATTAAAAAAAAGTTTGATTTTTTCATCTGCAATAACATAAACGGGATTTTTCAAAATTGTAACTAAAGAAAATCTTGTAAAAATATTTCCATTTCTAGTTTTGATTCCTTGTTGCAACAAATATGATTCTAGTTTGCTAAGACCTTTTAGCTCTAACATTTTATTCCAAATTAGTTTAACAATTCTTGCTTCTTCAGGTATTATGTCAAGTTTGTACAAGCTTTTCCTTTTTCCGTCTAACAAAAGGTTTTCTGTTTTTTTTGATTTATATCCAAATGGAGTAGTGCCACCAAGCCACCTACCAGTTTTGGCAAGTTCATACATATTGTCTCGTATTCTTTCGGCAATTGTGTCCCTTTCTAATTGAGAGAATACTGATGATATCATAATCATCGCTGATCCAAGTGGAGTTGTAGTGTCAAAATTTTCTGTTACAGATATAAAAGATACATTATATTTTGCAAATTCATTCTTTAAATTGCAAAAGTCTGATACATTACGACTAATTCTATCTAGTTTGTATACTATGACACATTTTACTTTGTTTTCTTTAATAAATTGCATCATCTTTTGAAATTGTGGTCTATTAGTATTATAACCAGTAAACCCTTCGTCTTGAAATATTTGAATTTTTTCTTCAACATTACCGTATTTATTGACTAAGTATTTTTTACATAAGTCTATCTGTGTTTCGATGCTTTCACCTTTACCAGTAAATTTTGATTTTCTGCTATAAATGACATATAATTCTTGATTTTGTATATTTTTCATAAAATCACTCTTTGTATAAATTTATGCAGTGTGTTAGAATAAAGACAAAGTAATATTGAAAAGGAAATGATGGTAAGATGAAATTAGTTTTAGCAAGTACATCAAAGTTTAAAAATGAAATATTAGACAAAGTAGGGCTTAAGCATGTTCGAGTTGCTAGTGATTTTGAAGAAATATCATTAAATAAAAAAGATGTTTACCAGTACGTTAAAGATTTATCATATGGAAAGGCAAAAAGTGTAGAGAGTAAAGTAAATGATGCAATTATATTAGGGATTGATACTGTAGTATTTGCAAATGGCAAGATATTAGAAAAACCAAAAACTACTGATGAAGCAAAAGAAAATTTAAAGTTATCATCAGGGAAAACAACATCTGTGATAACTGGAATCACTCTAATTAACAAATTAACAAATGAAATAATTCAAGATTTTCAAGAAACAAAAATAATATTAAATGATATAAGCGATGAAGATATTGAGTACTACATTGAAAATGAACCAAATGTTATGTTTGCTTCAGGTTTTATTGTAGAAACAATTGTATCAAATTTCATTAAAACTATAAATGGAAGCTTTTATAACATATTAGGTGTACCAGTTGAAGAAATATATAAAAATTTGAAAAAGATGGGATATAACTTAAATATGTTTAAAAAGTCTTAATAATATGATATAATTTTATTATGAAAAGAGGTTTGTATGAAAAGAGGATTTACGGTTACGGAATTACTTGCAACTATTATAATAATTGGAATAATCGGCACAATTGGTGTTGCTGTATTTGATAATATTGTACACAATATGCGAATAAAAGCATTTAATGCTCAAAAGGAAAGTATTGTTTTATCAGCTGAAAAATGGTTAAAAGATAAAAGAGGAACAGATGATTTTCCTATCTTTGA
>ERZ780157.3927-NODE-3927-length-11813-cov-4.027130_pt1 | contig 11813 bp, 10 predicted proteins | sample MGYA00511169_ERZ780157 | MGnify/ENA primary metagenome ERZ780157 (study PRJEB29588, sample SAMEA1965149) | human gut metagenome | biome: human gut; feature: human-associated habitat; material: faeces | place: Denmark | collected 2008/2010 ... | reverse complement strand
AAGTGCTGACAGATTTTCAGCGGTTCAGAGAAGAAGTGGAAAGATCAGATTTCCTGTATGTAGTGCCGGATTTCCGGTTAAATAAAGCCTTTGTCAGGTTGCAGACACTGACAGAGGGACAAAAGGACAAGGTAGAATTTCTGTGTAATGAATGCTGCTTCTTTGGGTGTAAAGACAGAAAACACTGCTATGAAGCAGTCAGCAGAAAGAATCTGGGGGAAGTCTGTCCTGATTTTTCCTGCAAGGCACCGGATATCAGGGAGGGTTATCGCTTTTCCAAAGCAATGGAAAATCCTGGATTTATCGGTATTGACGACATAAGGAATGTGTATCTGCCTATGGGATTTTCCAACTTCAAGATTGAAGGCCGGGGACTTGGCAGTGCGCTGATACTGGAGTTTCTTCTTTATTATATGACAAAGCCGGAGTATCAGCTTCGGGTCAGGGAAGAAATTTATCTTGATAATATGCTGGATCTGTTTTAAAAGAGATCTTCCTGTCAGGTGGGGCGGAGGAAAAGCTTTTCCAGGAAATATGCGTGACTCATAGATTTCACAGAAGTTTCACAAATAATTAGCACTCACCTCTTGACAGTGCTAACAACTGGTGTTATAGTATCAATAGAACATGAGTAGGAGGTGTGCGTATGAACATCAATAAATTTACCCAGAAATCTATGGAAGCCGTACAGGGATGTGAGAAAATTGCCAGCGATTATGGCAATCAGGAAATAGAGCAGGAGCATCTTCTTTATAGTCTGCTGACTATGGAGGACAGCCTGATTTTAAAAATGATCGAGAAGATGGAGATCAACCAGCAGTACTTTGTGAACAAAGTTGAAGAGATGATCAGTAAGAGAACCAAGGTTCAGGGAGGACAGTCCTATGTGGGGCAGTATCTGAACAAGGTACTGATCTCTGCTGAGGATGAGATGAAGGTGTTTGGAGATGAGTATGTCTCTGTGGAACATCTGATGCTCGCCATGATCAAGTATCCGAGTCCTTCCATGAAGGAGCTGTTCCGGGAGTTTGGCATCACCAGAGAGCGGTTTTTACAGGCATTGTCTACGGTAAGAGGCAATCAGAGAGTTACCAGCGACAATCCGGAGGCGACCTATGATACACTTACCAAATACGGACAGGATCTGGTAGAGAAAGCCAGAGACCAGAAGCTGGATCCGGTTATTGGCAGGGATAACGAGATCAGGAATGTGATCCGTATACTTTCCCGTAAGACGAAGAACAACCCGGTTCTGATCGGTGAGCCTGGTGTAGGTAAGACAGCAGTTGTAGAAGGTCTGGCACAGCGTATTGTGAAAGGTGATGTACCGCAGGGACTGAAGGATAAGAAGATTTTTGCACTGGACATGGGAGCACTGGTAGCGGGTGCCAAGTACAGAGGAGAATTTGAGGAGCGTCTGAAAGCGGTTCTTGAGGATGTGAAGAACAGTGAGGGACAGATCATTCTGTTCATTGATGAGCTGCATACCATTGTTGGTGCAGGTAAGACAGATGGTGCACTGGATGCCGGTAATATGTTAAAGCCTATGCTGGCAAGAGGTGAGTTGCACTGTATCGGGGCAACTACGTTGGACGAGTACCGTCAGTATATTGAGAAGGATGCAGCACTGGAGCGTCGTTTCCAGCCGGTTATGGTAGAGGAGCCTACTGTTGAGGATACTATTTCCATTCTCCGTGGACTGAAAGAGAGATATGAGGTCTACCATGGTGTCAAGATCATGGACAATGCCCTCGTCAGTGCAGCAGTGCTTTCTCACAGATACATTTCTGACAGGTTCCTGCCGGATAAGGCGATTGACCTGGTGGATGAAGCCTGTGCCCTGATCAAGACGGAGCTGGACTCCATGCCTACAGAGCTGGATGAGCTGAAGCGTAAGATCGACCAGCTTTCAATTGAAGAGATCGCCCTGAAAAAGGAGGATGACAGACTCAGCCAGGAGAGACTTCAGGATCTTCAGAAGGAGCTGGCTGAGCTGAAGGAAGAGTTCAGTAACAGAAAGGCACAGTGGGAGAATGAAAAGGCTTCCGTTGAGAAGCTGTCAAAGCTCCGTGAGGAAATTGAAAATGTTAATAATCAGATAGAGATTGCTCAGCGGGAGGGTGATTTTGCCAAGGCCAGTGAGCTGAACTACAGTACCCTTCCAAGCCTGAAGAAGCAGCTTGAGATCGAGGAAGCAAACGTAAAGAATAAGGATCTTTCCCTGGTTCATGAGAGCGTATCCGAGGAGGAGATCGCAAGGATCATTTCCAGATGGACAGGTATCCCGGTTGCCAAGCTGACGGAGAGTGAACGAAACAAGACACTGCATCTGGATGAGGAGCTGCATAAGAGAGTCATTGGACAGGATGAGGGTGTTACGAAGGTGACAGAGGCGATCATCCGTTCCAAGGCAGGTATCAAGGATCCCAGAAAGCCGATCGGTTCCTTCCTGTTCCTCGGACCTACCGGTGTAGGTAAGACAGAGCTTGCCAAGGCTCTGGCAGCAGCCCTGTTTGATGATGAGAACAATATGGTGCGTATCGATATGAGCGAGTACATGGAGAAATATTCTGTGTCCAGACTGATCGGAGCGCCTCCTGGATATGTTGGTTATGAAGAGGGCGGACAGCTGACAGAGGCCGTCAGGAGGAAACCGTATTCCGTTGTCCTGTTTGATGAGATCGAAAAGGCTCATCCGGATGTTTTCAATATCCTTTTGCAGGTATTGGATGACGGACGTTTGACCGACAATAAAGGACGTGTCGTCAACTTCAAGAACACGATCATCATCATGACCAGTAACATGGGGTCGTCCTTGATTCGTGAAAACTTCGAGAAGATGACTCCCGAAACACACGACAAGGTTGTCGATGAAACGAAGGTCCAGGTGTTGGAATTGCTGAAGAAGACGATCCGTCCGGAGTTCCTGAACCGTATTGATGACATTATTATGTTTACTCCGCTCAATGAAGAAGAGATCCGCAAGATCGTGACCCTTCAGTTGGACAGCGTGAAGAAGATGCTGGCTCAGAATGGTATTGCCTTGGATTTTACAGATGCAGCTCTGGCGTTTATCTCAGACAAAGGGTTCGACCCGCAGTTTGGTGCCCGTCCTGTGAAACGTGTCATCCAAAAGTATGTCTTGAATGAACTCTCGAAAGAGTTGCTGGGTGGAACGGTCAATAAAGATCGCCCGATCACAATCGACAGTGATGGAATGGGCCTGGTCTTCAAGAATTGACCGAAGATGGTTTGATTGATATATTAATTATGTGAAAGGCTTGCTCTCAAAAGGGGCAGGCCTTTTTTTGTTGGTTCGGATGTCCTATCTTTGTGAAAACATTAGAATATGCACAATCCATTACAAGTTCTGAAACACTACTGGGGCTATGACGGGTTCCGGCCGGGACAGGCAGAAGTCATAGACAGTATTCTGTCCGGGCATGATACATTGGCGCTTATGCCGACGGGAGGAGGTAAATCCATTACCTTCCAGGTGCCTGCATTGGCGAATCCGGGTATTTGCCTTGTGATCAGCCCGCTTGTCGCTTTGATGAAGGACCAGGTGAAGAATTTGCAAAAGCGAGGGATTTTGTCGGCATTTATCAGTTCGGAAATGCCGCATTGGGAGATTTTGCAACAATTGGATAATTGCATCTTGGGAGATTATAAGTTCCTTTATATATCTCCTGAACGTATTTCCTCCGAACTGTTTCAGGAGAAGCTGAAGACGTTGTCCCGTAAAGTGAATTTGCTGGTTGTGGATGAGGCGCACTGTATCTCTCAATGGGGAAACGATTTTCGCCGGGATTACCGTTTGATTGCGGATATCCGCGATGCCATACCGCATGTTCAGGTAATTGCCGTAACAGCTTCAGCCACGGCAGCCGTGGTTGCCGATATCTGCGAGCAGCTCCATTTTCGCAAAGGATATAGGATATTCAAGACCTCTTTCGAGCGGAAGAATCTTTCGTTTGTAGTTCGTAAGACAGACAATAAATTAAAGGAAATTTGTCATATCTTATCTGCCGTACCCGGCTCCGCGGTGATCTACAGCCGTACCCGCAAAGGAGTGGAAGAATACGCCGGAAAATTACGGGCGGCGGGCATTTCAGCTGAATATTTCCATGCTGGCCTGGACCCGGTTCTGAAGACAGAGCGGCAGGTCGATTGGGTAAAAGGATTTACGCGTGTGCTGGTTGCCACTAACGCGTTCGGAATGGGGATTGATAAAGGGGACGTGCGTGTGGTGATCCACACGGAGTTTCCTGACTCGATGGAGGCTTATTACCAAGAGGCGGGACGTGCTGGTCGTGACGGGAAACGGGCCTACGCTGTCGCTTTGTTGGGACCGCAGGACATAACGGATATAAAAAGGCGTCCTTCCAATGCTTTCCCGACAATCGAATATATCAAACGGGTTTATGAAGCTTTGTGCAACCGTTTCCAGATCGCGGAAGGTGATGGGGAAGGGGTGTCGGTCTATCTCGACGAACCGGAATTTTTGAGAGATTGGCATTTCGATAAAGGTCGTTTACGTTCTTCTCTTGAAATTTTATCTTTGTCGAACTATCTTACTTTTGAACCCTATCCTAATTCACAACCTTATCTGCGGTATGACCAACCTCGTTGGATGATGGATCGTTTCCTGAGTGACGATTCTCCGGCAGCCAAAGTCGCTGTTGAGGTTTTACGAAATTATGAAGGGCTTTTTTCTACCGGAGTTTTCGTCAGTGTCGATATGCTGGCAAGAAGAACCGGACTGGAAGCGCGTATGGTGGCGAGAGTACTGGGATATCTGCGAAATGTCGGCTTCTATTATGTCCCTCCCCGAAAAGAACCCCGGATCACTTTTAAGATGATCCGCGTCCCTTTGGACCGTCTTGTCATTACGACTGCATCTTATGAAAATCGTTTGGCAGCTTTCGAAATGCGAATTGAAAAGGTGGCGGAATATCTTGAGACTCACGGTTGCCGTCAGGAGTTTATTTCCGAATATTTCGGTATGGAAGGGACACGATGCGGATGTTGTGATAATTGCTTGCAGAAGCGGTAAAAGGTAGTTCAACTTAACCCTATGCGTTACGGAGGCTAATACATAGGGTTAGTCCTCGTAAAGCTATGCATTAGGAACCTGTTTAAGATTCGAATTGATTTTTTTGAATACCTGTATGGATAACGAATATTTTTGTTTATGTTTGTAGCATCTATCAACCAAAAATTAAAAAGATATGAGTGACAAAGATGATTTAATTTATGATGAAGATGATTCTGTAGCATTTATCCAGAACTATCTTCCCCAGGAATTGAAAGGAAAATTCAGTAATGACGATATTAATTATATTGTGGATCTGATTTATGAATTTTATGAGTCGAAGGGTTTCCTTGATGAAAATTCCGATGACAATGCTGAAATTGATATTGATGAAGATGAATTGATCGGGTTTGTTGTAAAGAATGCGCAAAAAGATGGTGTAGGCAAGTTCTCACATGAAGATATCACTTTTATTGTACAGGGAGAACTTGAATATTGCGATTCCATCAACATGTTCGATTAATAGACTGTTGTATAGTTACAATATAGTTTATAAAAGAATAAGAAGATGAGAAATTTTAAGTTGTTATCAGTTTTACTGCTTTGTATGGCAGTCGTTTTTACGAGTTGTGGAACATGGAACAATACCGCTAAAGGTACGGCTATCGGAGTCGGCGGAGGTGCGGCAGTAGGTGCCGGAGTCGGTGCTTTGGCTGGTAATACTGCATTGGGTTCGATAATCGGTGCTGCCGTGGGTGGTACTGCAGGTGCTCTGATCGGTAAGAAGATGGACAAACAAAAGAAGGAATTGGAAGCTACGCTGCCGGAAGAAACGACTGTCGAAACCATTAATAATGGCGAGGCACTGAAGGTTACGTTTGATTCGGGTATCTTGTTCGCAACCAATTCAAGTACTGTCAGTGCCGCTTCCAAGAGTGCGTTGCGTGACTTGGCTGCCAGTTTGAATGCAAATCCGGATACGGACATAAAAATCATAGGACATACGGATAATACAGGAAAAGTTGATTATAATCAGACGTTGTCAGAAAAACGTGCAAAGAGCGTATTCGATTATCTGATGGAAGACCAAGGTGTGAGCAGTAAGCGCATGACTTATGAAGGCAAGGGAGTACATGAACCGGTTGCCGATAACAGCACTCCTGAGGGACGTGCTTTGAACCGCCGAGTAGAAATCCTTATCCTTCCCAACTCAAAAATGGTACAGGAAGCACAGCAAGGAACTTTGCGATAAGAAATAATAGAAAGCAGAATCAAGAAAGGGATGTCCGAAAGCCGGGCATCCCTTTTTTTGACGATAAACACATCTACTTAAACATAAACCGGTAATAAAACATGTTTATCTGAGAAATATCCATATATTTGTATTGTAGTGTTTGATAACTATTGATAAACAGCAATTATCAAGTATATAAAGCCTTGCCATAGATAATATGAGTGTTAAGAATATGAATACAGATTTTACAATTAGAATTGCCCAACCTGCTGATGTCCTTGAGCTCAAAGACTTATTTCAAGATACAGTCTTCAATATAAACAGGCGTGATTATTCAAAAGCAGAAGTGGAAGATTGGGCATCGTGCGGAAACGATATCTCCCATATAAAAGAAATGATTAGAACGCATTTTTTCATTGTAGCAACTAATCAACAGTTACAGGTTGTCGGCTTTGCATCCATTACCCAACAAGGTTATTTGCATTCTATGTTTGTTCATAAAGATTTTCAAGGTAAAGGTATTGCTACGATACTTCTAAATGAAATAGAACGGTATGCAACTGCAACAGGAATCATACGGATTACATCAGAAGTAAGTTTAACAGCCCGTCCATTCTTTGAACAAAGGGGGTATATAGTAACGGAAGAACAAAAACGGAGAGCAAATCAGCTTTCTCTCACCAATTTTTGGATGGCAAAGAATCTGAGCAAATGAAATAAATTCAAAAGTTTTGCAAATCGTTGGTTGAAGTATGGGCAAAATTTTATTGAAAATCAAAAACTTATTGAAGTAATAGGTGAAATATTTGATTCTGTCTATGCCGATCAGCTTCAAATGCAGATAACTGTCAATTCATCGTCATACGCTGTGAAGTTCTATGAAAGTTTAGGCTTTTCAAAGACTTCTGAAGAACAGAAAACAGATGGATTAAAATATACCCCGATGCACTACTGTCCACTAAGAATGGACGGCCTTATCACTGGATAATACACGAGATTGCTGTGTTCATTAACAGTCTTTATAACCGTTCTAAAATCTTCAGACAAGTTAATTAACACTCTTGAAAAGGGAGAATGCAAACCTTTTTTAGTTCATGTTGTTTAAATAGTAACTTATATATAAGTGCATAAATAATAGTATAAACTGTTTTAAACGTTGAATGAGATGAAAAAGATTCTTCCTTTTTTCTTATTGGTTCTTTTACTGGCATCTTGCCAGAAGGATCCGGACATGTCAAAACTAAGCGATGATTTCGTAGTATTCACTGATCACAGCAAGGATGCTAATTTCGAATCCTTTACAACTTTCTACATCCCTGATAGTGTAATGGTTATCGGTAGCAGTGAAAAACCGGAATTCTGGAGTGCAACAGAAGCTGACGATATCGTCTCTACTTTGGTTAGTGGCATGGAAGGCCGTGGTTACACACGTGCATCGGATAAAGAATCTGCGGATTTGGGTTTGCAGGTTTCTTTTGTGAAAAATGTAAATTACTTTACGAACTATCATGACAATCCTTATTGGTGGTGGGGGTATCCGGGATATAACTGGTGGTATGGCTACTGGGGTAATTGGACTGGCGCATGGAATGGATGGTATTATCCGTATCCTGTTGTATACAGCTATAGCGTAGGTTCTTTATTGGTTGAACTGGTCAATTTGAAAGCTCCGCTGCCAAAATCTGCAGATGCTAAACTTCCGGTTCTCTGGACTGCTTACATGACTGGCTTGCTGTCCGGTTCCGACAAGGTAAATATCGAACTTTCTACTCGTGCTATTGAGCAGGCTTTTGTACAGTCACCGTACCTGAAAAAATAATTAAACGCGAATTAAAAGATAAATTTGAGTCTTATGAAAAAGATATATAAATCAATAAAATTAATCGCTTTACTTGTTGCCTGTTTAGCGATACCTTCCCTGGCTGGTGCCCAGGTTGTAAAGAACATGTATTTTAATGTTGACTGGCAGATTAACTCTCCGTTCAGCCAGGATTTCTCAGACAAGACAAGTGGTTGGGGAGCACATGCGGAAGCCGGTTATTATGTAATTCCTAATTTCTCGGTAGGTGCATTTATCTCTTATCATACCAACAATAAGTATATCGACCGTCAGACGTTGCCGGTAAGTTCTACATCGGCCATCACTTCTGATCAGCAGCATTCTATCTTCCAGTTGCCTTTCGGTGCAGCTTTCCGTTACAACGTAGCTCCCGAAAGCCAGTTCCAGCCTTATGCTGGTGTGCAGTTGGGTGCAAGCTATAGTGAAATGTCGACTTATATGAATGTAATGAAAGTATACGACCGTAATTGGGGTTTCTATGTATCTCCCGAAATCGGTATGACTATGTATTTTACACCTCAGAAACAGATCGGTCTGCATGTCGCTGCCTACTATAATTATGCAACCAATAAAGGAGAAGTCCTGAGTTATTCGATCGATGGATTGAATAACTGGGGCATCCGATTAGGTCTTGCTTTCTAATGGAAGTTTGTTCTTTTAAGTGTTTTATGTAGTTTATGGGGAACGGGAGGCTGTCGTAATGACACCTCCCGTTTTTTTGCTTTACAGGATTTGTAGTTTGAGGCCGAACGAGAGGCTCAGATAGTCTTTGGGTTTCAGATAACCGTTCCCGATCTTGTTTATCAGATATAGGTCACAGGTACTGAGTTCGTAGAAGAAAGAAATGGATTTATGCCAACTCTTTTTTGTGTTTAGTTTCAATGTGAATCGCTCTCCAATAAAAACATGGGTACGGATGCGGGTGGAGAACCAGTAGTAACCTTGTGGATATTTGTCCGGCTGCTTACCCCAGAAGTCGCGATCTAAAAGAGTATTGATATAGACACCGCAGGCAAGAGGTTCGAAAGATAACTTGTCGGCGATATGGATGTTCCAAGGGTAATAATTCTGTTTGAGTGTAAGAGTTGCCATAGCATGGCGGTCCGAGTTGCGGGGAACTATCCCCAAATATACATCTGTTTCCCAGTGATTACGATAATAATTCCAACCTGTTCCGAGGGAAAGCATACCCATTGATCCGGCGAATTGTAGCTTGGTATAGTGGGGAATGAGTTTTTCCCATCTGGATATATATTTTTCTACACGTTTTTTATATCGCACATTATCCTCGATTTCCTCCTGTGCTTGTAAAGTGCCGGCCAGGAAAAGAAATAAGAGCATCCATTTAAAAATTGATAATTTCATACGTGTAGCCGTCTGGGGTTAGGGTAAATAATAGGTAGTTACGTTTGGCTATATTGCTACAGCCGTAGTAGATGAGCCCATCGTCAAAAAGGTCTTCCACCTGTAACTGATGGTTATGTGCGTTCAGGCAAAACAGCAAAGAGGGAAATTCACGGATATATAGCTGAAATACGTCTTTTACATTATTATCGAACTGTTCGCTTCCGGGACGTGCATGCATGGCAACGATCGTGCGGCTGTAATGCCGGGTACTGTCTTGCAGCTCTTCTTTTAGGAAACCGAAATCAGGGACAGGGTGGGAGTAGTCGTATTCGATCGCATTGGTATTGAGACAAACGAATTTGACGTCCCGGACGATAAAGGAAAAGTTTTCTTCTCCGAACAATTTGTTGAAAACCTGGTCACCATTGCCGATTACGTCATGATTACCGATCAATCCGACATACGGGATATCGAGCTTCGACAGGATATCGACGGCCCATTCGTATTCTTTCTTCATGCCGAACTCGGTATAGTCTCCTCCATGTATGATGAAATCGATACTGTCTTTTTTTGTATTGATATGTTTTACGAAATCTTCCGTCTCGTCGTAGCTACGTTGGGTGTCGCCCATCAGGACAAAGCGGATCGTGTCTTTATCTTTTGTTGCTGCCTCGATAAGTGGGATGTTGTGGTCGTTGATATCGCGTTCGGAAATGGTGAGCCGGCCGTCATACGGATGGTAATCGATCAGATCACATGCAGACAAGAATATGCACAAGAATAATGGTAGAGTTTGTTTATACATGACATCCTAACTTTTATTTGTGGCAAAGTTAGGATGTCATGCTACTTCAAAAAAGGTCAAGATGCAATGAATAATGTGCCAATGTGATAATATACCAATGTGCCAATACGAAGAAATTCTTTCATTGGCACATTATTTAATGTAATTATAATATCGGTTGAAGAAGTTTTTGAACCAGCCTGTCTTCATCAATCCTTTTTCGAAAAGCAGGATTCCTAAAAGAGCGCAGCAGATTCCCAATGTCACATCTATAATATAGTGATGTGAGGTGTAAACTGCTGTTCCCCAAATTCCCGCCATGATGATGGCAAACAGGATAATCACAAATTTATTGCATTTATTGATAATCGCATAACATAGCGCCACAACCATATATGCGGCATGTAATGATGGAACTGCCGCGAATACGTTTGCGTTGCGGCCATAGATGGAATCGAAGATAGAAAGGCCGGTCAATGTGTCGAACCTGCCGAGACCGGCAACATTACCCGGTGTGTCGAGTATCGGTTCAAAACCATAATTGATTGCATACCAAGGTGGTGCTGCCGGATGGAGATAGTATCCGGCAAAGCCAATCAGGTTGACGAACAGGAATACCATCGAGAAATGGAGGTACAAATTACGGTATCCCTTGAGATAGAGCCACAATCCGAAAGCTATCGGAACAGGGACCCAGCAGAGATAAAATATACCTGCAAGGATGTCCGCAATCCGGCAATTATGGATCGCGAAATATTCGCAAGGAATTAGGATATTCCCATTATCATTTATACCGAACAAGCTTTTTTCCAGATTATATAGGTTTTCCACGTCAATTGAGTTAGCCTCGTAATTTGGGAAAACACGCATCCAGTCGTATGAAATGCCGAAAAGAGCGAATGGCAATAAGGCAACAGCTAATTTACGGGTTGTCTTGCCAGCGAAGAAGAGGAGGAGGTAAAGCCCAACCATGAACACATGCTCCGGGCGCAATCCGATACATACGGCTGTCAGCAAAAGAAACAGCGCTGTCAGGCCGATAACAGTCCCTGCCTCCTTCTTTGACGGGAGTACAATTGTTCCTTTCATTCGTTATCTTTGCTGCTCAATAGTTTACGACAATGATTCAGGCGTGCGAATGCCGTGATGTTGGAGAATATCGCAACGATCAGCAAAGGAATGACGAATATCATGATCGGTTCGAATATCTCGTTGTTTTCCATCATGGGTGCAAAGATACCGCAGCAGAGAGCCCCTAATCCGGTCAACACTACGCGTTCGGGACGTTGCATGAAACCGACTTTGCATTCAAGTCCCAATCCTTCGGCACGGGCGCGGACATAGCTTACCATTAATGAGCCGATCAAAGCAATGAAAGCGACGATCGAACTGATGACATATCCCTGATTGATCAGGTAGAAACATATCCCGAAGAAAACCGTCAGTTCGCTGTAGCGGTCCAGTACCGAATCGTACAAGGCTCCGAATGTGGAACTCATTTTGCCGATACGCGCGACCTGTCCGTCCATCATGTCGAACAGTCCGGCAAACAAGATGATGCCGCCACCCCAGC
>ERZ780157.3925-NODE-3925-length-11815-cov-2.873895_pt1 | contig 11815 bp, 8 predicted proteins | sample MGYA00511169_ERZ780157 | MGnify/ENA primary metagenome ERZ780157 (study PRJEB29588, sample SAMEA1965149) | human gut metagenome | biome: human gut; feature: human-associated habitat; material: faeces | place: Denmark | collected 2008/2010 ... | reverse complement strand
CTCAACCTGATGGGCTTTGGCGTTACCGTCGACGACATCAAGAGCCTTCGTCAGTTGCACTCCAAGACCCCGGGTCACCCCGAAGCCGACGTAACGCCGGGTATCGACGCAAGCACGGGACCCCTTGGACAAGGCATTGCAATGGGAGTGGGTTTTGCCATGGCGGAACGTTTCCTTGCGGCAAAGTTCAACCGCGAAGGTTTTCCCGTTGTCGACCACTACACATACGTTATGTGCGGCGACGGCGACTTGCAAGAGGGTATCGCGCAGGAAGCAATCAGCCTTGCAGGACACCACAAACTCAACAAATTGGTGCTGTTGTACGACAGTAACGACGTGCAATTGGACGGACCCACCAACGCAAGCTACACCGAGGACATCAAAAAGAAGTACGAGGCTATGGGCTGGGCGTATATTCGCGTGGAAAACGGCAACGACACTCAGGCAATAACAAAAGCAATAAAGCGCGCCCACAAAAACGTTGACAAGCCTACCCTTATCGAGGTAAAAACCGTCATCGGTTACGGCAGTCCCCTTGCAGGATTGTGCGACAGCCATGGTGCGCCCCTCGGCGAGGAGAAGACGGCAGCTTTGCGTAAGACGCTCGGTTGGGATTACGCTCCGTTTGAAGTGCCCGAGGAAGCTTACCAAACGATGGACGTCGTCAACAAGCGCGGCAAACGTGCTTACTCCAAGTGGAAGAAGCTTGTCAAAGCTTACACCGAGCAATATCCCGAGGAAGCAAAGCAATTCGACAACGCCGTCAAGGGCATTTACAACCTTGACTTTACGTTGGACTTCCCCGTCGGTCACAGCGACGCAACTCGCAATACAATCGGCGCGGTAATCAAGGAGTTCAGCAAGCTCAATCCTACATTTATCGGCGGTAGTGCCGACCTTACCAAGTCCACCAAGGCAAAGGGTGCCGACGGCGACTTTACGTCCGACAACCCCACGGGACGCAATATTATGTTCGGCGTGCGCGAACACGCAATGGGCGCAATCGTCAACGGACTAAATATCCACGGCGGTGTAAGAGCGTTTACGGGTGCATTCTTCGTATTCAGCGACTACATGAAGGGCGCAATGCGTCTTGCCGCGCTGATGGGGGTACCGAGTATATTCGTATTTACTCACGACAGTATTGCCGTAGGAGAAGACGGACCTACCCACGAACCTATCGAACAAATCGCAGGTTTGCGCGCTACTCCCAACATGGACGTGTACCGCCCTGCCGACGCTTGGGAAGTGGTCGAGTGCTTCAAAAAGGCAATCGCAAGCAAACATACGCCTAGTTGCATCATCCTTACTCGTCAAAATCTTCGTGTGGAAGACCACGCAAACAGTGACGTTGCTAAGGGCGGATATGTGTTGAAAGAGGAACAAGGCAAGCTTGATCTTTGCTTGCTTGCAAGCGGATCGGAAGTAAACCTTGCAATGGACGTGGCAAATAAGCTCGAAAGTCAAGGCAAAAACGTGCGAGTGGTTAGCATGCCCAATACGGCAGACTTCGACAAGCAAAGCAAGGCTTATCGTCAAAGCGTGTTGCCCGACCGCAAAAAGGTTGTGGCGGTGGAGATGAGCAGCGACAACGTTTGGTACAAGTACGCCGCATACGTGTACGGTATCGACAAGTTCGGAGCAAGCGCACCTGCAAGCGTGCTTATGAAAGAGTACGGTTTTACCGCCGACCAACTTGCCGATTGGATTGCAAACAACGTCAAATAGCCCAAAACAGAACAAAAGATTGTGTGTCCGCAACAGTTGTATATTACTGCACGTTGCGGACATTTTAGTAAAACGACGCATATCTATGCACGTGTAAATTTGGCTAAAATGTAGACGAAATTTACATACGTATTAGATTTTTTGCGACAAAAGGAGAAAAAAAATGAGCATAAAGTATACCGAATTGAGACATCAGGATCCTGCTGTTTATCGTGCTATCCGCGGCGAAACAAACCGTCAAAAGAAAACCATAGAGCTGATTGCAAGCGAAAACTTCGTGTCGCCTGCCGTATTGGAAGCAGTAGGAAGTGTGCTTACCAACAAATACGCCGAAGGTTACCCTGCGCACAGGTATTACGGCGGTTGTAAGTACGTCGACCAAGTGGAGCAAATCGCCATCGACCGACTAAAACAATTGTTTGGTTGCGAACATGCCAATGTTCAGCCGCACAGTGGCGCAAGTGCCAACTTTGCCGTTTACTTTGCGTTACTCAATCCGGGCGACACAATCATGGGCATGAACTTGTCCCACGGCGGACATCTTACCCATGGCAGTCCCGTCAACGTCAGCGGCAAGTATTTCAACGTGGTTGCATATGGCGTCGACCCCGTCACGGAAACGATAAACTACGACGAAGTGGAACGCATTGCATTGGAGCACAAACCCAAGATTATCGTTGCAGGCGCAAGTGCCTATCCGCGCGTGATCGACTTTGCACGCTTCCGCGAGATTGCCGACAAAGTCGGCGCATATTTGATGGTGGATATGGCGCACATCGCAGGGCTTGTTGCGGCAGGATTGCACCCCAACCCCGTGCCTTACGCCGACATTGTTACCAGCACAACACACAAGACGTTGCGCGGACCTCGCGGCGGCATAATTTTGTGTAAGGAGCAGTACGCCAAGCAAATAGACAAGGCAATTTTCCCGGGGACGCAGGGCGGACCGTTGATGCACGTCATTGCAGGCAAGGCGGTAGCTTTCGGCGAGGCGCTCACGCAGGAGTTTGCCGACTACCAACGCCAAATTGTGGCAAATGCACAGGCTTTGGCAAAGGGTTTGACGGACAACGGACTGCGTTTGGTGTCGGGCGGTACGGACAATCACCTGATGCTGGTGGATTTGTCGGCAACCGACGTGACGGGGTTGGAGTTGGAACGCAACCTCGAAACGGCAAATATTACGGTCAACAAAAACACCGTCCCCAACGAGACTCGCAAACCGTCCGTTACCAGCGGCATACGTATCGGCACGCCGTCGGTCACCACGCGCGGTATGAAGGAGGCTGAAATGAAGCAAATTGCCGACATGATTGCCCAAGTAGCCTACAACGGCAAGTCGGCAGTCCCCTCCGTCAAAAAACAAGTTGCCGACCTACTAAAATCCTTTCCGTTGGAGTATTGAGTTTGCCTGAGGCAAAACCTCGTACGAAAGCGTGGAAATGACGATGATATAATCGGTTTTCACCGATTTGTTGAACTTTATTTGCCGGCACGACAGTAGCAAGCTGTTCTTTAACTGCTAGGTATCCTTCGAAAAAAAAATCGTATGACAAAACAGGGGTTGACAAATTACGTCAACCCCTTAATTTGTAATCAAATTTTGTATACGTATTACAATTTTTCAATAAAGTTAATCAGTAAATCTTGTTGTTCGTCTGTCAGTTTTGACAGTGCTTCGTTGATTCTGTTTTCTCTTTGTTTGTTCATGAAAAACACGTACAAGCTGATGTTTAGTGCATCGCAAATGTACGATAGGTATTCCACAGTGGGGCTTTTCAATCCTTCTTCCAGTTGAGCAATATATGTAGGCGAAACGCCCGACAAGTTTGCCAACGAATTTCGCGACAAGTTTCGCTCCGTGCGCAATTGTCTGATGCGTTCGCCGATTTCTACTTTGTTCATTATCAGTATTTGTCTCCAATTTTGTTCTACACGTCTATTGTAAATGTTTTTGACAAAATACATGTAAACTATAATGCTGACAAATGTCTACTAAAGTGCTAAAATGTAAACTATAGTAATAATTTCAAATGTTTTTTATCCACTATAATAATAAATATTAGGCAGGTTTCCTTATGACTGATTCGATGGCAAAGTTTTTGATCGTCGACAACATGTTGCGTTCTGCTACCAAGTCTGACGGAAGCACGGACCTTTCGACGTGTTACGACATATACGAATTTTTCGATATTGTACCAATTTCAAAAAGCAAATATGACGAGTTGATGTATCAAATGAAAAACGACGGATACATTGAAATAGTGTACCCGACGGAATGTAGCCCGACTTATCGTGTGTTTGTCACGTCAAGCGGTGCCGATTTTTGTGCAAAGATGAAAGCAAAAATATAAGCGAAATCATTTTCAGTCGGCACGCTTTCGTGATTTATATTTTTAAGTTTGTCGTAATTATATTTTACTGTTATTTGTGTTTGTCAGTATCTTTCGTCCACTAGGTGTGCTTTCATCAATGCAAATATCACATTGGGGATAAGTGCAAGATGTAGTGCAATGCCCGGCAGTGCCTTTACAAAGTAAGCTGTTGCCCACATTGCAATTGTGTATTCGCCATCGGTGAAGAACAACGCTTTGCAAATTCCGCCGATGACACGTCCCGCAATCATTGCAACCGCAAGGGAAATATACATGTCTGCGTACACGTGCTTGGTGTGTACAAATTTCATCAGCAGTCCGCTGACGAGGGCGTACACTGCGCACTCGATAAGCATGGACGGCAACACTGCAGCGTTGGGCATACCTGTCAGCAACATGGAAAGCGTCGGTCCGGCAAGCGCGGTCACCAAGCCGTACTGCCAACCGCAAATCATTGCGCACAGCAACACGGGTATGTGCATGGGGCAAAATATCAATCCGCCTTGTGGCACCGCGTGGAACGCCATCGGCAAAACAATGCACAGTGCGGAAAACAACGCCGTAAGTATTAGGTTTTTGGTGGTGTTGTTTAACTTGATTTTTGCGTGTTTCTTCGGCGTTTCGGCGCTTTCGGCTTCGGCGGCTGTTAGTTCGGTTGCGTCTTGTGCGGTTTCTTCCGCAAGGTTTTCCGTTTCGATGTTTTGGTCTTGATAGTTCATTTTTTTTCTCCTATCAGTATGTAGCTGTCGTCCGTTTCTTCGGCGCGTAAAATGGTGTAGTCGGTTGCATACAACTCGGCTTCTTGTTGTACGGGTAGCAATTGGCGGCTTATCTGTTCGGCGCCGTCGTGGCACTTGTACAGTGTTGCGCGCCCTATGTTGTGCAGTATTGCAAATTTGCCATGCGGTGCAAGTACTTGGTACAGTCTGTCGGCAAATGCTTGTTGGTCGGTAAAGTGCGGATATGCGTTGAATACGACCACGGTGTCAAAACCGCCTTCGTCAAACGCAAAAAAGTCGCCGCAAACAAAGCGTATTTCTGGTCGGTCGGCGTATTTTTGTTTGGCTAGCGTAATCATTTCGGCGGATATATCCAACGCAGTCACGTCGCAGTGCAAGTCGTCGTGAAGTATGCCGCTTATTATCCCGGTGCCGCACCCTAGGTCAAGCACTTTGCTGCCGCTGTCCACGGCTTGTGCCACAAACGGCAACAAATCCGCAGGTGTGTGGTGTTCTAAACTGTCCCAACGTGGGGCAATGTTGTCGAAAAATTCTTTTACATCCATTTGTCTTTTTTTGTTCCTTAGTTTGATTGTGTTTAAGATGAGATTCTCTTATATTGTAGATAGAATCTATATGTTATTTTTTGTGCGGCATTTGTAATTTTGGGTTTGTAACATGTTTTAGAGTATAATTGTACCAAAATTCCATTGAGTATGCAATAGAATTTGGAAGAATTGTTTATATTGCGTTTGTTACATTTGTTATACGCTATACCGTTTGTTCGGCAACGTGAACTAGACAATTCATATGCGTCCGTAATGCGTTGTATTGTAAGACTATTGCCTAGCGCAATGTTTTGTGCGATAATATAAACGTGCAACGCTTGCGACATACCGTGCAACATTTGCATATTGAAAAATTGTAAAGGAGAAAGTATAATTTTATCATGAGCAATTACTACATGTTTACACCAAACAGACGTTACGACAACGTATTGTTTTTGTATCAGGCGGGATACGAACAATGTCAGGCGAATAATGGTTGGAGCGGCAAGCGTGATTTTTATCTTATGCATTACGTAATACAAGGCAAGGGAGAGTATTGCGTAAACGGAAAAACTTACCCGCTTGTTGCCGATGACGCGTTTATGATTTTTCCCGGAGAGAAGATAGAGTATCGTGCGGATGACAAGGAGCCTTACGAGTATTGTTGGGTGGGCTTTAACGGCGTAAGCGCGCGTGAAATTGCCGAAGCATGCGGATTTGTAAAAAAACAGTCTTATGTAAGGCATGTCGACTGCACTGCAAAAATAGGTGATGCAATGTTGTCTGTGTGCCGAAATCAAGATCCGGATATTAAACAATTTTTGCATACGTATGCGGTTTTTTACGACATTTTGGAGCGTTTGGCACAGCAAAATATGTTCTTTGACAGGCGGGAATTTACCAAAGCTTACGCTTTGAGCGCAACGGAGTACATCGAGGCGAACTACGGCAATTTCGATTTGTCGGTAGGAAGTCTTGCCGAGTATCTCAGCTTGTCTCGCAGTCAAGTGTATCGAATATTCAAGATGTCATTCGACGTTTCGCCGCAAGAATATATTGCCAATTTTCGTTTGGAAAAAGGGTGTAATTTAATCAAGAAAACCGACAAAACTGTGTCGGAAATTGCCAATCTGTGCGGATATAGATCGGTGCAGGCGTTTATCGAGAGATACAAGCGAACCTACAAATGTACACCTTTTGAAGGGCGAGTGATGGAACAAGAAGTGGTGAAACGCCTAAAATACGAAACGGAGGAAAACAAATGAAAAAGTTGTTGGCTGTGATTTTCGTTGCGGTCGTTTTGTGGAACGTTGCTTTTTGCTCGCCGTTAGCCGTTGCCGACGGCGACGTCACACCCTTGTTAAGCGAAGACTTTGAACCGACGCAAAAAAGTAATAAATTTTTCATAGGTGCCGACAGTACATACACGTTGACATGCGAAATGTCAAAAAAGATCAACGGAAAGATGTCCGCACTCTCTCCGTCCAATATTAGCGGTTACAGTCTGTTTATGCAAACGGACAGTCGCGCGCTTGTGTTGGGTGCAAAACAAAAGTACAGCGTTGTGGCAAAAATAAAGGTAACGGAGTCGTTTGTCGGCGACGGAAATTTTTACGTCGAAGTCGGTGCAGACGGCAACAATTTTCGCTACTTGCGATTCGGCGGAGACTATTCCATGCGTGAGTGCGGAGCAAAAGGCGGCGACGACGGCAGTTTCAAAGACTGGTATTTGTACGACAAAACGACTTCCTATATCAAGGTAAAAGGTGACTACGCCATTGTAAAATTCACCTTTACTACAAGTTGTGGCGGTTACGCAGTAAAATTCGGCATAAATCGTGCCGACGGTAAAGGACAAATTGCCGTTGACGACATTCAAATTTACAGAGGTGACAACGTGGCAAATCAAACAGAATCCGTCAAAGAGCCTTATACACCCGACGTCGAGACAAGATATACCGAAACGGTAACAAGAAAATTTGTAGATTTGTCGGCGCGTATAGAAGAGGCTCGCAAAAACGGAAACTACGCCCTTGCCGAAAAATTAGTGCGCAATCAAGGTATGTCTCCGAGTTGGCACCTGTACCCCTTTGCAGGCGGATACATGAACGATATTAACGGATTTTTTTACTACAACGGCTACTACCACGTATTCAATCAGTTTACCGAGTCCATTAACGGCAACGGACCGTACGGATGGATGCACAGCGTAACAAAAGATTTTGTCGACTTTGAGTATCTCGGAACGGCAATCAAGCCCGACCAACACTACAACGCCAACGGAGTGTGGAGCGGCAATGCTTTTTTCGATAAGGACGGTAAGCCATGCGTTGTCTACTACGCAAACGGTGTAGGTATATGCCTTGCTCGAGCAAAGGATTTGTCCGATCCCAAACTGACGGAATGGGTAAACGACGAGGCTAACCCCGTGTTGCCGATACAGACAGGCGAGGCAAATTACAAGGTGTACGACGTCAGCAACGTGTGGATAGACAATGGCGTTTACTACATGTTGAGCGGCAACAAAACCGTCGACACAGATAAACCTACAACGTACCTATATAAGTCATTAAACCTTACAAAGTGGGACGTAGTAGGCGAGTTTATTCAACCTGACGAATATCTAAGTGCCGAAGAGGACATGGCATGTCCTAACCTGTCCAAGCTTGGCGTAGACGGCAAAGGCAACACGATATACTTACTTACTTCTTGCAGTCATCGTAGCGGAGTGAGCTACTTTACAGGCAAGATTGTCAATGAACGGTTCGAGATACTGTCATACGGACGTATGAACAATTACGGCGGAAACGAGATGGGACAAGTTGCCTATTACGACGAACAAACAAATCAGACAATTTACCTGTCGCTGATGACGGAAATGCGTAGGGGCGAGGAACGCAACGCAAGCGGTTTTAACGGAGTGATGACCATGCCCAGACTACTTGGTTGCGACAAGTATGGGCAGTTGACCGTGCAACCGTTGCCGACAACCGTAGACGCATTGCGCGGTGAAGCTCAAAGTATATCTGCGCTTGTCAAGGGCGGCAAGGATAAGACAACGGTGTTCGGAAGTGGAGCATACGAGTTGACGGTAAAATTAAACATGCTTTCGGCTACTCGCGCCGGTGTAAAAATAGCATGCGGCGGGTTGGAGCAAACGGCGATTTACTTGGATCGCGACGATGGATGCGTGCATATCGACTATGCCGACAGTTCCATGGCAAATTACCCGTACAACAAGTATATTTTTGACTTTATGGCGTACGAATGGCAAGCCGAACAAAAATCCATGCCCGTGGAAAACACCGACGAGGTGACGCTCCGAATATTTGTAGACAATACAATCGTGGAAGTGTATTTAAACAACGAGCTTTGTATGAGTCGTCGCATTTATCCGACGGAGGGCAACGCCGTGCGTTTGTTTGCCGAGGGCGGAACGGCTTATTTTACCGAAGTGACCTACTACGACTACACGGAGGTAACAAGATGAAAAAGTTTAGATCGGTTGCGTTTGTAATTTGCGTGTGCTTGGTTGTCTTGTTGACATTAACGACGGGAGTTGCGGTTGCAAAGAGTTTGGACGACATGATTATTTGTGAGAAATTCGAGGGTTCGACCGACTCGTTTTATTTGCGATCGGCAACCGTCGTCAAAGATAATGTAATAGGCGACAATGCCAGTTTGTTGTGTAAAAGTGCGTCGGAGTGGAACGATTTTGTGACCTTCAAAGCATCGATCGCGCCTAATAAAACATACACCGTTGCGTTTAGATACAACTTTGTCAACGTAACAAGCGGCGCCTTTGCCTACGTAAACATCAAAAGTTCGTCCGACGTAGACAATGCTGCCTATTTGGGTTTCGACAATAACGGCGCGGTGACGAGTTTCGGTGCGAACTACATCGGCGCAAGCTTTGACAAAGGGTTCTACCGTACAACTGCTTTTGTTACTTTTACCGTTGGCGGAGCAAGCGATTACACTCTGGTGTTTGGTGCCAAAGGTACGGTCGGTTACCTACTGGACGACGTAACGATGACGGAAGGCGTCGAGCCGAGTTTATTGGACAGCGTGTTTGTTCCTCGCGACAAACTGATATTCGACGAAGATTTTGAAGACGGTTACGGCGTTTTGAACGGTATTGACGGCAATTTTGCGCCGCAAGGTAAATTGGCATACGTCGAAGGCGATGTAATAGACGGCAAATATTCCGTTTGCGCCGAATCGTCAAACAACACAATGGTGTGGCTGTGCGGAAGCGGCAACAACGTAAAAATGGCAAAGAACGAGGTATATACGCTGTTGTTTCGCGTAAAAAGCAGCGGTAATGCGCGGTTGTGCGTTGCGGTTGTCAGCGATAAGCACGGACAAAAAAGTACTTTGGCAAACTTTGATAAGCAAGGAAAGATGTACTCCGATTTGAGTTACAACGTGGCTTCCTACGTAACGGTTCCGTCCGACGATTACCGTGAAATCCGTATTATCTTTACTACGCCGTCGGAGGGTAACCTGCAACTTCGTTTCGGTGTGCAAGACGGAAAAATCTCGGTGGATAACGTGCGATTGTACAAAAATGCCGCCGACGTTTCCTTTGACGACAAAGCAAAATTTGTCAGCGGAGGTAGGGAACAACCGATTTTGTCATTGCCGCAAGCAAACAAGCCGACGGGACAAGCAAGGTACAACGGCGGTAGCGTGGTGGGCACGTTAAGCGTTGTGTTTGACGAATTTGTTTTGCCCGTCAAGGAAACAAGCAAGGTCGTGACGTTGACAGTTGACGACAAACGTACCGATTGCGAGGCAACTTTTGACATGGACGATCGCACGCTGAGTGTGACATGGGACGGAACGGCAAGCAAGTACAAGTACGTTACGCTGACAATTGCCGACGGCGCATTTGAAAATGCCGACGAACTCGGCAATGAGAAAATTACCGTAAACTTTTTCAATGGTAGCGACGACGTAAAGGCGTTTGTAGACGCTTGGGAGCAAGTGCAATACGGTGATGAGCAAGCACGCAAAGCGGCTACACAAAAGGCTATGGAAGCATATGCCCGACTGACCGATAAAGAGTATTTTGCCGAAGCGTACGAGCAAGTGAAGAAATTGTCCGACTGGTACGCACAACAGGCCAAACCGAACGACAAGCCTGCCGACGACAAACCGAGCGACGACAAAAAGGGTTGTTTCTCCGTGGTCGGAGCGGTCGGCGGAACTGCGCTTGCGGTGGCTGTGGGAAGTGCCGCGGTTGCATGCGGAAAAAGAAAAAAGCACGACTAAACGGAGTTTAACGTACCACTAAGAAGTGTTTAATTGCAAAAAATTAATAAATATAATAATGGTCAATCGACCGAAAAAGGAGACGTTCTTATGAAAAAGTATTTAGCTGTAACATTGGTTTTGGTGCTGGTTCTTGGCATGTTTGCGTTTGCGGCATGCGGAAGCCCCGAAAAGGGTGACAAAGGCGACAAGGGCGACACCGGAGCAATCGGTCCCATGGGACCTGCCGGTCCTGCCGGCAAAGACGGATTGGACGGCAAGGACGGAATTAACGGCACTAACGGAGCCGACGGCAAGGACGGCGCAATCGGCAAAGACGGTAAATCCGCATACGAAATTTATATTGCCGCTCACCCCGAGTACAACAAGTCGGAAGAAGAATGGCTTGACGACCTTGTAAATTGCCGCTTGGCAGATGTCGAACAAGTAACCGTTACGTTTGACGCCGAAGGCGGAACTTTGGCGGAAAGTACACGCAAAGTAATTAAGGGAATGGCAACGGAATTACCGGAACCGTCCAAAGAAATGTACAACTTTGTCGGTTGGTATACCCAAGGCGGAGTAAACAAAACTCAACGTTTTACCGATTACACGCCGATAACTGCCGACGTTACGTTGCATGCAAAGTATGAATTGATGTCCGCGGTCAATGCATCATTGATACCTCAAGGCGTCAAAAACGAAGCAAATTTCGATTACACCGTATATGGTTGGACTCAAAACGAAGCGGGCAACTTTGTCTACTCCGACGTCGCTCCGCACTGGTGGTATGCTTATGCCGCATTGCAATGGACGGACAGTCAAGGTAATACCGTTCGCCGCATGGAAGCCGGCAAGGCGTTTATGTTGGAAGCCGACGTCGAAATAGGCAGTGCCGACAACGAATACAGCAGTATTTCTATCAGCTTAAACAACAACAGTAGGGCTACAAGCAGTTTGGAAGGCGTTGCGATGTTGCAAATCAACTCCCACTTCACTTGCTTCTTTGTCAACGGTGTAGGCGACGACGCCGCGCGCGATTGGAATACGCCGTCGGCAGGGGATACGACTTGGACGGCACCGGAAGTCGATTTTTCCGTGAGGAAACAACATCTCAAGGTGGTTGTAGGTACGGACGGTTCCATAAAAATGTTTGTCAACGACAACTTAAAGTACATAACGGCGGCAG
>ERZ780157.3924-NODE-3924-length-11815-cov-2.947024_pt1 | contig 11815 bp, 8 predicted proteins | sample MGYA00511169_ERZ780157 | MGnify/ENA primary metagenome ERZ780157 (study PRJEB29588, sample SAMEA1965149) | human gut metagenome | biome: human gut; feature: human-associated habitat; material: faeces | place: Denmark | collected 2008/2010 ... | reverse complement strand
CTGGACAAATTCGGCGGTCGGTCGTCCCTTGGCAAGTGCTATGCCGCCGTTGTCAATCACATGGCAACGCTCGGCGTAGACATTGCCGACGCGGTATTGGTGCTTGTTTCCGACGGCGAGGCAACGGACAACTACAAACGTGCCTTGGAGGAACTTGACCCCAAACACAAGGCGGTGCGTGTAGGTCTTACCCTAGGCAAGGTGACCGGCACAACGGAACGTCACGCAAGCAGTTACAGTTTGTCATTTAACAACGGTTTCCGCGACAGGGAGAAGTTTTTGGACAAACTCGACGATTTACTAGGGCTAAATTAACCCTGACGAATAATTGGCAATATGCTATTGCAAGCCGAACACGGTGCGTTTGCACCCCAAGGCTAATCGTGCATATTGCCGACAAAACGGCGTACACCGCAACAAGGTCGTATGCCTTTTGTCGTTTGACTTGAGGAAAAACAGTGATTACAGCTCAACCCAAAGAAATAGCTAAATATTTTCGCGAGTCGGTTGACTTCGATTTCAAGAAGAACAACATTACGTCGTATGCGCAGTTGGCGGCAAACGACGAGGCGTTTTTTACCCTGTTGGATCGCGACGCATTCGGCGCATTGCTTCACGACTGCTTGGACGACAATCAACTGACGGATATTTTTATGGACGTGTTCGACGCGGAGATGGGTATCACCAAGTTTGCCGACGAAGCCAACCGTACTTCGCCCAAACAGTACATATCCTACTTCCTAAGCACGCCTGCCTACGCTTACCACCAAAACGACCTTGCCAAGGTGTACATTTGCTTCAATACTTGGCTGTCTTTCTTCGGCGCGGCGGTGGTGGCTACCGAGTGGACAAAGTGCCCCTATTGCGGCGGAAGCGTAATGAAAAACGGCACTTGCACCAAGTGTAAGCAAAAGACAAGCGCGGCGCTGAAAGCCGTTTCCGAACTGACAGCAATGTTGGCTAGGGAGCGCAACGGCGAACAAACGCTCAATCCGTCCTACTGGGAAACAATCACCGAGGGCGGCGAGTTTTACGCCGAGTTTAAGCGCGAGATACTTGAAATACGCCAACGCCGTCTACAAGCCGAGCGTGTTGGCAACGAAAAGGAAATTTTGGCTAAGGTGGCTGTCGCTACCAAACTTGCAGACGAGTGCATTGCGCAGATAAAGTTGCAGTCGCACATTGTCGGTGCAAGCGTTGTCGACATCGTTGCCGAGTTTACTTCCAAACGTGAGGTAGTGGAAGCGCTAGCCGTCGAACCGACCTTTTCGGCAAAAATCGACGAGGTACGTGCCGTTGCCGATCAAGAGGCGTTTGCCGTCAAGTTTGACGAAGCGTGCAAATCCATCGTTGACATCGTGCGCAAGCTGGACGACGTGGTGTTTGACGACTCGTACAAGTCTGGCGACTTGCAAGCGTTGTTGGACAATGCCGATGAGGTGTGCGCCGTTATTTCTTCGGGTGTTGCGCAAGGCAAGGAAATTGGCAAGGACGCCAAGGTTGCCTACGACCGATTCGGCATGGATTTGCGCAGTTGCGTAGTGGTAAGACTGCAAAACCTGCGCGACAAGGTGCAGTTGGACGAAAAACAAACTCGTTTGGCGTGCGTGGTGTCGGAGCTTAGCAAGGAACTCGACGCTCAAATGGACGACAATGTCGAGGCGAGCGTGGTTGTAGCCAAGCTTGACGCAACAATCGTCAACAACGTGGAGTACGACGAATTGCGTACCGCACGCAAGGATCAGTACGACAAATTGACCGCCGAACTGTGCCAAAAGGTGCAAAAGTACGCCGACAAGCAAACTTCCGACGTGGAAAAGAGTTTCAACCGCGAGGCAAACAGATTGCTTGCCCAAGTGAAAGCGTCGCGACCTTCGCAAAAGAAGTCGTCGGCACTTTGCAAGGCGGAGGCGGCAATCAAAAACAACCCGACGTACAAAAACTTACTAAATCTCAACTCCGCCGCCAAGCGCAAAATGGCGGACATTCGCAAGCGTATAAAGGCGCTTTCGGAAGAGGAAGTAACCTACATCAAGGACAAGCGCGCCAACGAAGCCGCACGCAAAGTGGCGGTGAAAAAGGCGGTAAAGCAAACGATAATTACCGTCGTGGTGCTTGCCGTGCTGTTTGGCGGATTTGTGCTTGCCGAGTTTGTCGGTTTGTTGCCCTTTAACGTGTTTATGGAAGTCACGGCAAGAGGCTTTAACCTTCAACCGAACAACGACGAGGGCGACCAATGGAGTGTTTTCGGCTACGACGGCAACCAAACTCACGTGGTAGTACCGTCGAAAATGCGCAAGCAAATGCACGTCGCCGCCTACCCCGTAACAAGGGTGGAAGGATTGTTGGACGAAAACAGCAAGGTGACAATGGTGCAACTGCCCGAAACGGTGGAGTACGTCAACGGCGCGGCGTTTTCGGCGGCAACGGAATTGACGACAATTGTACTGCGCTCGGCAACGCCTCCGCAATTAAAGGACGACGTTTTCCCCGAGGGCGTGACAATCTACGTGCCTGCCGAAAACTACGACGAGTACATCCAAGCCGACGGCTGGATAAGCCACGAGCGCAACATTTTCCCCGATTACTACGACTACAACATGAGCGGCGAGTCCTTGTCGCACAAGGAAAAGTACGGCACCATTGTTTTGCGGTCAGAGTACGCCGGGTATGGTAGGTTGCTGTCCTATTTGACCGTTTTGAAGGACGTGGAGTTCGGTGCGCCGACGACGTTGCCCAAGCTTGTGACGGAAACGAGCGAAGTGTACTATTGGTACATCATGGATTCTGTCGGTTTTACAAGTCAGCGGTTTGTCGTCGAACAACCGATAGAGTTTACCCGTTCGCTAAAACTTGACGCAAGTTGGGCAAGACGGCAGTTCAAGGTTTCCTTTGACCTTTGTGGCGGCGTGTCCGAGGACGACACAAGCAACGTGACTGTTTTGTACGGCGACTTTGTAAAAGGTTTTCCGCAAGTTACTCGCACGGGGTACAACTTTGTCGGTTGGTTGGACGACGACGGCAACGAAATAGTATCGTACAGTACTTCGATTACAAAGGATACTGTTTGCCACGCGCGTTGGGAAGGTTTGAAGTTTGACGTTACCTTTTTCAACGGTATCGGTTCGTCTAAAAACGGCGTTGCAACTTACGGAAGCGTATTGGAGTTTCCCGACTTTGTGCGCGATGGTTACACGCTTGTAGGCTGGACGGATATGAGCGGAAACATCGTCGACGTGACTGCGCCGTACTCATATTTGAACAGTCAATTTTTTACGGCGCAGTGGAGAAAAATGACATTTAAGGTGCAGTTTAAGGACGACAACGGCAACGCTATCGGTACCGAACAAACCTACACTTACGGCGATACCGTGCCTTGGCAAAGTTTTGACAAGACGGGTTACAGCCTAAACGGTTGGTTGGACGAGGAAACTGGCATACTGTACGAGCAAGAAACGGGCATACGTATCGTGCCTACGCAAGACGGCATGACAATCACGCTGAAAGCCGATTTGTACCTTACTACGTATTTGATTGTCTACACCGTATACGGCGGAACGTTGCCAAACAATCCTTTGAGCTACACCGTCGAGGACGAAATTGTGTTGTTGCCGCCGCAAAAGGACGGTTACGTATTCGGCGGTTGGTACACCGATCCGACGTTTGCCGAGGAAAGTTTGATTGCGGACAATACCGTTAAAAAGGGTACCACGGGCGCACTGTATTTGTACGCCAAGTGGATTGCGCAGTAGTGGGGCAGTGTACCACGGTTTGTAGAGGCGGTTTGCTTGCAAATGTGTGACGAAAAGGAACTTACGGAATGAAAGTTTACAAGTACTACTACAATTTGCTTTCCGCCGAGCGGCAAAGCGTATACAAGGCGTTGTACAACGGACTTCGCGCACACAGCCGATATATCGACATCGGGGCGGTTTACATCGACGCCGTCGACATAGGGCAAGTGATGCAGTATGTGTCGTTGGACAATCCGCTGTTTTTCTACGTAGACTTCCGCAAAATTACCGTTAGGGAGTTTTCTGCCGTGCCAAACTTTGGCGGCATGCGTGCGCATGTAGGTAGCAAGTATCAGCTTATCCCCAAGTATACGTACAGCCGTGCCGAAGTGACTAAACTCAACGCCGACATGGAAGTTGCGCTAAACAAAATCGTCGCCGCGATAAAGGGCGGTAGAGATTATAGCAAGGCATTGCGAGCGCACGACATTTTGGCACGTGCCGTCAAGTATGATACAGTCGCTCTTACCAACAACCTTGCCAATTACAAACGCACAAACACCGTGGTGGGTGCGTTGTTGGACAAAAAGGCAGTTTGCGAGGGTATTGCCAAGACGTACAAACTTGTGTTGGATGCGCTAGACATACCATGCGTGGTGGTGACGGGTGCGACGTCGGACGAAAATTTGTTTGGCGATGCGGAACACGGCTGGAACGTGGTTTATGCCGACAATGCGTATTTTCACGTCGACTTGACTGGCGACGTATGCGGCACGACGCGCGGCAATATCTGTCGGGCTTACTTCGGTTTGTCCGATCGTCAAATTTCCGTCGATCACCGTCCAAGCGCCGATGCGCCCAAGTGTACGACGGAAGGGTGCGACTTTTACACCAAGGCAGGACTTGTTGCGCAAAGCCAAGCCGACGTCAAGCGAATAGTGCAAGAGGCAGTTGCACGCAATGACCGCAAGGCGACCATGCGCATGCCAAACAATTGCTTTGCCGACAACAACCAATTGCTCGAATTTGTGCAAAAAATCTTAGCGCAATCTGTCAAAGGCGTTTGTAGGGTGGAGTGCTCCGTCAATCAAAAGTTCGGCGTGTACACGTTCAGTTGGAAGTAGCTTGTTTGTGCTGCAATGTCGCCCGTTTACGCCGCATTGCAGCCAATTACTGCAAAAATTAGGGTTTTGTAGAATACTATGTCACGCATAACAACTAAATATTGAGATTTTTTATTAAATTTTTACAATATTTAGGGGAAAATATGTTTTTGTTGCGTATTTAGTTAGTGTAAAAAGAAAGTGGAAGCGCATGTGTTTTCACTCAAAAGCAACATCGTTTTACCCATCGTCGAAGTATCTTCGGCGTGTTTTTTGCTTGTGTTACCTAGGGCAAAAAATAGTGCATAGACGACGATATTTTGTAAAAAGCGGTGTTGTTGCAGTTGCTTGTCAGCGTGTAAAATACACGGCAAAACGCCACGTACGATATACGTAAAAATCTACAAAGGAGGAACAAATCACACATGGATGTGCTTGAGTTTGCCAACAAAGTCAAAGCCGCCAACGACATAGTGGACGTCATCGGCTCGTATTTGGAGCTTCGTCGTTACGGCACAAACTTCAAGGCTCGTTGCCCGTTTCACGGCGAAAAAACGCCTAGTTTTATCGTCAGTCCGCAACGGCAAATATTCAAGTGTTTCGGTTGCGGCGAAAGCGGCGACGTAATAAAGTTCCTCATGAAGTACGAGTCCCTCACGTGGTGGGAGGCGGTGGAGTTTCTTGCCAATCGCGCCAATATCCCCATCCCGGAGCGCAACGCCGACGACGAAAAAGCCGCCGCCGAAAAGAAACGCAAACGGGATTTGTACCTGAAAATCTGTCGGGAAACGGCAGTGTTCTACTACAAGGCTTTGCGCTCCCCTACGGGCAAGGCGGCAATGGACTACATCCACGGACGGGAGTTCACCGACGAAACCTTGCGCAAGTTCGGCTTCGGTTACGCCCCGGGAAGGACGGGTTTCGGCACAGAAGACGCGCTGTACACGCACCTAGTGAAGTGCGGTTTCAACCCCGACGATTGCGTAGGCGCAGGCGTGCTTATGCGTGCCGATTGGGGGTACTTCGACCCATTGTCGCATCGGCTGATCATACCGATATTCAACATGCAAGGTAAGGTGATTGCCTTTGGCGGACGCGGCATTACGGAACGTGAGATTTCCCGAGGCAAGTACAAAAACACCAACGACACGATGTTGTTCAACAAGCGTTTCGAGCTGTACGGACTTAACATCGCCAAGGAGCAAAAGCAACAAAACAAGTTGCCCAACCTAGTTGTCGTTGAGGGCTACATGGACGTCATCGCCATGTACCAAGCAGGATTCCGTCGTGCCGTTGCCAGCATGGGGACAAGCCTTACCAAGGAGCAAGCCACCAAGCTTAGCCGACTGACGGACACCGTGTACATTTGCTACGACGGCGACGCGGCAGGACAACACGCCACCGTGCGCGGACTAGACATATTGGACAACGCAGGACTGCACGTAATGGTCATGACCGTGCCGGAAAACCTAGACCCCGACGAATACATCAAAAAGTACGGTGCGGAGGCTTTCGAGGGGCTTATCGGCAAAGCGTTGCCCTTGCCCGACTACAAGTTGAAGTTGCTCGACAACGAGTTTCCTATCAACAGTAGCGACAGCGCCAAGCGCAACGACGCATTGCCCAAGTACATCAACGGCGCAATTGCCATGCTGAAACAACTTGACGACGAACGCCGCCAACGCTACATCACCGAGGTTAGCAACCGCACGGGTTACAGCGAGGACTACCTTCACCGTAAGCTTGCGGGGGATATCACCGAGGAACAAGCGGAAACTGCCGCCGAGCAAACGTCGCAACAAACGCCCGAGCAAATTGCCAAGTACTTTGTGCTGTCGGCAGTGCTCAACGGCGAGCGTTACGCAAGTATTTCCGACAAACCGATGTGCGACGGCGACAACTTCCTGTCGGTGATGTTCGACTACATCCTTGACAGCAAGACCAAGGGGGAGCAACCTCGCCTAGACATGGTGTACACCCTTTGTCCCGACGCCACGCCCGAGCAAATGAAACCGCTACTGGACACTGACTTCACCAAGGAGCGGTACGAGCGCAACGCCAAGTACTTTGACGAGTGCGTGAGGGTAATCAAGACGGAAAAGTTGCGTGTGCAAAAGGAACGGCTACTCAACCAAATCAAACAACATCCCGAGGACGCAAGCCTGCTGAAGGAGCTTGCCTCGGTCAGCAACGAAATCAATTCTCTGAAATAAGGAGTATACAAATGGAAGTAAATCAAACGTTTTTTCAAGAAGTGCTTGACGAAATCAAGACCAAAGGCGGCAACCGCATCACCTTTGACGAGTTGGAAGCGAAATTGGAAAAGGTCAAGGGCATTACCGCCGAGGAAAACGCCGAGCTTTACCGCTACCTGGAAGAAAACGGTGTAAAGATTGTGGACACATTCGACCGTGACAACAGCGCACTGTACAAATCTATCGGCGACGTTGCGGTGGATGACCCCGTCAAGATGTACTTGAAGGACATCGGCAAGGTGCCTCTGCTTAGCTCGGAAGAGGAAGTGGAGCTTGCCAAACGTATGTTGGAGGGTGACGAGGAAGCCAAGCAAAAGCTGTCAGAAGCCAACCTGAGATTGGTTGTCAACATCGCCAAACGCTACGTGGGCAGAGGTATGCTGTTCCTCGACCTTATACAGGAAGGCAACTTGGGACTGATGAAAGCCGTGGAAAAGTTTGACTACACTAAGGGCTTCAAGTTTAGTACATACGCAACTTGGTGGATTCGCCAAGCCATTACCCGTGCTATTGCCGACCAAGCGCGTACCATTCGTATACCCGTGCACATGGTGGAAACCATCAACCGCCAAGTGCGTGCCCAACGTGCCTTGTTGCAGGAATTGGGTCGTGAGCCTACGCCGGAGGAAATTGCCGACTACATGGGCATTTCCGCAGACAAAGTGGTGGAAATACAAAAGATTGCGCAAGACCCCGTCAGCTTGGAAACCCCCATCGGCGAGGAAGAGGACAGCCACCTTGTGGACTTCATCGAGGACACCAAGACGGTTGCGCCTAGCGAAATGGCGGCGCAAAGTATGTTGCGCGAGCAATTGATTGCCGCATTGCACAAGCTTACCCCTCGTGAGGAAAAGGTAATCCGTTTGCGCTACGGCTTGGACGACGGTCGTACACGTACCTTGGAAGAGGTCGGTAAGGAGTTTAACGTCACTCGTGAACGTATCCGCCAAATCGAAGCGAAGGCGTTGCGCAAGTTGCGTAACCCCAGCAAATCCAAAAAATTGCGTGACTACCTTGAGTAAGCCGTACTATTGCGGCGGAAGATCGCTTACATATCGCTTGGGCAGGATTGTCGACAGCGTACCTGCATGCGAAACGTTTGCCGATGTCGGTTGCGACCACGGATACATCGGTATTTCCGTACTTACGGACAAGCGTGCGGCAAAGGTGGTGTTTTGCGATATTTCCGCACCGTCGCTTGCCAAGGCTAGGGCAAACTGTCCGCAAGAGTTGTTGCCAAATGCAACCTTTGTTTGTCGTGACGGACTGCCCGACGTGTTTGTCGACTGCGCTTGCATTGCAGGCATGGGCGGTTTGGAAACGATAGGGATACTTACCCGTGCAAAGTATTTGCCGAGTAAACTAGTGTTGCAACCTATGCGCAACCAAGTGGACGTGCGTAGGTGGTTGACAAACAACGGCTACGCAATTTTGCACGACGTTATGTTTGCCGATGCCGACAAGTACTACGACTTGATTGTGGCGGAGCGTTGCGCCGAGCAACAAACTTTGGACGAATTGCAGCTTTGTTTCGGCAAGGACAACTTTGTGGAAAAGGGCGAAGATTTTGTATGCTTTTTGCACAAAAAAAAGCATACGTATGAAGAAATTTTGAACAATTGTGCCGACGAAAAAGTGGTGGAACAACTACGACTTGTCAACTCGGCATTGCAATATATAACGGAGGAATTGGCATGATACAACAAGAAATGTTGCAGTACCAACAACTGGATAGCGAGCTTAACAAGATCGAACGTGAACTGAAAAAGAACGAGTTTTACATCAAACGCAGACAATACAAGGCATTGCGCCAAGAGTGCGAGGACAACCTTGCCAAGCTTGACGCAAAGGCGGCGGAACTCCGCAGTCAACTTGCCCTTGCAAAGCAAAGCCTTGCCGACATCACTGCCGTCATCGAGGAGCATAGTCGCGAAATCGACGGTATCGAGGACGGCGACGAACTCAACTACATGAACCGCAAACTCAACGATCAGCTTGCATTGCTTGCCAATGTGGAAAAGGACATCAAACGTATTTTGCGTGACGGCGAGGAGCTTGCCCGTATGTTTGAGGAAATCAACGCCAAGTTGCCCAAGATCGTGTCGGGCTACAAGAAGTGCAACGACGAGTTTGCCAAGGCAACGGAAGAGGTAAAACCGCGCGTTACCGAACTGAAAACGCAACAAGCGGAGTTGAAGAAAAAGATTGACCCTCAATTGTTTGAAAAGTACAAGCGCATTACCGACGGACAAATCCATCCTGTGTTTGTGCCTCTTCGCGACGGTTGTCGTTGCGGCGGTTGTCAAATGCAAATGCCAAAGGCAATTGTGGAAGCGCAAATGAGCAAAAACAACTACATGATTTGCGAGCATTGCGGACGTATTATTTATCAATAAGGCTGTCGCGCGCAAAGTATTGTAGTGGTGCTGACGAACGTTTGACAACGTTTGCTAGTATGTAACCGTGTCGTCGTAATCGTGAGCGCAATTTAATAAGCAAAACAAAAGGACTTGCCTAGTAAGCAAGTCCTTTTTGTGTAGAGTTTCTATTGTCGTCGTCAATCATTTTTGCAAGTGTACCAACGGCTAATTGCGTATTGCAAAATCTTTGCGTGTTTACCGATGTACGGTAGCGGTGCGGTACTATTTCGTGCCGAACAAGCGGTCGCCTGCGTCGCCAAGACCGGGCAAAATGTAGCTGTGTTCGTTAAGCTCGCGGTCTTCCACTGCGCAGTAGATTTGCACGTCGGGTTCGGCTTCGTGCAAAGCCTTGATTCCTTCGGGTGCGGCAATGATGTGCATGCACTTGATGTGCTTTACGCCCTTTTTCTTCAACAGTTCCACTGCGGCGATTGCGCTTCCGCCTGTGGCAAGCATGGGGTCAAGCACGATGCAAATTTTGTTTTGGATGTCGTTGGGCAACTTGCAGTAGTACTCTTGCGGTTGGCAAGTTTCCTCGTCGCGGTACATACCGATGTGTCCTACCTTAGCCGTGGGAAACAATGTGTGTACGCCGTTTACCATGCCAAGTCCTGCGCGGAGAATGGGGATGATTGCTACGCTGTTTTCCACAATCATTGTTTGCTTGGTTTTTTCCAGCGGTGTTTCTACTTCTACTTCCTTGGTGGGGATGTCTTTGAACGCTTCGTAGGTCAACAGCGTTGCAATTTCTTCCACAAGTTCGCGAAATTGCTTTGTATTTGTGTTTTTGTCACGGAGTATTGCCACTTTGTGACTAATCAGGGGATGGTTGATGATTGTTACGTTGTCCATAGTTTACCTCCATGTGCCTAGTGTGATCGGGGCAGAGTTGGCACTTGCTCTCCCGAAAAAACGTAAAAAATAAACGCTTTGAAGTGTCAAAGCGTCATTTTTTCAAATAATTAACGGTGGACAAAACGCCGTCAAACAGACGTGCGGAAATTTGCTCGATTGTCGCAAAAAGTTTGTCCATAGTTGCTCCTTAATCTACTAATAGTTTACAACACAAACGGGTTTATTGCAAGCTTTTTTAACACTAAATTTTTGTGAAATTTTATGCAGCGGTGTGGTGGTGTTTGCGTGGGGTGGCGGTTGGTTTACGCAAACAATTTTATTGCAAAGTAGGTTTTGCCTTTTCGGCTTTCTCCGCATGCGCAGACAAACATAAATTTGCCGTAGCCGCGCACCGATACGACGTCGTTTTCTTTCAGCGGTTTCATTGCTTTTAGGCACACTTCGCCGTTTATCTTAACACGTTCCGTCTGTATGTAGCTTTGCGCAACTTCGCGCGATAGGTTGTACAGTCGGGCGATTATTGCGTCGAGGCGGTTGCTTTCGGCAGAAATTTGCTTTTCGACAAACTTCGGCGCAAGGTCGTCGGGTAGCGTTTCGACTCCGGTTGCTTGTACAAACTCTCTGCCGATTTTGTTTAGGTTGTCTACAATGTATTGGGCAATGGTGTCGTAGACGACAATATAGCTTGTTTCGCCTGCAAAGATGTCGCCGACCTTTTCTCGCACAACGCCGAGGTTCATTACCGCGCCAAGTATATCTCGGTGGGAAAATGGTTTGGCAAACTTGCCGCCAACGGGTTTTATTTGTAGTATTACAATGGGAAAAGGCTCCTCGTAGCCGAGTTCTTGGGCATTTCCGAAGCGTGCTACCTTGCGTGTGCAAAACTCCGCTCCGCCCCAAAGTGTAACGAATTTTTGCATACGTATTGCGATTTTTTGTTCCGTCTCTTCCAAAAAATCGGTAAAAACAAATATATTTTTGTCGGTGCTACGCTCGGCAAGCCGTTGTAAAGTTTTGTCTTCCATGGCTCTATTATACCGCCGCCTGTTTGTTTTGACAAGGGAAACTTGCCGACGAGTTGAAACTTTTTGGAGCTATCGCAAACATTTCGACAAAAACATTTGTAAAACATTGCTTAAAGTGGTATACTAGATGTGCGGATGTACAAACGTCCGCTTTACTAACAAATAACCGACAAAATGTCGAAAAGGAGTTACCATGTCAGATTGTACTCATGATTGTTCTTCCTGCTCGCAAAGCTGTGCCGAGCGCGAGGAAGAAAGCATGCTCAAACAGCTCAATCCCAAAGCAAAAGTTAAGCACGTAATCGGCGTAATGAGCGGCAAGGGCGGCGTTGGTAAGTCGTTGGTTACCTCGCTGTTGGCAGTATTTGCACAACGCAAGGACAAAAATACGGCAATTTTGGACGCCGACATCACGGGACCGAG
>ERZ780157.3909-NODE-3909-length-11858-cov-11.544438_pt1 | contig 11858 bp, 14 predicted proteins | sample MGYA00511169_ERZ780157 | MGnify/ENA primary metagenome ERZ780157 (study PRJEB29588, sample SAMEA1965149) | human gut metagenome | biome: human gut; feature: human-associated habitat; material: faeces | place: Denmark | collected 2008/2010 ... | reverse complement strand
TCAGCAAAGCTGAGCCTGCGCCTAACAAAATTTCATGTTATATTAAGATGATTTTGTTAGGCGCAGAAGTCATTTTTATGACTTCTGCGGCCCTATTATGATTTGATTGTAAATTTCGCAAAATTTTTAAGATCAAAGGTGGTGTAAAATCATGACAGAAGTAAAAATTATAAAAGATGGAGAAATAGCAACTGCCCTCATACAAGGAGATATCGACCATCATACAGCGAAGGAAATTAGGGAACAGATTGACGAATACATCCCTAAAAATCAAATCAAACTTTTAAAGTTGGATTTTTCACAAGTACAGTTTATGGATAGTTCTGGAATAGGCTTAATTATGGGCAGATATAGAATTATGAAGATGTTAAACGGTGAAGTAAAAGTGGTAAATATACCGCTTCATTTAAAAAGGTTAATAAAAATATCAGGACTTTTAGGATTAGGTGTCATAGAAGAAGGAGAAGTTTGACAATGGCAGAGTTGAAGAATGAAATGAAAATTGAGTTTATAAGCAAATCGGCGAATGAAAGTTTTGCGAGAGCAACAGTGGCGGCATTTATTGCGCAACTTGACCCGACTATTTCGGAGATTGCGGACATAAAGACAGCGATTTCTGAAGCGGTTACAAACTGCATTGTGCACGCTTATAAAAATGGGTTGGGAACTATATACATATCGGTGAAAATTTTTGACAATGGACAAGTTATTATAAAAATTAGAGATAAAGGTTGCGGCATCGAAAATGTTAATCAAGCAATGGAGCCTTTATACACAACCGGTGGCGCAGAGCGTGCAGGCTTGGGCTTTGCGGTAATGCAAAGTTTTATGGACAATATAAAAGTTATATCAAAAGTTGAAAAGGGTACTACGATAACGCTAACAAAAAATATTATTCCTAGAGTTGCTAAAAATGGCTGATCGTGGACAAGTTATAAGCGAAAATATCGGACTTGTTCACGCTTGTGCAAAAAAATTTAAAGGCCGAGGAATCGAATATGACGATCTTTTTCAAGCTGGTTGTGTAGGTCTTGTTAAAGCTGTTGATGCTTTTGACAAATCTCGTGGAGTCAAATTGTCAACTTATGCGGTTCCAGTAATTTTAGGCGAAATAAAACGTTTATTTCGTGATGGCGGTTCGATAAAAGTTGGAAGAAGTTTAAAAGAACTGTCATTAAAAGCGACAAGATTTATAAGTGAGTTTGTTGGCCAAAATGCACGAGAACCTAGTATTAGTGAATTAGCCAAAGCTTTGTCTGTTGAACCTGCCGTGGCAGCTCAAGCACTTGAGGTTTCTAAAATTCCGATATCACTTACAACGGATAGCGAGGATGGTCAAGCAGAAATTGATATTCCGATTGAAGCGCCGGACGAGCGATTGTCGGAGTTGATTGCATTAAAACAGACTGTGAATAAATTGGATGATAAAGACCGCTTGATAATCCTTTTAAGATTTTTTAAAAATCATACGCAAACTCAAACAGCTAAAATTTTGGGAATGACTCAAGTTCAAGTGTCGCGAAGAGAACGTGTAATTTTAAATAATCTGAGAGTACAGCTTAGCAGTTGACATTTTTTTCGAGGCAGTTTAGGTTTTTGAGCATTTGTATCTCTGTGTGTGAAAAATTGACAAATTTCTATTTGGTTTTGACATGAAAAATTTTTATGGTTTAAAACTTTGTTAAAAGTGTTAATAAATAAATGATATTTTGAAAAAATAGATGTTAAAATCGACAAGAAATTCTGTTTTAGAATTTTAAATAACAAAATCCCTTGAAAAATAGGCGTTTTTCGCAATGGTTAAAAACTTTGTTTAAAATGTTGAAAATATAGCTTTGGAATAACTTTAAAATATAAAAATATACATAGTTTGATTTATTTTGACAAAATTTTTAAAAATTTGCTATGGCTGTTTCGATTAGTAGAGTAGTTTTTTTAGCGACGATAATTTTAAATTTTTCGTAGTCAATAGAACTATTCTCATCGGCGTTGTCGGAAATTACTTTCAAAGCGGCAAAGTCTACGTTGTTTACAAGGCAAACGTGCCCAATACTACCAGCTTCCATTTCGCAGGCAATGGCTTTAAAAGTATTTTTTATGTCTAGAAGTTTTTCTTTATTAGAAATAAACTGGTCTCCTGTGGCGATAATTCCAATGTGAATATTTTCATTGAGCTGAACTGCAGCGGATTTTATTTTCTCATTTATTGATGTTGCGCAAGGAATTGTAACGAGGTTTATTCCGGATATAAATCCACGAGCATCTCCAATGGAAGAGGTATCCATATCATGTTGCACAACGAAATCCGCTAAAACAATATCTCCGATTTTTATATTTTTTTTCAGTGCCCCGGCGACTCCGATATTTATTATTACTTGTGGATTGTATTTTGAAATCATTATTTGTGAACAGATTGCGGCATTAACTTTGCCTGGGCCACACAATGCGATTACACAATCGGTATTATTTATTTTTCCAGAAAAGAAATTTATGTGTGCAAAACTTTCACATTTTGTATTTGTTAAAAGATTTATGATGCTATCAATTTCTATTTGCATTGCGCCAATTATTCCTATCATACCCTAAAAAACCTCCAATTTTTTGATATTTTTTATTTTATCATATAAAAAATATTGCTGCAAATGTTTAGTTATTGTTTATATATTATGCAATTTCATAGTGGTGCAAATCGACAAAATTTTGCCAAGTTTTTCTATATATTGCAACATTTTTTTGTTATTAGTTTATATATAAGATAATTCTAAAGAAAAATACTAAAAATTTTTATTGACATTAAAGAATTAATGAGGTATCATATTACAAGACTTAGTTGGGAAGTAATTTTGTTTTTATGAAAAACATTTTAAAATTTTTGGAATATAATATTTTTATGCACATAAATTTTACTTTTGTTACAAAAATAATTTAAATTTTTTCGATATGCCCATGTAGCTTAGCTTAGAAGAGCGTTGGTTTTCTCATCAAAGGTGTCGGTGCAAGTCCGTCCGGGGGCAAAAATTTTATTAATCCAAAGCGAGGTATATTTATAATGTACGAAGATAAGACTCTCATCTGTAAAGAATGCGGCAATGAATTTGTTTTTACCGCTGGTGAACAAGAATTTTATGCATCTAAAGGTTTTGTTAATGAACCTCAAAGATGTAAAGAATGCCGCGATGCACGCAAAAATGCTGTTAGACCAGAACGCGAAATGTTCTCTGCAGAATGTGCTGCTTGCGGAGGAGAAGCAAAAATTCCTTTTAGACCACGTGAAGACCGTCCTGTTTACTGCAGTGAATGCTTCGCTAAGATGAGGGAAGAATAATTTATTTTTACCCCCTTTATTTTTAGATTTTATCGGTTTCCAGAGCGCTTTTGTAACTCTGGAAACTTCTTTTTTGTGTTGACAATAATTATTAAGAAGTTTAATATATTATTTGATGTGCATAATAATTGTAAATGAAAAAGGAGGTCGTTTAATTTGACAGTTGATAAAAACACCATAATTGGCGATATATTGGATTTTGACGAGACTACGGCGCAGTATTTTTTTGAAATCGGAATGCATTGTTTGGGTTGCCCTTCTTCTCGTGGAGAAACTATCGAACAGGCTTGTGAGGTTCACGGAACGGACGCTGATGCGCTTGTAAAGAAAATTAATGAGCATATTTGTGCAAAGTAAAATTTTAAAATTTACGCGGCCGCTCGGATTAACTGCCGAGCGGTTATTTTCACGCAGGAGATTGTATTTATGAAGAATTTTCAAAAAATAAATCTCGATAACAGGCTTTTTTTGTGCGCAAAAAATGTCAGACCAGGAAAATTCGTTGCAGATGTTGGCACAGACCACGCGTATCTTCCAATTTGGCTCGTGTTGAATAATTTGACACCGTATGCACTTGCTACAGATGTTCGGGAGGGACCGTTGCTTAATGCACAAAAAAACATCGCAAAATTTAATGTCGAAAATAAGGTGAGTATGCGGATTTCTGATGGGCTTGATTCCGTTAAACCTGACGAAGTTGATGACATAGTTATTGCCGGAATGGGCGGAGAGTTAATCGTGAAAATCATAAGTCGCGCCGGGTGGTTAAAAGATAATTCTAAACAATTAATTTTGCAACCGATGTCCGCTGAGCCGGAGCTTAGAGAGTTTTTGGCGAGGGAAGGCTTCAAAATAAATTCGGAGAAAGCAGTTGTTTCTTCTGGAAAAGTTTACACGGTCATGTCAGCGGTTTTTGACGCTCCTTTTAGTAATTTCGATAGAATTTATCCTTATGTTGGCAGATTACGGGATAATTTGACACCAGAAGCTTGTTTATACGTGGAAAAAACCGCAAGAGATTTGAAAAATAAGTTGAAAGGCTACAAAATTACGAAAAATTTTGAAAATGCAGACGAGTTGCAGTACATAATATCGGAGTTGGAAGCGCTTTTGGGAGGTAAAATTAATGACTAAAGTTTCGGACATATTCAGCTTTATTGACAGTTTTGCACCGTTTGATTCTGCTATGAATTTTGACAATGTTGGCGTTTTGGTGGGAGATTATAGGGCAGAAGTAAAGCGTTGTTTGGCTACGTTAGACGTGACAAAGTCTGTGATAGATGAGGCAAATTTATTGGGTGCGACCTTGATAATAAGCCATCATCCGGTAATATTTAATGCAATTAAAACTTTGCGTATAGATTCGCTTCCGTACGTTTTGGCGCAAAAAGAAATTTCAGTAATTTGTGCGCACACCAATTTGGATATGGCATCTTTTGGCGTGAATACTTGTTTGGCGCAGGCTTTATCTTTGAAAAATTTGAAAGCCTTGTCGTATTATGAAGCTGAGCGAGGTGCCTTGCCTATGGGGTTAATTGGAGATTTGGAAAAAGATTTTTCTTGCGTGGAATTTGCTGAGTTTGTAAAATTTAGGCTGAATTGTGCGGGAGTTAGGTATACGAATTTAAACAAGAAAATAAGAAAAGTTGCGGTTTGTTCGGGTGCGAGCGGAGATTTAATTGATGAAGCAATTGGTCAAAATGTAGATGCTTTTGTTACCGGAGAAATTAAACATCACGAAATTTTGTCTGCGGTTAAAAATGGAATTTGTGTAGTTGATGTGGGACATTTTAAGTCGGAGGATATCGTTATAGCACCGTTGGTTGAAAAATTATCTGAAAGATTTAAAAATGTAGAGTTTTTCAAATCAAAAACTTGCACAGACACAGTTGAATATATTTAAGAGAAAATTGTTTTGGGAGGAGTATAAATGGCACTGGACGGAGCTTTTTTAAGACACTTAAAAAATGAGATCGAATCTGTGGCCTTGGGCTCTAGAGTTGACAGGATTTATCAGCCAAATAAGGAAGAATTTGTGTTTTCGCTGAGAAACAAGTCCGGTTCGTGCAAGTTATTGATGAGTACTCGAGCCAACAGTGCCAGAGTTCATTTTACACAGTATTTGCCAGAAAATCCAGCAGTGCCGCCGATGCTGTGCATGCTGTTTCGAAAAAAATTATTAAGTGCGAAGCTTGTTGCAGTCAGACAACCAGATTTAGAACGAGTTTTGCTTTTAGACTTCGAGGCGAAAAATGATTTGGGCGAAAATGTTGCGCTGACAGTCGCAATAGAAATAATGGGCAGATACAGTAATATAATTTTGATTGAATCGAATGGGAAAATTATTGATGCGCTAAAACGTGTTGATGCGATGACTTCTTCAAAAAGGCAAGTTTTGCCGGGACTTATGTATAAGTTGCCACCAAAACAGAATAAATTGAGTCTGCTTACAGATGGCGTAGTGTCAGTGTTGGCAGAAAAGATAAATTTTGAGATAATATCAAATAGAAAATCAATTTCTGACGCGATTATGTCGGTTGTGAAGGGCTTATCTTCGATAGTTTGTGACAAAATTGAATTTGAATTAAATGCTGGCAAAGTTTTGACTTTAAATGAGATTTTATCCGGTTTAAAGTATATTATTGTGACTGGAGAAGGTGCGCCATTTATCGCTTATGACGGTGGCAGACCGAAGGATTTTTCTTTTATTGAGCCGACTCAGTATGATGGAAAGTTAAATGTTAAAAAATTGAACAGTTTTTCTGAGTTACTCGATGAATTTTTTGCACAGCGGGACAGCATTGACCGAATGAAAGCGAAGTCTCATGATTTGCGAAGACAGATTAATAATATTATCTCTAAGCTTAAGAAAAAAATGAAACTTCAGCTGCAAGAGATAGAGATTAATCAAAACAAAGATGATTTGAAACTTCGAGCAGACTTGATTAATGCGAACATTTACAGGATAAAAAAAGGTGCGGCGGAAGTTTTTCTTGAAAACTTTTTTGACGAAAATTTAGATAAAGTGAAAATTAAATTAAATCCCAATTTATCTCCGGCTGAAAACGCTACCAAACTTTACATAGAATATAAAAAATCGAAAGTAGCGGTAGCAAAATTAACACAAGAGGTGGATAAAGCTCGTCAGGAAGTTGCTTATCTGGAAACAGTTTTGGACGAAGTGGACAGGGCGGTGACCGAAAGCGATTTGTCAGAAATAAAAAATGAATTGTTTTTGGGTGGATATATAAAGTTAAATAAGGTGAAAGACAAAAAAATTAAAGCATTGCCGCCTATAGAGTACAATTTAGGCGAAAAAATTAAAGTTTTGGTTGGAAGAAATAATCACCAAAATGATAAATTAACGTTGAAAATGGCTGCAAAAAAAGATTTATGGTTTCATGTTAAAGACATGCCGGGGTCGCACACTATTTTAGCCGTTGATGGCACCCCTATTGATGAAGATATCTTATTAAAAACGGCTAAAATTGCAGCGTATCATAGCAAAGCAAAAAATTCTTCTAATGTTCCGGTTGATTTTGCTTTTGTAAAAGAAGTAAAAAAAGCTGCTGGAGCGAAACCAGGAATGGTAATTTATAATAATTACAAAACTCTATATGTTACACCAGATGAAAATTTTATGAAAACTTTGAAGGATTTATAAGATTTGTGTCAAATTTTTAGCGAAACTTTGTTAGTTTGTAGCTATTATGGAAATTATATTAATTTCTATTGACGCAAATCTATATGTAGAGTATAATTGTTTGTGTAATTCATTTTTAATACAATATGTTGTGCAGTAAGCTTTAGGAGGATTTTCTATGATTAGTACTATTACTAAAAGAGATGGAAGAAAAACTGAATTTAATAAAGAAAAGATAGCTCAGGCTATTTTTAAAGCAGCGGCTAAAATGGGAGGCAATGACTACAACTTGTCGGAAAGTTTAGCCAATCAGGTTGTTAATTATTTGGAAAATGAAGATTTGAACGAAAATGTAACGGTAGAGCATGTGCAAGATGTGGTTGAAAAAGTTCTTATTGAAAACGGACATGCTCAAACGGCTAAAGAATACATCCTTTTTAGGGCAGACAGAACTCGTGTTCGAGAGATGAATACTCGGTTAATGAAAATTTATGAAGGGCTAACTTTTAAGCTTGCCAAGGATAATGATGTGAAGCGAGAAAATGCCAATATAGATGGCGATACGGCTATGGGCACAATGTTGAAGTATGGCTCTGAGGGCGCTAAACAATTTTATGAAATGTACATATTGGATCCTCGTTTTGCGAAGGCTCATGCTGACGGAGATATTCATATTCATGACCTAGATTTTTTAACTTTAACTACAACTTGCTGCCAAATTGATCTTGATAAATTATTTACAAATGGATTTTCTACTGGCCACGGTTTTTTGCGCGAACCAAATGATATTATTAGTTATTCGGCTTTGGCTTGCATTGCAATTCAGGCAAACCAAAATGACCAGCATGGCGGTCAGAGTGTACCTAATTTTGATTATGCGATGGCCAAGGGTGTTGCCAAAACTTATAGCAGAACTTATAGACAAAATATGATTAGAGCTTTAGAGATTTTAACTGATAATGAAGACCCAGCAGCTTTTTATGAAGAAATTTCGAATAAGGCTCAAAGCGATACAAATGACAAAGCTTCACTTGAAAATGGTCAAGCTTATATGGCAAGAGAACTTGAGCTTCTTTCTGAATTTTTGGGTGAAAGCACTGCTAAAAAAGTTCAAAAATTTGCATATAATCATGCTAAATCTGAAACTGATAGAGCTACTTTTCAAGCGATGGAGGCTTTGGTTCATAATTTGAATACAATGCATTCAAGAGCTGGTGCGCAAGTGCCATTTAGTTCGATAAATTATGGTATGGATACAACTCCTGAGGGAAGATTAGTTATAAAAAATATTCTTTTGGCAACTGAAAAAGGTCTTGGCAACGGTGAAACTCCGATTTTCCCAATTCATATATTTAAAGTAAAAGATGGCATAAATTACAATCCGCAAGATCCTAATTATGACTTGTTTAAATTGGCTTGTAGAGTCAGTGCAAAAAGATTGTTTCCAAACTTTTCGTTTATTGATGCACCTTTTAATTTGCAATATTATAAACCTGGCCACCCTGAGACTGAAGCAGCTTACATGGGCTGCAGAACCAGAGTGGTTGCTAATCACTATGACCCAACCAGAGAAATTGTGAATGGCAGGGGGAATTTGAGTTTTACTTCTATAAATTTGCCGAGGCTGGCAATAAAAAGTAGCCATAATGTTGAACTTTTTTATGAACTGCTGGATGAAAAAATAGATTTAGTTATAGAGCAGTTGTTAGCAAGATTTGAGTTGCAGGCGATTAAAAAGGTTAGAAATTTTCCATTTCTTATGGGACAAGGCGTTTGGATTGACTCTGAAAAATTAGGTCCAGATGACGAAGTCAGGGAAGTTTTAAAACATGGTACATTAACAACTGGTTTTATTGGTTTAGCGGAATGCTTAAAGGCGTTAATCGGTGTTCATCATGGAGAGAGCGAAGCAGCACAAAAATTAGGACTTGAAATTATTGGTCATATGAGAAAACGTATGGATGAGGCAACCGAAAAATATAATATGAATTTTTCACTTATTGCAACACCTGCGGAAGGCCTTTCTGGCAGATTTGTAAAAATTGATAAGAAAAAATATGGCATTATTCCTGGAGTTACTGACAGGGATTATTATACAAATTCATTTCATGTGCCAGTTTATTACAGCATTTCTGCTTGGGACAAAATTAAAAAAGAAGCACCGTATCATGCGCTTACAAATGGTGGTCATATTTCTTACGTTGAGCTTGATGGTGACCCGACCAAAAATATCGATGCTTTTGAACAGGTTGTTCGCTGCATGAAAGAATCTGGCATTGGTTATGGTTCAATTAATCATCCGGTTGATAGAGATCCAGTTTGTGGGTATACGGGAATTATAGATGATATTTGTCCATTATGTGGCAGAAAAGAGTTTCAGGACGGGCCTGGATTTGAAAGAATTCGCAGAATTACCGGTTACTTGGTTGGCACATTGGACAGATTCAATAACGCAAAACAAGCAGAGGAACATGACAGAGTTAAACATTCGGTTAATTTGGAACTCTGCGATTGCGATAAGAACTAATTTTAATATGTACTGATTTGTTTTTTTGGGGACTTAGACAGATTTGGACTGAAATGAATTATGATATTTATTGTCGAAAAAGTGATATAATTACTTGTTTTTGCGGGTTGATAAGGCAATGTTTAAATACATTTTTATTCGAGCTTGAATTAATATATTTTTAGTTTATATGTAATTGGCATAGAATTTTTGTTGCGAAGGGAAGTAGGTTGTTTTTGAGCATGTTAAGAGTTTCTGGGGTTATTTCGGAGTCAATTGTTGATGGTCCTGGAATGCGTTTTGTGATTTTTGCTCAGGGCTGCAATCATCACTGCAAAGGTTGCCACAATCCTTCTACTTTTGACTTAAATGGCGGTAAGCTTGTTGATATAGATACTTTAATGGGCGAAATTAAAAAAAATCCGCTTTTAAAAGGTGTTACTTTCTCTGGTGGAGAACCGTTCTTGCAAGCGGGAGTTTTTGCCGAGATAGCTAAACAATGCCATTTGCTTGGGTTAGATGTAATTTCTTATACTGGCTATACTTTTGAAAATTTAGTTTCAGGTTTTGAGGAACACCCGGATTGGAAAATTCTTTTAAATAATGTTGATGTTTTAATTGACGGTCCATTCATAGAAGAAAAAAAGAGCTTGTTACTTTTATTTAGAGGTTCATCTAATCAAAGAATTTTAGATGCAAAACTTTCTTTGAGAAAATGCCAACCTATATTGATGAATATATAAAATTTGTAATGAATAGAGCGCCGCGCGGTATAGTGCGGCGCCTTTAAATTTATTTGCATTTGTTATCAAATGCTGGGTTAAATGCATAAAAATTTTGGCTGTCAAGTTTATCGGTTAAAATTCGTAAACCTTCTCCAAATCGCTGATAATGAACAACTTCACGCTGACGCAAAAATTTTATGGCATCTTTTACATCAGGATCATCACAGAATCGTAAAATATTGTCGTAGGTGGTTCTGGCTTTTTGTTCTGCAGCCAGATTTTCGTGTAAATCTGTTATTGGGTCACCTTTTGATTGAATATAAGCTGCAGTAAATGGAACACCTGCAGCGGAACTTGGATAAATGCCAGTAGTATGATCTACAAAATATTGGTCAAATCCAGATTTTTTAATTTCCTCCATAGACAAATTTTTAGTAAGTTGATAAACTATAGCACCAACCATCTCTAAATGAGCTAATTCTTCAGTTCCGATGTCTGTTAAAATAGCTTTTAACTCAGGGTATGGCATAGAATATCGTTGACTCAAATAACGCAGAGAAGCACCTAATTCGCCATCTGGACCGCCATACTGACTGATTATAACTTTAGCAAGAGCAGGATTTGTTCTTTTTATATTAATTGGATATTGTAATTTTTTTTCATAGACCCACATCTATTAGTCACCCTCCTTGACAATATCCCATGGCCATGGATTTGCAACCCAAGCCCATCGGTCAGCATTTTCATTCATTGTATTTAAAGGCCCGTATTTATCCTCAAACTCTTTTCTTAGTTTATTAGACTTTGCAATATATTCGTCTAATTTTGCTGCAGCTGAACTATTGTTTGGGTGAGTATCTAAAAATAAATGAAGTTCTACTATAGCAAAATCAAATGAAGCAATCTGGTTTAATAATTCTTCTCTGTTGTTCATTTTTTTGTTCCCCCACAACCTTGAAAAGGTTTATCCAAACACGGAAAAAGTGTACCTCTTTGAATTCCTTGCTCTACTGAATAAATCACAGAGGGATTTTGATATGGTACATAAGCCATTGCAACAACTGGTTCAGCGGGGAATTGTGATATAGCATATGTGTTTGTCGGCATGTCTAAGTCATTATTTTCCATAAATTCACATCCTTACAAAGTTTAAATAATGATTAGTAACATTATATGTAAAGATGAATTTTTTGTGATAAAAGGCAGAAAAAAGTGAGATTGTATAATCAGCCAGTATAATTGACAGAAATGCTCAAAATAATAGGTGCTCCAAATTTTCAGGCGTGTTGACTGAGTTTATGTTATATCAGAAAATTCAGCTGAAATAATAAAAATCATATATTAACAAAATAAAGAATTTTTAATTAGATAGTTTTCTTCGCTTTTATTATGATAGTTTAATTATTACTTCAAATTTTGAATTAATACTGCGTTTATTGTGATATGCAAGAGTATAAGTTGCTTATTCACATTTATTTTTATACTTTTTGTTCTTCTTAAAGCTTAGCTTTATGATTTTTGTACTATTTTTTTTAAAAGCATTCTTAACAAAGAGTAAAATATGACAAATCTTTGTCTGCGTTTATAATTTTCGGTGAAATGATTTCACGAAAGATTGCGTATATATATAATTTTATTATATTTTCTTTTAAATAAAGG
>ERZ780157.3905-NODE-3905-length-11867-cov-2.396546_pt1 | contig 11867 bp, 10 predicted proteins | sample MGYA00511169_ERZ780157 | MGnify/ENA primary metagenome ERZ780157 (study PRJEB29588, sample SAMEA1965149) | human gut metagenome | biome: human gut; feature: human-associated habitat; material: faeces | place: Denmark | collected 2008/2010 ... | reverse complement strand
AAACGGGCAAAGGCGGCTTTTCTGTGCATTGAAAAATATCATCTCACGGCTGAGCCGCGATTCGGACTCCGAAGCATTTGCTGCCGTCTGTTCCCGAGAGCGTCACTCTGCATATTTTTCCTACAAGTTCTTCGCTTCCTTTAAATGACGTCTCTATGAAATGCTCGGTATGTCCCGTCAGCTTCCCATCGGCGAATTTTTCCGCGAGCACGTTGACTTCTTTCAGACGGTGGCGAATAACATAATCCGAAAGGAATTCGGAGCGTATTTTCTCATCAAGGGAGGAGAGTATGCGAACCCGCTCACGCCTTACCTCAACGGGAATTTGCCCCGGCATTGAAACAGCCTCCGTTCCTTTGCGCGAGGAAAACGGAAAAGCATGAATATGAAGAAACCGCGCTTCTCTGAGAAATTCCGCCGTTTCCGAGAACAGCTTATCGCTTTCACCCGGAAATCCCGCGATTATGTCGCATGAAAGGGTAACCTCGTCGTAAGCGTTGCGGATGTTTTCGATCAAAGCTTTTGCCTGAGAGGCATTATAGCGCCGTCTCATCGCAGCGAGGATTTCGGACGATCCGCTTTGAAGCGATATGTGAAAATGCGGGAGTACATTCGGAAGAGCCGAAAGCCTTTTCGGAAAATCTCCGCGCATTGACGATGGATCGAGAGAACCCATTCCGATCCGCTTTATCCCGCCGATAAGTGAAATATCGCGCAAAAGCTCATAAAGACCGAACCCGTTTTCGAAGTCCCTGCCGTATGAAGCCGTTTCGATTCCCGTGAGGATCACTTCGCATACACCGGATGACGCGAGCGCTTCAATTTCCGAAATAACGTCTTCGGGAGACTTTGATCTCACGGGACCGCGCGCCTTGGGAATGATACAGTACGCGCATCGGTTGTCGCATCCGTCCTCGATTTTGACGTAAGCACGCGCACGCACGGCGCATCCTCCTCTCAGGGCGCCGCACTCCTCAAAGGATTCGAAATCTTCCGAAAAATCTTCTCTCCGATACGCGGAGCCTTCGGCAAATCTTTTTACCGTATCAATGACGCTGCTTTTGTTTTTGTTTCCGATTACGGCATCTACACCGTCGATGCTTTTCGCGGCGTCGGGCGATATCTCGGCAAAGCATCCGGTGACAATGACGTGAGCGGATACGGCGCGGCAGCGGCGTATGAGCTGGCGGCTTTTGCGGTCACTTTCCGCAGTCACCGTGCAGGTGTTGATTATTGATACATCCGCTCTCTCATTTGCCGTCACGATGCGAAAGCCCTCCGCGCAAAGCGCAGCGGCGATAGCGTCCGATTCGTACTGATTCGCACGGCAGCCGAGAGTGTGTATGCAAATACTGAAATTCTTTTCTGACATAAAAGCAACCTTTGCCAAAAGAGAAAGCGTTTACGCGCTTTCTCTTTCAAAATAATATTTTTTGTTGTGCGTTGAAATTGACATTATAAGACCGAGACAAATGTAAAGAGAGAGGATCGACGAACCGCCGTATGAGCAGAAGGGAAGAGTTATTCCCACAACAGGCACCATTGCGAGACACATTCCGATGTTCTCGAGAGTCTGCGCCATCATGAGAGCCGCAACTCCCGCGCAGATAAGCGCACCGTAATCCTTCCGCGCAACACGCGCAAGCCAGATCATACGGACTGTCATGGTCGCGTTAAATGCGATATATGCAAATGCACCGAGAAATCCGAGCTTTTCACAAAGCACCATGAAAATAAAGTCGGAATGATTTGCGTGAACGGCTTTGAAGGCTTCTCCGCCGAAAAGCCCCGCGCCGCGGAATCCGCCGGAAATTATCGCATTACGGCTGTTTATCGCATCCCATCCCCATTTAAGGGGATCGATATCCGGATTGAATCCGGCAATAATCCGCATCTGCTGATGCTCGGCAAGATGAGACCAAAGTATCGGCGACAGAATGAGAATCAGCGCGCCGACAAAAGCAAAATACCAAAGCGAAAGCCCCGCGCAGAAAAGCATGACGGCGATTATCGCCATAAAGACAAGCGCCGACCCGAGGTCCTTCGAAAGAAGGACGCATCCGACGATTATCCCTGCGTGAAGTGCAAGCTGAAGCACGTTCGTGAGCTTGTTTATGTTGCTTTTGACCCGGTCGATATGCTTTGAGAATGTGCAGATAAAAAGTATCTTTACAAATTCTGACGGCTGCATATCAAGATTTATTATCGGTATGTGTATCCAGCTTCTGTTTCCCGAGCCGTTATCCGTGCCTATCACCATCAGTGATGCAAGCATGATGACGGAGACAATGAACATCGGAAGGGCAAAGCGGGATATTATCGCATCGTAGTCGATGAGAGATATGGCAAGCATAACACAAATGCCGATCACGGTTGCACCGAATTGCACATAGAACCGACGTATTCCGAATACGCTCTGTCCGCCGTATAGTACGAGCAGGCTGAGAAAGTTCATTCCGAGAGCGCATATTATTATTACGAAGTCAAGCTGCCGGAGCCTGTCCGGGATACTTGTTGAAAATTCCTTCAGCCTGCATCACCTCCGTCTGAATTTTAACCGAGCGCGGGATAAGGCGAAAATCAATATGCCTTGCCCCAGCAAACCATCTTGTCGGCGGGCTTTCCGCAGCAGACGCACTTGTCCGAGATCTTTCTCTGATCGAGAGGAACGCAGCGTGAACCGAGCCCGGTCAGCTCCTTGACCTTGTCCTCGCATTCTTCGCTGCCGCACCACATTGCAAATGCGAATCCGTCGCCGTGTTCCGCAACCGCTTTGCCGATCTCCTCGATGCTTGTGCAGTCGTAGGAGCGTCTCTTGCGGTTCTCAAGCGCCTTTTCGTACATTTCGTCGCGGACGGTGCGAAGTCTTTCATCGACACTCGCCTCAAGCTCGTCGAGCGAGACGAACGTCTTTTCACGCTTCGTTCTTGTAACCATAACGCACTTGTTTTCGGCAATATCGCGCGGACCGATCTCGATTCTGAGCGGCACGCCCTTCATCTCATACTCGGCGAACTTCCATCCGGGAGAATTGTCGGAATCGTCAACCTTTACGCGGATTCCGTGCGCACGGAGACGGTCTGCGACCGCGCGGGCGGCATCGGCAACGCCCTCCTTGTGCATCTGCACGGGAATGACCGCGACCTGGATCGGCGCGATTGCCGGAGGAAGAACAAGTCCGTTGTCGTCTCCGTGAGTCATTATTATTCCGCCGATCATACGGGTGCTCGAGCCCCACGAGGTCTGGAAGGGATGAATGAGCTTGTTTTCGCGGTCGGCATAAGTTATATCGAAAGCCTTCGCAAATCCATTTCCGAAATAATGACTTGTACCCGCCTGAAGTGCTTTTCCGTCGTGCATGAGAGCCTCGATCGTGTAAGTGTCCTCAGCGCCCGCAAACTTGTCCGAGGGAGTTTTTGCGCCCTTTACAACGGGAATTGCGAGATCCTTCTCATGGAAATCGGCATATACATTAAGCATACGCACTGTCTCTTCACGCGCATCCTCTTCGGTTGCGTGCATTGTGTGACCCTCCTGCCAGAGAAATTCGCGGGTACGGAGGAAGGGACGGGTGGTCTTCTCCCAACGAACGACGCTGCACCACTGATTGTAAAGCTTCGGAAGATCGCGCCATGATTTTATGATGTCGGCATAATGCTCGCAGAAAAGCGTTTCCGAGGTCGGACGGACGCAAAGACGCTCGGTAAGCTTCTCGCTTCCGCCGTGAGTTACCCATGCGACTTCGGGAGCAAATCCTTCAACGTGCTCCTTTTCCTTATTGAGCAGCGATTCGGGGATAAACATGGGCATGAGTACGTTCTCGTGACCGAGCTCCTTGAAGCGGCGGTCGAGGATCGACTGAATGTTTTCCCATATTGCATATCCGTAAGGGCGTATGATCATGCAGCCCTTTACGCTCGAATAAGCAACGAGATCCGCTTTCAGACAGATATCCGTGTACCATTTTGCAAAGTCTTCGTCCATTGAGGTGATGTTTTCTACCAGCTTTTCGTTTTTCACAGTATTTTTACCGCGCCCTGAAAAATCAAAGCGTCCTTTCAATTATTTTCTTGTGTTATAAATTTTTATTCGGCGGTGAGCCTTGCGAATGTCGCCATGAGTTTTTTCGTTCCGACCTTGTCAAAATCTATTTCGTACATTATGTCTCCGCCCATAGGCTTGACGGACAGCACGGTTCCGGGACCGAACGTCACATGGCGCACTCTGTCTCCGACGGCGAAAGCCGAAGGTTTCGGCTTGTTTTCTTTCTTTATTATGCCGAGATTCTTTTCCGCGTTAATTCGCGCCGGAGACGTTCCGAGGGGAGAATTCCTGTTCTGTCTGACCTTGAGCGAATGCATTTCCTTTTCATCGCCGAAGGACATGATCCGACCGGAGCGCCCGGTCTTGTCCTGCTCGTCTATAAGCTCGGGCGGAATCTCCTCGACGAAGCGAGAGACCTTGTTGTACTGAGTGGAGCCGTTCAGCATTCTTTCGTGAACGTTAAGCAGATACAGCTTTTCCTTCGCGCGTGTGATTGCAACATAACAAAGGCGCCGCTCCTCTTCGATGTCCTCGGGATTGAATATCGACTGATATCCAGGGAAAATTCCTTCCTCAAGTCCGGGAAGAAATACGACGGGGAATTCAAGACCTTTAGCGCTGTGGATCGTCATAAGGACGACGGCATCTGCACTTTCGTCGTATTTATCGACATCCGAAACCAACGCAACATCAAGAAGAAATTCCGAAAGGGAAGGTTCGTCCGCATTTTCCTCATACTGCACTGCGGTGGAAACAAGCTCTCCGACGTTGTCGATCCGATCTGCTTCCGCCTCACCTGCGGCTTCCAGCATTTTTTCGTATCCTGTATCCTCGTATACACGGCGAATAAGCTCCGAAATGTTGCCCTCGTCAGCCATCACGCGGAAATCCGCGATCATTTTCGCAAACTCCTCCATCGAGTGAGCGGCGGCGGTAGGCAGCGCTTCATAGTGCGAGGCATTTCTCATAAGCTCGAGCATCGATATTCCGAGAGACGACGCAAGCATTTCAGCGTTTTCGAGAGAACGTTCGCCGATTCCTCTCTTCGGCACGTTTGCGATTCTCCGCAAATGTATGCTGTCGGAGGGATTGTTTATAACGCAGAGATATGCGACCATATCACGGATTTCCGCCCGGTCGAAGAAGCGTGTGCCGCCGAGAAGCCGATAGGGAACGCCGCCCTTTGCCATTGCCTGCTCGAGCGTCCGTGACTGCGAGTTCATTCGGTACAGAATTGCAAAATCCCTGTAAGAGTACCTTCCCGAGGATACGGCATCCGTTATGGTATCGCATATGTATTTTGCCTCGTCAAGCTGATTCTGAAGCCGGACAAGGGAAATGTCGTCTCCTCTTGCACCGTCGCACCAAAGATTTTTCGCGTGACGTCCTTCGTTTTTCTTTATGACCGCATTTGCCGCATCGAGAATGTTTTTTGTCGAGCGGTAGTTCTGCTCCAAACGGATAACGGTGACATTTTCGTATTTCCGATCGAACGAAAGAATGTTTTCAATTGTCGCACCGCGGAACTTGTATATGCTCTGATCGTCATCTCCGACGACCATGATGTTGTCGTATCCGCCCGATAGGAGCATCGTGAGCTCAAGCTGAGCTACGTTTGTGTCTTGGAACTCATCGACAAGAACATAGCGGAATCGATTCTGCAGCTTTCTCCGTATTTCGTCGTTGAACCGAAGCATAAATACGGTCTGCATGATGATATCATCGAAGTCGAGAAGATTCGATTCGAGAAGACGCGCCGAATACATTTCGTAAATTCTTGCGATCTGCTTGAGCTTGAAATCGTTTCCGGTTTCCTTTGAGAAGTCCGCCGCGGTCATAAGATTGTCCTTTGCTCGGCTTATTGCCGACATGACCGATTTTACCGGAAGCTGTTTTGTGTCGATGTTGAGCTTTTTCATGCAGTCGGTGATCAGCTTTTTCGCATCGTCGGTGTCGCATATTCCGGCATCGCTTGTGTATCCGACGGCTTCTCCGTAGCGGCGCAGAAGCCTCATGCATATCGAGTGGAATGTTCCCGCCCATACTTCGTATGCTGCTTCCGAGCCTTCGCCGAATGCTGCGTAAAGTCTGGCCTTGATCTCATTTGCAGCCTTGTTCGTGAAGGTTATTGCCATCACCGACCACGGACTCGGCGCATCGTATGAGAATCTTTCGAGAAATTTGCCGAGCTCGTCGTGAGGCAGGCTTTTCGCCCGTTCCATTTCGGCGATGGTTTCTTCGGTGAGATCGTCCGGAATAAAATTCACGGCGTAACCGTTGCCGTAACGGATTATGTGGGTTATGCGGTTTACGAGGACCGTCGTTTTTCCGCTTCCGGCTCCGGCAAGAATAAGATTCGGACCGTTTACCGAATATACGCTCTCTCTCTGCATGTCGTTGAGTTTCCCGTAGTAAATATCGAAAAGCTCATGTTTCAGGTCAATATATCTGCGTTCAATCATTAGAAAACCTCTGAAAATATAATCATTTCATTTTACCACGAAAAGCCCGAAAAAGCAATAAAAATAAGCAATTAAGTAAAAAAAGCGATGTACGCGGGACAAAAACGGACGGATCGGGGGTGTCCTCCGCTCCGTCCGTGGATGCCGAACTGCGGCTCATATCACGGCAGTCGAACGATGTGACCGAAAATTCCGGGCATCTGCGCTCTTCGCTTGCCGACGATACTCACGTTTTTATCCGCGCACAGTTTCCGCGGCACAGGTACCGATTATAATTTTCTTATATTATAGAGAGAATTCATCACGGTCCAGAGCGCGGGGAAATACTTCATTACGTTCCATACACCCCCGCCGTAAAGACCGTATTCCGATATGAGCCTGAGCTTTGAATCCATGCTCCGTGCATCGTCGAACCACACGACATGCTCGGATGCTCCGCCTCGGCTGTTCCGCTCGAAATAATTGAAATACGGGGTCTGCGCCGTTTCGCTGAACATTATTTCCGCGTTCTTTTCTCCGGCGAGGCGGAGCGCTTCGATATTCGAAAGGGACTGAGCCTTTGATTCGCCTCTCACATAAGGGAGAGTCCAATCGTATCCGTAATTCGGAATCCCCATAAAGATTTTTGATGAAGGTATTTCGGACAGAGCATATTCGATCACCTGACGCACCTGAGGCTTAGGAGCGACGGCGAGCGGCGGACCGTAGGTGTATCCCCATTCGTATGTCATGAGCAGGACATAATCGGACGCGGCACCTATTTTCCCGTAATCGTGACCTTCGTAGAGCAACCCGCTCTGCGCCGCGGAGGTTTTCGGTGCAAGCGAGGTAAAGATCACATATCCTTCCGGCAAAAGAGTCTGAAGTTCATTTATAAGGGCAACATACCCGTCGGCATACTGAGACGGAATATATTCGAAATCAAGATCAACACCGCCGTAGCCGTTTTCGACCGCAGTTTCGGCAAGGGAGGCTGCAACGGAAGAAGTAAGCACGGGTGAGGAAAGAAGGCTTTCGACAAGCTCCGAAGAAAATGTTCCGTTTTCCGTTATAGAGGTAAGTGTAAGCAGCGGGATCGTACCGTACTCCTTTGCTATCGAGATGATCTCTTCATCTCCGCCTTCGGGCGGGAGAAGCGATCCGTCTTCTTTAAACCCGTGCGAGAATACCGACAGATATGTCAGATAAGGCAGAGTTTTTCTGAGCACATCGCGGTTTACATATGTATACACATATCCGTTTGTGTATACATCGCCGAGCGGAGAAACTTCATAGCGGATGTTCAGCGTTTGCCCCGGATATACCGTTGATTTTCCCCCGAGCGTCGGGTTGTTTCTCCAAAGCTCATTGAGCGATACTCCCGTTCTTCGTGATACGGCGTCAAGTGTGTCGCCTCCGCGCACCGTATATGTTTCCGTCGGATAGAGAATCACGATCGACTGACCGACGATCAGCCGCGACGGATTCGAAAGCTCGTTGTCGGTAACTATTCTCGACGCGGGAACGCCGAATTTCCTTGCTATCGAATAAACACTGTCTCCGCTTTCTACAGTGTATACAGTCATAAATGTACCTCGCTTCGCACAAATTATTTTAATAAATTATATGTCCGCATCAGTGCTTTTGTGATGCAGCGGGTAAAAAAGACATCCCGGTTTTGAGATATTTCAAAAAAGCTGAGGTGATTTTTGCGAAACACCTTGATTTTGCGCGGCGAATGGATTAGAATTAAGTAAATCCCCTATTTTGAAAGGAATCAAACAAGATGAATAAAGAAAAAGTATACCTTTTTGACGGTACCGATCTTTCCGGATGGAAGTCCCGTTGGTCGGGCAATACCCCCGATTGGAAAGTTGAGGACGGAATTGCTACCGTAGGGCACGAGGATATCGTTTCCGATTATCAGTTCTCCGATGCTCACATCCACGTCGAGTTCAGAATCCCCGATATGCCCGACTGCACCGGTCAGGCAAAGGGCAACAGCGGCGTTTATGTTCACGGCTGCTATGAGATCCAGGTTCTCGATTCCTACGGCATCGAGAATCCGCGCAACGATGATTGCTCCGGTATCTACAGCATTCAGGCTCCGCTTTGCAATGCATGCCTTCCCGCCGAGGAGTGGCAGACCTACGATATCATCTTCAGAGCTCCCCGCTTTAATCAGTACGGCGAGATAGCTGAGGACGGACGCATTACGCTTCTTCAGAACGGAATCGTTGTACATAACAACTTCATTCTTCCGAGCGTTACTCCCGGCGGAATCACCGAAAACCGCCGTGTCGCAAAGGGCCCGCTTATGCTTCAGGATCACGGAAACGCCGTTTCCTTCAGAAACGTATGGGTTATGCCCCTCTGCGATTGCGACGAGGACTGAGCACGGGTGCGCATCAGCCTGAAATAAATTATGTTCCTTAAAAATCCGCCGATCAAGCAGTTTTTCCGTTTGATCGGCGGATTTTTATTCGTTCACACAAGGCATTATTTCACGCTCTCTTTTTTTATTTGTCGGCTTTTCGGACATCGCCTCTTTCTTTTTTATCGGAAATATTCAAATAGATATTTACAAATACACTGTTTTCGTGTAAAATATAGGGGAGCAAAACAAATAAACGGATGCGAGGTTGATTATGAGCCACAGCGACACGCCTGTATATAAACGGGTATTACTTAAGCTTTCGGGAGAGGCGCTTTCGGCGGGAGCGGACGGAATCCTTAATCATGAGTATCTCGATGAGATAGTCGGGGTCATTAAGCGCTGCATGGACAAAGGCGTACAGTTCGGAATTGTAGTCGGTGCCGGAAATATATGGCGCGGACGTCAGGGCGGAACGATGGAGCACACCCGTGCGGATCACATGGGAATGCTTGCGACGGTTATTAATTCGCTTGCGATTCAGGATGCCTTCGAGCGTGCGGATATTGATGCGCGTGTCATGACAGCCGTACCGATAGAGGCATTTGCGGAATTCTATTCGAGAAACAAAGCAGTTTCTCATCTTAACCGGGGCAAGGTGACGATCTTCGGATGCGGAATGGGAAATCCGTTCTTCTCCACCGATACCGCCGCTGTTCTGCGCGGTGCGGAGATCGGTGCGGACGTGGTACTTATGGCGAAGAATATAGATGCAATTTATACCGACGATCCGCGCAAAAATCCCGATGCGAAAAAGCTGTCCGAGGTTGATTACGACTATATCCTCAAAAATCATCTCTCGGCAATCGACACATGTGCCGCATCCTTTGCGATGGATAACCACATGAAGCTTCATATATTCGGACTTGACGACTCCGAGAACATATACAGAGTCATAATGGGCGAAAAAATAGGAACAATCGTAGATTAAGAAAGGAAGATGAGAAAATGAATTTTGATACCAAACCTACAGAGGCTAAAATGCAGAAGAGCATCGCGGCTTATTCCGAGAATCTTGCCACGATCCGTGCCGGACGCGCGAACGCTTCGGTGCTTTCGAAGGTCACCGTCGATTACTACGGAGTGGCGACTCCGATAAATCAGGTCGCGGAAGTGAAGGCTTCCGATGCGAGAACCCTTATGATACAGCCTTGGGACGCATCGAAAAGGCAATTCTTGCTTCCGACGTGGGCATTACTCCTCAGAACGACGGCAAGATAATCAGACTTACGTTCCCGCAGCTCACGGAGGAACGCCGCCGCGAGATCATCAAGCAGATCGCAAAGCACGGCGAAGAGGCGAAGGTCGCGGTGCGCAACATCCGCCGTGAAGCAAATGACAAATGCAAGGAAATGAAGAAGAGCGGCGAGATGAACGAGGACGAAATCAAGCAGTCCGAAAAGCGCATTCAGGATCTTACCGATAAGTATATCAAAGAGATCGACGCAATAACCGAAGACAAAAACAAGGAAATAATGTCTATCTGACGGATGCTTTCGGTTTGCACCGATAAACGCCTCGGCGCGGTATGCCGGGGCGTTTGGAATATGTTTCGGCTTACATAAATACTATTTGGGAGTTTTTTGATGTTCGGAAAGAAAAAGCTTCATTACTCCGATGAAGATATAAGAAAATTGGTCAAGGACTCGTCGCTTCGCCACATTGCGTTTATAATGGACGGAAACGGACGTTGGGCGACTTCACGCTCTCTTCCGCGTGAAGCAGGGCATGTAAAGGGCGCCGCCGCTTTTAAGAATGTGGTGCACATATGCGACGATTTCGGTATAGAAACGCTTACCGTATATGCTTTTTCCACGGAAAATTGGAAAAGACCCGAACGTGAGATCAACGCAATAATGGATCTTCTTGAATCAAATATTTCGGAAGCGGTGCGAGACGATAAAAAGAATAACGCGAAATATCGATTTCTCGGAGATAAAAACGCTCTCGGCGAGAAATTTGCAAAGCGCTGCACCGAACTTGAGAAGCTGACGGAAAACAACAGACTTCTTCTGAATATCGCGTTGAACTATGGCTCGCGTGCGGAGATTACAAATGCAGTTAACCGCCTGATCGCCGAAGGCAAAAAATCCGTGACCGAGGACGATATTTCGTCGGCACTTTATACGGCACACTGCCCGGACCCGGATCTGATCGTACGCAGCGCAGGGGAATTCCGCCTGTCGAACTTTCTGCTTTGGCAGGCTGCGTATTCCGAAATATATGTTACCGATACCCTTTGGCCCGACTTTGACAGAAACGAAGTTGCGAAAGCTATCGTTGACTTTTCCAAGCGGAAAAGAAATTTCGGAGCGGCTCCGAAAAGCTGATGATCCGCCGCGCGATCGGCAGATGAGCGTAATGAAAGGCAGTCTTTGAGTATTAGAGACAGAGGATTTTTGATATGAAAAAGAGAATTATTACCGGGATCGTTATAGCTGCGGTGCTCCTTACGGTTTGCCGTTTTTCCGATACTCCGGTATTTGCGGTACTGTTTACCTTCCTGTCGGCAATCGGGGTTTTTGAGATGCTCGGATGCATAGGAGTACGAAAAGAGAAGAGGATAACGGTTCTTTCGCTCTTGTTTTCGCTTCTTGCTACCTTGTTGGCGAAAATTGTCACAAACGAGAGCGAGTATGTGAGCTTTCTTGTTTCGGGAGCATTTTTATATTTGCTTCTGCTGTTCGCGTTTTCCGTTTTTTCAAAGGGAAAAGTCCCCGTTGACGATGTGTTTGCAACATTTGCGACCACATTTTATATAGTTCTCGCCTTTACATCGATCATACTTCTCCGTTCGCGCGAATTCGGAGAATACCTGATACTTATAGCTATCTTCATGCCTCTTATTTCGGATGTATTCGCTTATTTCTGCGGAGTTTTCTTCGGCAAGCACAAGCTTATCCCCGAGGTAAGCCCGAAAAAGACCGTGGAGGGAAGTATCGGCGGGG
>ERZ780157.3897-NODE-3897-length-11900-cov-3.309160_pt1 | contig 11900 bp, 10 predicted proteins | sample MGYA00511169_ERZ780157 | MGnify/ENA primary metagenome ERZ780157 (study PRJEB29588, sample SAMEA1965149) | human gut metagenome | biome: human gut; feature: human-associated habitat; material: faeces | place: Denmark | collected 2008/2010 ... | reverse complement strand
TAAGGCAAAGGTCTGCAACACCTCTATCCCCGGTTCAAATCCGGGTGGCACCTCTACCAGAGTCCAGAGCTTAATGCGCTGGACTTTTTTGCGTATATAAATATTTTATGGACTTCATCACACAAAAACGATATGCTATAATCTTCTTATAATGTAACGAGAGAGGGGAAATATAATGCTGGACAGATTTAATAAATTTATAGAGAAATGGATGGCTTTTGTTACGCCGTTATGTTTGCTGGTAGGAGTGTGTTTTCCGGATATTGCGAAACATGGCCTTCCATATGTGACATATGTATTTGCATTTATGACATTCACAGGAGCATTGAAGTCCAGGTTCCGGGATGTGGCAAATGTGATCCGTAATCCCGGAAGTTTGATCACGATCATGCTTATGCTTCATATAGCGATCCCGGCAGCGGCCTGCGGAATGGGACATCTGCTGTTTCCGAATAATATGAACCTGATCACGGGAATGCTACTGGAGTTTTCGATTCCGACAGCAGTCGCCAGTATGATGTGGGTATCGATCTTTGAGGGAAACAGTTCCCTGTCACTTTCACTGGTCATGATCGACACGGTTCTTGCACCGTTTATCATTCCTTTTACCCTGCATTTTCTGATCGGTTCCAATGTATCAATTGATGTTGGGGGCATGATGAAAGAACTGCTCTATATGGTGGCTTTGCCGGCAGTCGCAGCAATGTGTCTGAACCAACTGAGCCACGGAAAAGTCATAGAAACCTGGTCAAAGAAACTGGCACCTTTTTCCAAGATGGCACTGATGTTTGTCGTGACTTCAAATTCATCTAAAGTAGCACCATATATCCGCCAGATGAATTTACAGCGCGTTGCGGTAGCGGCAGCGATCCTTGTACTGGCGGCAGGCGGTTACTTCCTTGGCTGGCTCATCGCCAAACTGACACATCAGGATCAGAAGACGACCATTTCCATGGTATACGGAACCGGCATGCGAAACATCAGTACAGGAGCTGTCCTTGCGGTAGCTTACTTCCCAAACGAAGTCGTATATCCAGTCATGATCGGAACCCTTTTTCAGCAGATTCTCGCGGCGATTTCAGGAAAGGTGCTGACACGAAAAAAAGAAAAATAAATATCATATGAAGGAGGAAGGTATATGAGAAAAAAATCCATGGCAGTAGCCGTAGCGATCGCCCTGACAGCGGGCACGGTGATGCCGCAGATGACCCTGGCGGACTCTTTTGCACAGGAAGATGTGCAGGAACTGGAAGTGCAGGCAGATTTTTCGGAAGGAGAGACTGCAGATGATTCCGGATTCGAGATCGAAGAAGCAGATGGTGATGAAAATGCACCAGATGTAGAAGTTGACGGGGAGACGGATTCCGAAGAAGACAATGCAGGTTCCGAAGAACAGCAGGAAGGCTTGCAGACGTTTTCATCAGAAGAAGAGAGTGGTCTGGATGACGGAAGCCTGAAACCGGAGGATGCGTTTTCGGATGGTGATACGGATGAGGAGCTGAATCTTGCCGGAGAAATCTCCGCAGATGCTGTAAGAGGCGGATTTCAGACTTCCGCAAATGGAGAGAGTGATAATCGCAATCAGCAGGATTATTCGACAGGTTCTGCACCGTCATATTCTTATCTGACGGTAGAGCAGGATGGGTATTATCGAGTGGAGTATGTGGATGACAAGCTGCTGATAGAGAAATACAGCACAGATTTTACGAGGCAGTTTTCGAAGAAACTGGATTCGGAACTTGAACTGTTTGGTGGATTTTATGCAGGAAAAGATGCATATTATATTGCCTGGGGACAGATGAACTGGGATGAAGAGGATTCAAAGGAAGTCATACGTCTTATTAAATATGACAAAAACTGGAATCGAATAGGTGCGGCTTCTCTGAGAGGGGCCAATACAACAGCACCGTTTAGTGCAGGAAACCTTCGAATGGCAGAGTATGGGAATGTATTGTACATCAGAACATCACATGGAATGTATACGACCGATGATGGACTGAATCATCAGGCAAATCTGACCTGGCAGGTTCGAACCAGTGATATGACTTCGATAGATTCTTGTCATGAGATCACGAATCAGACAGAGGGATATGTCAGCCATTCCTTTAACCAGTTTATTCTGATTGATGACCAGGCGAATATCGTAGCGTTGGATCACGGAGATGCATATCCTCGAGGGGCACTTCTTGGAATGTATGAAAAAACAGCATCCGAAAATTCTTTCAGAGGGGATTATTTTGCAGATTTAGTCTGGGTAGCACAGGGAGAAGAGGGAGTTAATTATACTGGAATGTCCCTGGGAGGTCTGGAATATTCCAACAGCAGCTATCTGACAGCAGGAAATTCAGTAATACAGGATGCAAACTGGTCAGATCATAATACCAGAAATATTTTTATCACGGTTACTTCACGCAGTGACTGTACAAAAACACCTGTAGAAGAGCAGATTTCTGAAGATTCATATACGATCTCTTATCCACTGACACTGAAAGGGACGACTTCTTCTAAGTGGATTACCAGCTATTCAGAGTCAAGTGGAATCAGCGCATCTACACCAGAGCTGGTAAAATTAAGTTCAGACGCCTTTGTATTGTTATGGGCACAGACAAATGGATATGGAGAATCGAATGGAAAAATATCCTATGTATTTTTGGATGGAAGAGGAAATACAACTTCTTCAATTTATACGAAAAATGGATATCTTTCCGACTGCCAGCCGGTTGTCAGTGGCGGCAAAGCCATCTGGTATGTGACGGATGGAAGCAAAATGACCATATGCCGCATCGGATCCGATGGAAGTTTTGAAACAGAACCGGCGCACAAAAATTCATATGAACCGGAAATGAAATTTGACAGCAATGAGATAACCTGTGGTCTGGTTGATGGAACAGCATGGAATCCGTTCAGCACAAATTCTGACGGAAAAGTATCCTACAGTTCCAGTGATGAATCAATCGCAAAAGTAGATGCAAATGGAAAAGTATCACTTTTATCTACAGGAACCTGCAAGATCACAGCTCATGTATCAGCCGGTATCAATTATGCAGCAAAGTCTGTTTCCTATACTTTACATGTCCTGGATCTCAAAAAACAGACGATTCATGGAAAAAACAGTTTTAAGTGTGCTTACGGGGATTCGAAATTTAATCTTGGCATGACTTGCGAGGGAAATGCAGTATTAACTTATAAGAATGACACCCCGAATGTTGTCTCCGTTTCTTCAAAAGGAGAAGTGACAGTCAAAGCTGTGGGAACAGCGACAATTCATGTAATTGCCACTGCAACGGATACTTATTCAAGAGGTGCTTTGGATATAAAAATCACAGTCAGCAAAAAAGATATCTCAAAAACACAGCTGATCTTTACAAAAATAGGACCTGTCAAACGTGATGATGTATATCAAAATATAGCAGTGATCGATGGAGACAGGATTCTGGAAGAAGAGACGGATTACTTTAACTGGGGAGGAAGTTATTATTACGGATATCAGGATGACTATCTGCTAGAAATAGGACAGGACATAGAGGGAGTTGGAAATTATACAGGAGAAGCAGAATTATATGCAAGTCCGATCAATGAAAGATCCAAAATGAATTCTGCGAAATTCACCTCCAAGGGAAACCAGCTTTCCTGGCAGGAAGAAAGCGGTGCAGTGGGCTATTATATTTATCGAAAAGTAAATAATGATTCTACTTATAAACGAATCAAAAAAATCACAAGAAGTAATATTACATCCTGGACAGACACAGAATACGCAGGAACCATGGGAACTTATGCTTACTGTGTCAGAGCCTACACACGGAATGGTGACAAAGAACTTCTTGCAAAGACTTCAAATGCTGTAACCTGCAGTCCGCAGCCGGTTCTTAAGAGTGCTGTCTCTCAGAATGGCAATGCGGTCAAAGTAACCTGGGAGCCGCTGAAAGGTGTGGATTCCTATATCCTGTACTACAGGAAAAACGGTTCATCCTGGAAAGAAGCTGCGAGAAATATCAAAGACGCTTCCTACACGCACACAAAACTTACACTGGGGGATCAGTATACGTATACAGTGAGAGGTGTGGTCGGAAATCAGAAAACAGATTATAACAAAAACGGAGTTTCCGCTTACGTTGTTCCGGCGGCAGTAAAACTTGGCAAAGTCACTTCCGCAGGTTATGACAGGGTAAAACTTACCTGGACCAAAATGAATGGTGCAGCAGGATACGTTATTTATATTAAACAAAATGGCAAATGGACGAAACTTGCCACAACAACCAACACCTCCTACATCCACATTAATTCAAAGAAATTCCCGGTCGTAACAGGCAGAGGCAACACTTACACAGTTCGGGCAATGTGCAGGAAAAATAACAAAACACTTTACGGCAGCTATTCCAACACAGGCATCACAGGCAAGGCAATGCCGGCAAGAACCGCGATTTCATCCCTGAACCCATCCAAAAACGCCCTGGCTGTATCGTATAAGAAAGTTGCAGGCGTAAGCGGTTACCAGATTGCCTATTCCCTGTACAAAGACAAAGGCTACCGATATGTTACGGTCAGCGGCAACAGGCTAAGCACAACGCTCAAAAACCTTGCTTCCAAAAAGAATTATTTCGTCAAAGTAAGAGCGTACAGAACTGTAAACAAAAAACGTTACTACGGTGCCTACAGCCCGGTAAAATACAAAAAAACGAAATAGGAAATAAAAAAATATCACTAATAAACGAATCATCAGCCCGAAAATTCAGCAAAATAAATACGGATAACGTTTTCACAAAATAAACCTCAATAAACAAAAATACACGAAAAACTGCAAGATTTCAGTTCAAAAACAACTGGAACTTGCAGTTTTTTGCGTGTAAAAGACATCGTTTTCTGATCTTATGATTTCTTTCTAGCAGAAAATATGGTTTTATAGTGTCATAGCAAAACACAACACCATACAGGAAAGAGAGGAAGAGTATTATGAAAAAAAGACTTTTAGCATTAGGGATCGCGGCAGTTCTTGGAGCAAACATCGCAGGCACATCAGCAGTGTGGGCGGCAGATAAGGTGGAGATCACAAACGTATCCTACGATCCGACCAGAGAATTATATGAGCAGTACAATAAGGTATTTGCAGAGCACTGGAAAGAACAGACAGGACAGGAGGTGGAAGTGATACAGTCTCACGGCGGCTCAGGCAAACAGGCACTGGAAGTTGCAAATGGTCTGGAGGCAGACGTTGTGACACTGGCACTGGAATACGATGTCAATGCAGTCGAAAATGCCGGCCTGATCGACGAAGGATGGATCGATGAATTTCCAAATGACAGTTCTCCGTACACATCCACGATCGTATTCCTGGTCAGAAAAGGAAATCCGAAAGGGATCAAGGACTGGGATGATCTGATCAAAGAAGATGTCGGAGTTATCACACCAAATCCAAAAACTTCCGGAGGAGCGAGATGGAATTACCTTGCAGCCTGGGCTTATGCGGACAAACAATTTAACGGGGATGAGGATAAGATCAAAGACTTCATCAAAAAACTCTACGCAAACGTACTTGTACTGGATTCCGGGGCAAGAGGAGCAACAACCTCCTTCGTAGAAAACGGACAGGGTGATGTCCTGATCGCCTGGGAAAACGAAGCTTATCTTTCTGTACAGGATTATCCGGATGATTACGAGATCGTAACACCGAGCATCAGCATCCTGGCACAGCCGTCTGTAGCGATCGTTGATGAGGTGGTAGATAAGAAAGGAACCAGAGATGTAGCGACAGAATATCTGAATTATCTCTATTCCGATGAAGCACAGAGAATCGCCGGAGATAACTACTATCGTCCATCCAATGAAGATATCCTGAAAGAATATGCAGATGTCTTTGACCTGAATGTAAATCTTGTTACGATCGATGATTTTGGCGGCTGGGATAAAGCACAGGAAACACACTTCGCAGACGGCGGTGTGTTTGACCAGATCTATGAAGAATAAATAAAAATATTTCAGAGCAAATAAAAAACCTCCCCTGGCAGGACAGCAGGACCGCTGCACCAGTGGAGGTTTTATGTATGAAAGGATTTTATTTATCCACGATAAACGATCTTTCCATTGCAGATCGTGTAATGGATCTTTCCATAAAGTTCTGCGCCTTTGAACGGGCTGTTGGAGGCTTTGGAGGCAAATTCTGTAACGGTCCACTTTTCATCAGGATCAAAGATCACGAAATCAGCAGGAGCGCCTGCCTGGATACTGCCGCCCGGAAGTTTGTAGAGAGAAGCCGGATTGCAGGTCATTTTTTCCAGAAGCTCTGTCAGAGTGAGGTATCCTGGCTTTACAAGGGAAGTGATGCCAAGACCAAGAGAAGTTTCAAGGCCTGTGATACCGCTTGGCGCTTCTGTGAGAGGCTTGGATTTTTCTTCGACACTGTGTGGTGCGTGGTCGGTGGCGATCAGGTCGATTGTGCCGTCTTTGAGCCCCTGAATGATCTCCTGGCGGTCTTTTTCGGTGCGGAGAGGCGGATTCATCTTGGCAAGTGTGCCGTGCTCAAGAAGTGCTTCCTCTGTAAGTGTGAAGTGATGCGGGGTTGCCTCTGCGTGGATGTCAGCACCGAGTTTTTTCGCTGTGCGGACAAGCTCTACGGAGTTTCCGGAACTGATATGCTGGATTACGACAGCAGCACCGCTTCGAAGGGCAAGCATACAGTCACGGGCAACCATCACTTCCTCGGCGATCGCAGGTGAACCGATGACACCAAGCCTGGCGGATGTTTCTCCGGCGTTGATTCCGTTATTGGTGATGAATGCTTTGTCTTCTTCGTGGAGACTGATCGGCATATGAAGTTCAGCAGCTTTACACATTGCTTCATAGCAGAAAGCAGCATCGAGAAGCGGGATCCCGTCATCGGTAAATCCGCAGGCACCGGCATCTGCCAGGGCATCGAAATCTGTCATTTTTTCGCCGCTTAAGCCGTAGGAGACGGAGGCAGTCTGATAGATATGTATGTTTTCGTCCTGGGCACGTGTAAGGATGTCTTTGAGCGTGCCTACGGAGTCAACAGTAGGTTTGGTGTTTGCCATGCAGATGACGGAGGTAAAACCGCCTTTTGCCGCGGCAAGGGAACCGGTATGGATATCTTCTTTGTAAGTAAGTCCCGGGTCACGGAAATGTACATGTGTATCAACAAGTCCCGGTGCGACAGTCAGACCGGAAAGATCAAGAACTTCCTCATTATCTTTGGCAGAAAGATTTTTTCCAAATTCGACGATCGTTCCGTTCTCAACGCGGATGTCCACAGGTTCGTTGGTTTTTGTAGCAGGATCAATAAGATGACCATTTTTCAAAAGCATAATTTTGCCCTCCTGATGGAAAATATTAAAATCAGTATAGAAGAAACCGGAGAGCTTTGTCAAGTCGACAGAACCCTCCGGTTTCGGAATAATTATTGGAAATACTACTTAATTAAAGATCTACAGTATCAATATGCTGTTCTTTGATATTGTGTTTCTTTGCATATCCTGTAAGGATCAGAGTCAGGGCTCCGTCGCCTGTTACGTTGCAGGCTGTACCGAAGCTGTCCTGAAGAGCAAAGATAGTAAGCATCAGAGCTGTTCCTGTTTCATTGAAGCCAAGGACACCGGTGATGATACCAAGAGATGCCATAACAGTACCGCCAGGAACGCCAGGAGCGCCCAGAGCGAAGATTCCAAGAAGCAGGCAGAACAGGACCATGGTTCCCGGAGACGGGATGGAACCGTAGAGCATCTTGGAGATCGTCATACAGAAGAAAACTTCTGTCAGAACGGAACCGCACAGATGGATGTTGGCAAAAAGCGGAACACCAAACTGTACCATATCTTTGCGAAGCGGCTTTGCCTTGCCTGCACACTGTAATGCAACGGCGAGAGTGGCAGCAGAGGACATGGTTCCGACTGCAGTAAGGTATGCAGGACCGTAGTGGCGTACAACTTCCCATGGATTTTCGTGAGAGTATGCACCTGCGAGGACATACAGAAGTGTCATCCAGATAAAGTGGCCGATCAGCACGATCACGATGACTTTGAGGAATACAGGAAGCTGTTTGGTGATAGAACCTTCATATGCCAGTCCGCAGAAAGTCAGTCCGATGAAGAATGGAAGAATCGGAATGATGATCTTTGATACGATGGAAAGGACGATCTTCTGGAATTCATCAAGGAGTCCTGTGATGAGTTTTGCTTTGTTCCAGGTAGCGGCAAGACCAACCATGATGGAGAATACAAGTGCACTCATAACGGACATGATCTGCGGGATAGAAAGTTCAAATACGACTTCCGGAAGCTCTTTCAGTCCTTCTACGTTTGTCACGATAGAAAGATGCGGGATCAGCGTATAGCCGGCTGCAACAGAAAACAGGGCTGCGCCGATGGAAGAAACGTAAGCGATCACCAGAGCAACACCAAGCATGCGGGAAGCACTGTTTCCGAGTTTGGTGATGGAAGGTGCGATAAAGCCGATGATGATCAGCGGTACACAGAAGTTGATAAGCTGCCCAAGGACATATTTCAGAGTAACGACAATATTCAGGATTGCCATAGTGACAGAAGAAGAATCTGTACTGCTAAGGATAAGTCCTGCGATAATGCCGAGTACAACGCCTACCAGAAGTTTAAAAGGCAGGCTGGTAAAAAAACTGTTTTTTTTCATGGATTTGATCCCCCCTGTAAAAGTTTGAATAAATTTCAGCAGTCCTGATTGATATCTGCCTGGTCAATCATGACATTGAGAATTTCCGTATCGGTAGCGCGCATTCCCACACGTCCGATATAGCCCATGCTCTTGATCGTTTCCTCAATATCATCCTTGATGATACCCTCGCCTGGCAGAAAGCTCTTGTTCTGGATGCTGAGCTGGAATGCCATCAGAGCCGCATCGACGGAAGATGCGATCTTGGCAGCGCAGGATGGTTTGGCACCGTCACAGACGATACCGCCTACATTTCCAAGCGTGTTGATGATCGTCAGAGAAACCTGCTGATAAGTTCCGCCGTACATATAGGTGATCCCTGCACCGGCACCGCAGGCAGCACTGACTGCACCGCAGTAAGCGGAAAGACTTCCTATATAATATTTCTGGTGGATGGCGATCAGGTTGCTGACAACGAGAGAACGGCAGAGTTTCTCGTGTGAAACTTCCCATTCGTCGGCAAAGACGATGACAGGAAGTGAAACCGTCATTCCCTGGTTTCCACTTCCGGAGTTGATGACAACCGGCATGGAACAGCCGCCCATACGTGCATCGCTTCCGGCAGCAGCTCTGGCACAGGCTCTCGTGGTGACACCTTTGCCCCATACATGCATCAGTGTCTTGCCGATCTGTGCACCGTAGTTATTGTCGAGTCCCTCCTGTGCGATCGCAGAATTCATTTTGATCTGACGGTCGATGGTCGGCTGGATATCCTCCATTCTGACCTGATCGGCAAAATCCAGGATATCCTTCACTGTAAGAAGAGATTTGTCAACGGTTGCTGTGACAGCAGACTGATAAGGATTGTCAAGGATCACCTCGCCGTCCTTCTCAATCCTTGTGATGTTGGTGTGCTGATGCTCGATCGTGACGGAAGCGGTGTGCTCACCACTGGTAACGATGGCTGTGATAAAAAGATTATCAACACCTTCGACCAGGGTGCAGGAACAGACTTTCTGTGCGATGAGCTTGCGGGTCCTGGCAATATCCTCGGGGGTGACTTCACTGAGTACCTCAAGGGCACGGTCAGCATTACCGCCGACGATACCAAGAACTGCCGCTACATCGATTCCTTTGAGTCCGCCGGAATTGGGAACGGTGACACCCTTGACATTCTTGATGATGTTGCCGCTCAGATGCATTTCAACTTGTTCCGGAAATTCTCCGAGAACCTGCCGGGCTTTTGCCGCTGCATAGGCAATGGCGATCGGTTCTGTACATCCAAGGGCAGGAACAAGCTCCTGTTTCAGGATGTTCAGATAGTTTGCATATAATGCAGAGTCCATAGTTTTTCTCCTTTCCATTGATCACGCGAATGCGTTTGTGCAGATAGTATAGTCTATTTCGACAAATAATACAATGCTTTATGCAAAATAACGACAAAAATAAAACCGAGTTAGTTGGTATTTATTGGAAATAAAAAATTTTTCAAAAAAAGTTTGTGTTTCGACAAAAAATACTTTACAAGCACAAATTCCTATGTTAAAATACTTAGCTGTGTGATATATTTTCATATCCTTGCTCTCTGTAACAGGCAGAGGGCCTTAAAGACCATAAGGAGGTAAGAAAGCATGAACAAGTACGAATTAGCATTAGTTGTGAGCGCTAAAGTTGAAGACGAAGTTCGCGATGCAGTAGTAGAGAAAGCAAAAGCTTACATCGCTCGTTACAACGGAAACGTCACAGAAGTAGAAGAATGGGGTAAGAAGAAATTAGCTTACGAAATTCAGAAGATGAGAGAAGGATATTACTATTTCATCCAATTCGATGCATCAGCTGAGTGTCCAGCAGAGATTGAACGTCGTGTTCGTATCATGGAGCCAGTTATGAGATACTTATGCGTTAAACAGGATGCATAACGAATAGGAGGAATTCCATGAATAAAGTAATTTTGATGGGACGTTTAACCAGAAACCCAGATGTGAGATACTCACAGGGTGAGAAGGCAACGTGCGTAGCAAGATATACTTTGGCCGTAAACAGAAGATTCCGCAGAGAAGGCGATCAGGATGCAGACTTCATTAACTGTGTTGCTTTTGGCAGACAAGGTGAATTTGCTGAGAAGTATCTGAAACAGGGTACTAAGATTGTCATTTCCGGAAGAATTCAGACAGGTAGTTATACCAATCGTGACGGTGTTAAGGTATATACAACAGATGTTGTTGTTGAAGAACAGGATTTTGCGGAGAGTAAGGCAGCTGCTTCCAGCTATACAGGTGGATATCAGCAGCAGGGAGGCTATCAGAGTGCTCCAGAGCCACAGGCTGCACCTGCACCGACAAACCGTCCAGCCCCAAGTGAGGCAGTGAGCGATGGATTCATGACAATTCCAGAGGGAATTGAAGAAGAACTGCCTTTTATTTAGAGTTAAGGAATTTAGGAGGTAATATCAATGGCATATAGCAAAGATCGTGGCGATGCTCCAATGAGAAGAAGAGGTGGCCGCAGAAGAAAAAAAGTTTGCATTTTCTGTGCAGACAAGAATGCAGTAATCGATTATAAAGATGTAAATAAATTAAAAAGATACGTATCTGAAAGAGGTAAGATCTTACCTAGAAGAATCACAGGAAACTGTGCAAAACATCAGCGTGCTCTTACAGTAGCAATCAAGAGAGCAAGACACGTATCCTTAATGCCTTACACAGTAGAGTAAGACATACTAATTTTGCTTGAATATGCCGCGGCAACTATGTGTTTTAGTTACCGTGGCATTTTTTAAAATAGTCAATTGTTCCTGATTTGTAGCGCAATAAGGCGCTTCTGGAGGTAAAAATGAAAAAAAGAGGAATTTTAAACGCGCAACTTTCTTATTTACTCGCAGCCCTGGGACATAAGGATTTATTTATGATAGGGGATGCCGGAATGCCTATTCCTGAAGGAGTAGAAGTAGTAGATCTTGTATTAACTGCAGGAGTACCAACATTTAAGCAGGTATTAGATGCTGTTTTAGATGAAGTACAGGTAGAAGGGTATTATCTGGCTCACGAAATTAAAGAATTTAATCCAGAATTAGAAGAGTACATTAAGGCAGGTCTTCCTGAAGCAGAAGTAGAATACATGCCACATGAAGACTTAAAGAAGTTCAGCGGTAAATGCCGTTTTGCCATCCGGACAGGAGAATTTTCTCCATATCCAAATGTAATCTTAAGAGCTGGAGTGGTATTTTAGATTACTATTTAATTCATTAGACAAACTACAGACGAAGCCAT